>Ga0123355_10022907_pt1 | contig 10014 bp, 8 predicted proteins | sample TergutEmb28metaG_3_FD_89872 | JGI IMG/M metagenome (GOLD analysis project Ga0123355, IMG submission 89872) | Embiratermes neotenicus P1 segment gut microbial communities from Petit-Saut dam, French Guiana - Emb289 P1 | ecosystem: Host-associated > Arthropoda: Insects > Digestive system > Gut ...
AAAATAGCCATTGTGTGTGCTTGTGGTTTCCACTGCTTTGAAATACTCTGCTAATTTATATAATTTTTCCATGAGGACAGTTTATCATTTTTTCGATAAATTTGAAAATTGATTTCCGTGATATCAACTGTATGATCTCCGCTAATGGCCAACATTAGGTCTTTGTCTTGCAATCGGGCAGGTGAATGCTCATTGATGATATATTCCTCACCATCGAAAAGAGCAGTAACCCTGACATTAGTTCCTTTGACTACGGGTAATTTTGCTTGGAAATGCGCAAGAATTTGTGTGCTTGTAGGCAAAACACCAATAACCCAACCATTACCACCAGAGCCACCAGTTATAGGGTCTAGGAAGCTGTTGAGTATCTGCTTGCATTCCATTTCTGTCTCGTAAAGGTCGGTGATGTGCTTGTCATTAATGTTGAATCTAAGTCTCACGCTCATTGGTACAAAGCGTGGTTGCCTTATGTCTATAGTTCGATACATCAAATGTGCAGAACTACGCTCTTTCAGCATGTTCATGATGCGTATGCGGACATTTGAAAAGAGATTGTCACCCTTTTCGTAACCGTCTGTTAATACAGCAATTGTAAGCGTTTCTTTTTCGTCATCTATGACTTTAACGCTTTTTATGGATTGAGATACCTGTTTGACCAGTTGTTCATAATCCCGTTTTGTAACCGCACGATTTCGTGTTCTTATGGCATTTGTAATGGCATGTATGGCGTTTTCGTCCGTGTCATCGTAACCACCACGAGTTGCAAGTGGATTTGTCACATCTGCTACATAGGCAATTGAAGATGATAATGTGTTAATTTCACCTGGGTTTACATTCGCAAGTTCGCCTCTGTATGTTTCGTATGTCACACGAACATTGTTTGTTTTTGGCTTAATTGGATAACGTGCCAATGCCGTTTTTGTTATGCGAAGCAACCCTGCGCTTAAATCAACAATGGAATATACACGCCCCTCATTTGGCTGAGTTCCAATGGAAGGCTTCCAGCGTATCCAGTTGTCCTCATCTTTGTTGCCGTTCTCTTCGTTTACTTCAACCACAACTGAAATAAGATTGCGCCCTCTTGTTTGCAGTATTCCGTCGGTTAGATGTACATCAAATTCTTGTACTTGCGTCCATAAATTTTTAACCCTAACCATGTTTAGAAATATACCTGCTATGCGTGGGGGAATGAATGGTTCACTGTCGTTTTTGCGCGGATTTTTGAGAATGCGAACCCAGTAGAGTTCTTCTCCAAACAGTGAGATAGGCACTATGTCTTGAACATTCCGCTTTTGTTTAATGCCTAACAGCAAAGTACCTGGGTCACGCATTTTGTTTGTCTGGTCTGTAAAACTGTCGTTGCGTTCAAACCGCTTAAAGTCCGATTCTCCACTCTGTTTGTACACACAACCAACGGTAAATCCTATGGGTTTATCTGTATCGTTCTCCATTCTGAAATAAAGGCTGATGCGTGGATTATTTGCACTTTCCCAAGGATTTTTGTCAAAACCTAGGTATATAGCAGGCTCGTTCTCTAGGCGGGTTGTAAATAGAGTGAACCCTGTATCGCCTGTGTGGGTCGTTTCAATCAAATCATTGTAGGTGACAATGAGTAACGGCTTTAGTGCGTTTTCGTCATCATAGGAGTAGGCGAAATTTAGATTTTGCATTTTAGGGCAGTGGATTCTATTTGGTATTTGGTGCAATCCAGCAGCACGTAATAAGCGAATTCGCATACGAGCTTGTCCTAATGCGTGGGATGCGTCTAAAATATCGTCGGGTATTGTAAAATTTATTTCAACTTCGTCTGTTTCGGAACGTGTGAAAATTGTTGTAGCAAATTCCTTTGAGCCTGTGATAGGTAGGTTGCGCCAACCTGTTTGGCTCAAGTATTCAAACAAAACCCGCTCGGCTGTCACGACGGTTTCAACGGGTTTCTTTTCGTCAAGTCCTGCTTTTCTTAGGACACCATAGAATACTTCGGCTTCGTAACCTGTAATTTCACGGGCGAATTCGTCAAAACCGTATTCAAATTTAATGCTTGCGTTGGCGTTTTTTCGGGAGAAAAGCTCTGCACATTCAAATTCACAAGTTGCGTACATTTCTATCGGATGCCCGAATGGATAAAATTTTTCCTCAATATCTTGTGATACGCCATTGCAGTGAATTTCCTCGGGTTTTAGGTTGTCACCGAAAGATTTTGCTTTTATGCCTTTGATATCAAGTCGTGGTATGGGGATGTTTTTTATGGTTTTCAGCGTTATTTCAACTTGATAGCAATTTATGTCTTTTAAAAGGTCTTTTTTGGGGATTATGTTGTTTGTTTTTAGGCACAATGTGTTTTCATTGCCCTTCCCCTCCACTGCTTCCACAAGCTCAAATTTATGGAAGTCTGTCTTTCTTTCAAACTCGCCAAATATTTTAAATTCTACGGCAGAGCTTTGTAAAATAGCCATTGTTTCTGCGGATGCGCCCTCAAATGTTAGATCTATGTTTAAGTTGTTGATATTGTCAAAAGCATCTGAAAAGCCGATAATAACACTGTGTTTATTAAGATTTATGTTTTTTTCTGGATTTCCTAGGAATGGCTCGTTACTGAATGCCTGAAAAGATGTAGTTTCTGTACTGCTTCCTTTAGCTGGGGAGTATATATGCCCTATCCAATCATCTTTACCACTTGTTGCAAAGATTGATGTTAGCTGGGCTGGAGTCGCTGATATTGAATCTTGGGTTTCGTAAATTATGGGTTGCCTGTTGTCTTCATTTTTTGCAGATACTTGAGTTTTTCTTTTAATATAAACCGCCTTTGGTGCGCCTGTTACTAGCGAAAACTGCACGTAACCCTCGGCTGTTTCTAGTTGTTCACATTCGAGATTTTGTTGTACAAGGTTCAAAAATTGGATTCTATGCCTATCATTTAATACGTTTTGTAGGCGTTTGGTGCTGTCTGCCATCATATCTTTGTAAAGCAAGGCAACTGCACTACCTACATCGCAGTTTGCATCAAGCCCTGGTTTTTTGGAAAATGCCCATTCTGGGGTGTACACTTGGGCGAGGGTAGCTATTTTGTTAGTTAGGTTATTATAAATTGTTGCTGTTTCAGTGTTTTGCACTGAATTCCGTGTTTTCATAAAAATTTTCTCCTTATTCTATTATACTCATGAAATGAAATCTTTTTCACATACGTGGTCTTTTTGCACGACTGCTGTGTCAGCATTTCCTCGTTTGCCTTCAGCAAACATCGTCAATGCTTCCTTGAACTCACACAAAAATCCTCACGCCCGTTGAAAAAATCTTTCGTTACCCGAGTATACCTATCGCTACGTAACGAACCTACGGCAAATCGAGTCAATTAGAAATATTACATATAAAATATCTTTTTCTGAGAACAAAGTCTCATTTGTTTGTCATCAATCAAATTCACTAGCATGGTGGTATTATCTTTAGGAAGAAGTTCTATTTGAGGAATGCCTAATATTTTCACGAATTTGTTAAATGGCATATCATGTATGACAATTGTAAAGTTAAAAATTGTGAATAATTGCTAATTTGTTCAATGAATTTATCATGGAAAAGTGACAAATCTGCGACCAATTGGGTCAATTATGAATATTCCTCGTAAAATATCTTCATCTGAAAACCAAAGCCCTTTTTGTGCGTTCTCAATTAAATTTATAAGAATGAGTGTATCACCATTGGGCAATGCATCCATTTGAGGAAATATATTCAACAACCTCATGACCTCACTGTATGGCATGTGAGGTCTTACATTTACAAAGTCCAAAAGCGTGAATAATTCGTCATCTATTTGTTTTTCAATTACTGCGTCCATTGAAACAGGAGGCCAATTGTTTCTTAAATAAAACCTTCGTCCATTTGTGTCAAATATTACCATATTTGCCAGCCAGTTTCGACCTGCCTCATCCTCTTGATTGGAAAATCCTAGTGATATTTGAAAACCATCACTCAAAGTGAATCTGTGTCCTCTTGGTCTTGTGCTTATATATCTACCAGTTATGTTTGAAAAATCTAAATATGTCATACCAAATTCCATAGCAGCCAAGTCTGCTAGTGTGAATATATCTCTCTCGGCAAACAGCGACTGTGACCACGATACGAATCGGCGACCAATTGGGTCAATAAGAAATATTCCATATAAAATATCTCCTGAAAACAAAAGTTCCATTTGTGCATTATCAGCTAAATTTAAAACTATTTTTGTATAACCATTGAATAAAAACTCCAATTGAATATCTAATTCCACCAAAACTTCACAATATGACATTCCATGTGTTACATTTATCAAGTTCGCAATTGAGAATACTTCATCCGTTTGTACTTCAATTACTGTGTTTTTTGGAATATATGGAATATTCTCTGATGGCATTAAAGAAAATCTACGACCACTTGGGTCAGTAATTGCTATAATTGCTACATACGCCTGCCACACGCTATCAGCAGTCATTCGCACTGAAAGTTCCGAACCATCACTTAAATTGAAAAAGTAGAATGGTCTACCCCATCCGAAGTTTGGTTCTTTATTAAATAAAGTGGCGAAGTCTTCATATTTCATGCCGTATTCTATATAGACGATATCTGCTAGTGTTAATACATTTGCTTCTGTATATAATGGTGACCATGAAACAAATTTGCGTCCAATTGGGTCAACTATGAATAGTCCAAGCAGAATATTTTCTTCTGAAAACCAAAGTCCCATCTGTGCATTGTCAGTTAGATTTATATATATGGTTGTATAACCGCTAGAGAGAGTTTCTCTCTTTGATGGTAGACTTAATATGTCCATAACTTCATAAAAAGGCATCCCGATTCTCACATCCACAAAATCAGAAATTGAAAATATTTTTTCATCAGTTTGTTTTTCAATTATTGTGCCTAGATGATGAAATGGGAAATTTTCATTTAAAATAAATCTACGCCAACTCATGTCAGTTATTACCATGATTGTTACTTGATTTTGGGATATAATAAACTCGTTAGAGGAAAATTCTATTGACATTTCAGAACCATCATTCAAATTGAAACGATAAAGGACTCTCCGCCACCTTTGATTTACGTCTCTTTCAAATAAGTTTGCAAACTCTGTATATGTCATACCATGCTCTACATCGACAAAGTCTGCAAGTGTATATACATTTCTTTCTCTAGGCTCTGGATTCATTGCTATCCATCCCAGCATAAGCATAAACATACAAAACGCTATTGTTTTAGTGTTCATTTTCATCTACCTTAATCATTTTATTATTTCCAATACTTTGGTTGCTTGTTTGAAATCTTATTTGGAATTGTTTTCTTTAGTCACTATACCCAGAAATTTGATGTTCAATGGGTCTAACAAGGAAAAAACCTATAAACTCGTAACCTATTGCTTCAGTAGCATCCTTAATGTTATAGAAAGTTAAATTGTTATATTCTTCATGTTGTTCTGGCCCAACTCTATTGCCAGAACTACCAGATATAATTCCAAACCCCCGCTCAGGGATATTTGTTCCTTGTTTATGAGACCAAGTACCATCAGCAAGATTCTCTCGATACCAATGAAAATCTCCTCTCCCTTCGTCTTCATTAAAAAACCTAATTGCTAAAGCAACTCTATAACCACCTTCGGTGTTCATGCCTGATTCATATGGGATAAAGTCTAAGCCGATTGACCTCATGTCCGCAGAAACTATCCTAACAAGAAGCTCAACCCCTTCTGGCGTTCCGCCAAACATAAAATTTTGTACACTTTGCTCATTGGTGGTTACTATTTGGTCAACAAATAAACCACTTAACGCACCATGCATTAGACCTTCTCTGAAGAAATTAGAATTTGTAGTTGGATGAAGAAGCATATTAAATGCATAATTATAACAATTTGTAAAGTCTGTAATATTTCTCTCAGGAAGTATATCTTGCAAAGTATAATAATTATTCCATCTGTCAGGTTCATGGGCAAGTTCATAGTTGAAGTAAAAATATGGAGTTGTTCTAGGTTCAATGGTAGAGTCAATATTACCTAGCATCTCCAAAATTGTTGTAATTGGTATAGGTATCAAACTCGTTTCAGGAGTATTCTCAAGTAGAGCAGAGGTCAACTCCACGTTTATAAAATCCCCTTCTCTATCCAACAGGGGATTTTGAAATGGATGTCTGCTGTTCATATTCTCTGCAAAAAATTTGAATTTTGCACCATAGAGCGGAGACCCAGGAACTATATTGTTCGGAGGGAAATAAATAAACAAATTGTTGAGATTGTGTTCAGGATTCGTGATGACTTCATCTATAAAATCATCCCATTCTTCTTCAGAAAAAGGAGCCCATCCAATACCATCCTGCTCATCACTTGAATAATATTCATCATATAAAGAATCGTATGGTTCATATGTCAAATATGAAGGTTTCTGCGATAGCGCAGATTCACCTGTGGCGTGTCTCATGTACTCAGCTAATGCTGCCCACCTAGCCCCACCATCATATTTTTGGTTTGGACGATATCTTTGAATTTGAGGACTTCTTGAAGTGTTGTTATTTTGTTCTTGAAAATTTTCGTTAAAGTTTCGTCTTGCAGGAAGTACATCAATTCTATCATTTTCTCGTTTTTTTTTATAATTCGCATACATAGTCGGTCTCCATTCTGCCACTGATTTTATGGCACAAATAATTTTATGAAAGCGGAGAAACTCCTCAATCACTCGTGTTAAAGCATACTTGAAGTGATGCGAAATGGATTGTGTTTAAAGAAAACAGTTATCAATCCTCACCTGCACCTTCGGTGATATAGTAGGGAAACACCATATTATTAGGATTATTAGTGATTCTTTCTGTGTAACTTATAAACAGGCGTATCTCCCCCTCGTTTATCCTGTCTAGGCTGATATCCACATGAATATCAACAATGCGTGGTTCCCAGCGTACAAGTGCAGACGTGACTTCCTCACGCAGTAGAGTAACAGTTGCGGCATCAGGCAACTCAAAGACAAACTCGTGCATACTGCTACCAAATTTGGGAAGCATAGCACGTTCGTTAATGCGAGTGCTTAGTATAATCCCGATAGATTGCTTTATATCTTCCGACCCTTCCACCATGCGGAATTTGCCCGTAGCATGGTCTACAGAAGGAGGAAAACTCCAACCTTTTCCTAAAAAGTCTGCTGATTGCATAAAAAATTACCTCCTAGTTTATCCGCACAATACCACCAGAAATTGTATTTGTCTGCCGCCCGTCAACAGTGGTGATACCGCCTTCAACTTTAAGCATATTATTACTTGAAACAGATATTGAACGGCTACCATCCAATGTGATTTGTGCAGCGTTAAGTCTTATAGAATCTGAACTTGCCGATAGTATAATCTCTGCGCCTCCAGCTTTTAGTGTAATTTGGTTATCTGCCTTGATATCAATATTTCCTTTGTCTATCGCTAGGGTTATGTGGTTCTTTTTGTCCTCATCCGTGATGATAATGGATGGGTCTGTGTCATCCATGCATAATTTTAAGCCCTTTGGTGTTTCTACTGTTATGCGTTGTTTTCCTTCCTCGTCGTAGAGAGTAATCTCCAAACCTCTCTTTGTTTTTAGATAGCGATAGTAATTTTCCTTTGTAAATTTTTCATTAGGCACCTCTGCACCTGTAGGATAAAGACTTCCCAGAACAAATGGGGCTTCTTGTTTATTATCCAAAAAGCCGATTACTACAATGTCATCAACCTCTGGAACTCTATAACTTCCATACTCTTGTCCACCATAGAAACAAAGACAAGGTATCCATTTTGAGATAGACTTCTCATCTTCCCAGAGGGTGTATTGCACTTTTACCATGCCTGGATATTCGGGGTCATCGTTTTGAGTTACGACAGCCCGTGTAAAGAAACATGGGTTTTGATAGTTTGTCGGAACGGTTTGCATTAATAAATCTGTTATCACTATACACTCATCCTCGCTTCCCAGCTTGTTGAAAATCCTCGTTCATTCAAAGTGTGACGAACGCTTGTTAAATAGAAATCCTTGTCACCTTCGGGGCTGATTCCTTGTATGTGTACCTTGCGTCCTGGTCCTAGTTCTGGTATACCTACGCAACTTCCAGATAAACTTATAAATTCAGTTTCTGCACTAAGCATTAGTGCATCAGCTCTATCTTTGGCTAGTTGTGAATTATTGATATTGTAATCTCTGTATATTTTGTCTGCACCCTCCAAAATGCGACTGGCGTACCTTTTGACAGTTGGGATAATCTTTGATTCCTCACGCACAGACTCATTTTTACCGATGTCCATGCCTATCACGGTGACGCTGTTGTACAATGCCGAACCTCTGAAGCACATTTTAAATGAGGTAAGCCCGTATTCAGGGCTAAGTGTCATTATTGGGGGCTTTGATGCGCCTTTTATATATGGATGGAAAAATACATTTCCTTGCAAAATATAAAACTCGTAACCTATTTCTGTGGCATTGCGTATGACAAATTGGTAATTGTCCTCATTTCCAGAGGTTATCATGTCGTGGGGTTCGCCAAAAGGTTCTACAGTAATATCACGAACATAGGAATTAAAGGGGATTTCTTGGAAGATATCGTTGACTACATCCGTAATTAGCTTGTCTTTGTGTAATTCGGTTATCTGCCGTTTCATTAACAGGCATTTTGCGTCTAAACACTCTACGTGAATATGTGGTGCTTCGCCCTCATCCATGGCATATTCGACTTCCATGATTAAGCCGTGAAACACATTTTCAGTTACGACATAACCAACATCAACGGCTACTCTTGCGCCGAGTTCTAATATGTTGATAACATTATTTCTGGAATATGCAGTGTTTTTGAATTCGTACTCACCAAGTATATTAAAGCTACAACTTGATGAGGCTGAATCAATTGACAAATTAATGATAACATCAGAAAATAGAATTCCTTTCTTTTCTGCTATATCTACACCATCAATGTAAATTCTGATGGTGGGAGAACCAAAACCCCGATACTTTTGGCGCAATTGGGGGTAAGTGGCTGTAACGGTGGATAAATCCATGGTTGACTTCCTCCTGAAATTAATTATCTACGCCGTGTCGTTTAGCAGGAACATTTAGGCGCATTACATCTGTGATTGCTCTGGGATTAAGTATTTCGTTGGCTTGGGCAATATCTTTCCACATGGAAACATCGCCGTATTCTTCTTGTGCCATCATCCATAGAGAATCTCCATCACGCAACCAGCGGACTTTTGTACGGTCTGGTGATTCCATAGGGTGCTGTCTTATTTGGTTGTCAATGGATGCTTCCTCGCCTGTGATTGTAATACTCATCTGCGCCCGAACAGGCGTACCATCTTGACTGAAAAGTGTGTACTGCGTTTGTTGTCTTGAGATATTGCCCACAAAAAACACACTTCCCCATACAAAACCTACTCTAGGGGGTTCGTGGTCTTCATGGTCGTATTTGATTAGGCTCAACAACTCCTTGATACGTGCGTTTACGCTGGGGTCTATACTGGGCATTCCAGAACGAGGGGTGGCTGGGGAAATAGGGGTGTAACTATCAAAATACAGCTTGATATTTAGCGTTGATTCCCCACCACTAACTGTTTGAAAATAATCGGGGGATGTGTCATGGTATAGGGGTGTTCGTTTTGAATGATTTACACTACGTTCGATACTATACTCTGATGGATTAAACTGTACGGTAAGTTTTTCTGAAACAATATGTCTATCTCCTGCCCTTTGATAACGGATAAATTGGGCTTTTTCTAGTTTTCCATTGCTAATCATGTTATATCAATCCTTTTCGTATTTTTTCAGAACGTAAACGACGCTCTATTACGTTGTATACTTTGTCTGCAATAGCTGTTATTGACTGCTCTGGAACAAGTGATTTTTCCATGGATGTTGTCATCAGGGTGTTGATTGATTGAGGAATGTTGGCTGTTTGAGTCACTGTTTTTGTGGTTTCTTGTATGGTTCTTTTTATAAGTGTGATATCGTCCTTAAATTCTTTGTTTATGACGGGTGTTGGTGGTGGACTTGCAATA
>Ga0123355_10022910_pt1 | contig 10013 bp, 8 predicted proteins | sample TergutEmb28metaG_3_FD_89872 | JGI IMG/M metagenome (GOLD analysis project Ga0123355, IMG submission 89872) | Embiratermes neotenicus P1 segment gut microbial communities from Petit-Saut dam, French Guiana - Emb289 P1 | ecosystem: Host-associated > Arthropoda: Insects > Digestive system > Gut ...
AGGTCGTCACCACGGGGTCACGAAACTGCTCAGGTCCAATCGCAGTAGTTGGGGATTCCCCATTGGTGTCGCACACAGCGCCGGGACCAGGGCGGGCCTCTTCTGGAGCATTCACCTTGGCTGCTGCGGTGTCCAAACAATACAGAGGGACGGCCCAGACCGATGCGCATGGCGGTTTATAATTCAGGCATCCCAGAGATCACACGGAAATCGCTGATCCGCGCCTCACGACTCGCCGGTCTTGCTCTCACCTTCGATGGGATCGTTTGGGCTGCACTGTTGGGGTGGGCTCCTTTGACGCGCGCCGCGGACTGGAACACCGCCGAGCAGCAATTGGCACGGAAAATTGTGGCAGTCACAGGACCCGGAGCGGTGGCCCTGAGTTTCGAGAATCGTTCCTCGCTGGGCCGGCGCGACAGCGACGCTATGCAAAACGGGATGCGCGGCGCGCTCGCAGACCTTGGAATTCGTTTCGTCAAACCCGAGCAGGCGGCAGCCACGGTGATGATCTCCCTGTCGGAGAATCCAACCTCGTACGCCTGGATTGCGCAGATTCGCCAGGGTACGACCGACTCGGCTGTGGTGATGGTATCGGTTCCGCGTTCAGGCCGATCGACCGTGGCTCGCGACACGATGCCGATTTCTCTGCGCAAGACCCTGCTTTGGACGCAGGAGGATCCGTTTCTTGACCTCGCGGTTCTGGACGACACTGGGACGCCGAGTCACCTCGCAGTGCTCGACTCCGAATCGATTGTCCTGTACCGCAACCAGAGCGGGAAGTGGCAACAGGAGCAGATTGGCGACATTAGCCACACGCGGCCTTGGCCTCGGGATCTACGCGGAAGGCTGATTCCAGCAAAAGATCATGCGCTCGACGTCTACCTGCCGGGCGTGAGTTGCCACAGCGGGGCTGCGGGCTCGGCTTTGACTTTGAATTGCCGCGAGACTGACGATCCCTGGCCGATAACGTTTGTGTTAAATGCGCCAGTGTTTCCCGGGGCTGGATCCCCCGATCGACCGTCAGCCGGCGCTTCGACCGTGTCAGCTTTTTTTGCCCCAACCCGAAACTTCTTTACCGGAGCGTTGACTCCGGCGCTGGGCAAATTCGCCACGGTGCCGAAGTTTTATTCGGCCGCAGTCGTCCCCCGCGACAAATACCCGTTGTGGCTCTTTGCTGGAACCGACGGCAGAGTGCACATGATTGACGGCATGAACGATCAGTCATCGAAGTGGGAGTGGGGCAGCGACATTGCCAGCGTGAAAACCGCTTGTGGCGCAGGCTGGCAGGTGCTGGCGACCTCTCGAGGAGCGCAGGCGCAGGATTGGCTGCGGGCGTACGAATTTCCCGACCGCGACCCGGTGGCAGTGAGCGCGCCGGTCGATTTTCCCGGCACGATCTCGGCGTTGTGGACCGAGAGCCGAGGCGACACCGCAACCGCCATCGTAAGGAATCGGGAAACAGGAAACTATGAGGCATATCGTCTCGATCTGGCTTGCAGTCAGTAGCCTCTGGTTTGGGGCCCTGATCGCGGGCGGCGAAACTCGTCCCCACTATGGAGGCACGTTGCATGTGACCATGCGGGCAGCGCCATTGTCGCTCGATCCGGCCGACACTGCTGTGCCGGACTCGTTTGCCCGCCGCAGTTTAGCTTCCCTGCTCTTTGACACAATGGTCAGCGTCGACGACGCAGGGCGTGCAAAGCCTGCCCTGGCGGAGTCGTGGCAAGCCTCGCCGGGAAATCGGCGGTGGGTGTTTCGAATGCGGCGCGGAGTAAAGTTTCACGATGGAGCGCCGCTTACCGCCGAGATCGCCGCGGCATCATTGCGGTTCGCCAATCCATCGTGGAACGTGAGTGCGGAGGGTGACACGGTTGTCATCGAGCGCGATGCCGCCGATCCCGGGCTGTTGGGAGAACTTGCCTTAGCGAGCAACTCAATTCTGAAGCGGGATTCGGACAACAAGGCAAATGGTACGGGGCCGTTTCATGTTGTCGATTGGCAGCCCGCGAAGAAGCTCACTGTGGCGGCAAATGAAGATTGCTGGCGCGGACGTCCGTTTCTCGATGGGGTTGAGATCGAGATGGGAAGGGGTTTTCGCGATCAGATGACAGCGCTCGAACTGGGCAAGGCGGACCTGGTTGAGGTAGCGCCCGAGCAGGCTCACCGCCTGTCGCAGGAAGGGCGGCAACTCGCAAGTTCTGCTCCCATCGAACTGGTGGCTTTGGCGTTCGCACGCGAAGTTTCATCTCCTGACGAGAAAGCGCTGCGCGAGGCGCTGGGAGGGAGCATCGATCGTGCATCGATCCGTAGCGTGCTGCTCCAGGGCGCGGGCCAGTTAACAGCCGCCGTCCTTCCAACGTGGATGAGCGGATACGGTTTCGTGTTCCCGACTGATCCGGCTTTGAGCAAGGCCCGTCAACTGCGCAGTCAGGTGCGGACGGCACCGACCTGGACGATCGGATACGACGGTAGTGATCCGGTGGCGAGACTGGTCGTAGAACGCATCGCACTGAACGCGAGGGATGCCGGACTGACGCTTCAGCCGATTTCCTCCTCAACAGCCGACCTGATACTGGTCCGGATTCCGCTGGCGTCTCCAGATGCGTGGATCACTCTCGAAAACTTTGCTCATCAAACCAGCTTGCCCGCACCCAGAAGCAACGACCGTTCGACCGAAGATCTCTACACGGCGGAGCGGGCCGTGCTGTCGGCAGAGCGCGTCATTCCATTATTCCACCTTCCGGCTACGTATGCGTTTTCGGCGAGCGTGCGCAATGGGGCGGTGCGAATCGACGGCGGATGGGACCTGGCGGATGCGTCGCTGGAGAGCATAAAACCATGACCTTCCGGAGGAAACTTCTGGCCATCTTCGCCCTGACAGTGTTCCTGTCGGTGGCAGGTGTTGCTCTACTCGTCCAACTGGTCACGCGCAATGCATTTGAGAAGGCCGAGAAGGACCGGACGGCGGCGCTGGTGGCGCAGTTTCAGCATGAGTTCAAACGCCGGCGCGAAGATGTGGCGAGAAAAGTAGAGTCGATTGCCGGGTCCGACGCGGTCAATCGCATGGCTACGGCGCTCAACGGCACCTCTGCCGATTCTGCCGAATATTTCGATCTGGCGCGGTCGATGGCCGAGAGTCATCAACTGGATTTTCTCGAGCTGTTGGACTGGCGGGGCATGATTATTTCGTCTGCCCAGTGGCCGACAAAGTTTGACTATCCGGACACTGCCTTTGAGAGTTGGTCCGCACCCGGCCAGCAGCAACCATTTCTGAAACTCGAGGAATTGCAGGATTCGACGGCACTGGGAATGTTTGCACTGCGCACGATTCATGTCGGCGAGCATGCGGTTTACGTGGTCGGCGGGCAGCGGCTGGATAAGAACTTTCTTCTGGCGCTCGACCTGCCAGCCGACATGCGCGCTCTGCTCTATCAGAACCGCGGCGATAAGTTCTCGTCCGATTTTCTGTTGGATGCTTCTTCGACTGGGCCGGACCTGGCGCGCCCCGCGGAAAAGTTCGCACCGCTTGTCGACGCGGTACGGCGGTACAACCAGGAGATTGCCGGGATTGTCTCCTGGTCCTCGGATCCGGCAGATGACGAGGTCTTTCACGCAATTCCGCTGCGTGGTCTGGGAAAAGACCAACCCCTGCTGGGGATATTGTTGATTGGGAATTCACGGCGGTCCTACGTGCAACTCAAGCGTCACATCCGGGATGCAGCATTGCTGGCCGGAGGCGGAGGAATTGTACTCGCCATTCTGCTCAGCAGCTGGACCTCGGCTCGCGTTACCCGCCCGATTGAACAGCTGGCGCACGCTGCTCAGGATGTGGCTGACGGGAACTGGAATGCGCGGGTCGAAGTTGAAGCGAACGATGAGGTCGGGCAACTCGCTGAGTCGTTCAATCGCATGACGACTGAGTTGCTGGCGCAAAGAGAACGCCTGGTGCAGACCGAACGGGTCGCCGCCTGGCGCGAACTGGCGCGGCGCTTGGCGCACGAACTGAAGAATCCGTTGTTCCCGCTGCAGCTCACCGTCGAGAATCTGATGCGTGCGCGAAGCCAGAGTGCAGAGCAGTTCGAAGAGATGTTCGGCGAGAGCGCTCGAACCCTGCTCGCCGAAATCGCCAACCTAAAGGGAATCATCGGACGATTCAGCGAGTTCTCGCAGATGCCGCAGCCGCAGTTACAACAGGTGCAGGTGAATGAAATCGTACGCCGGGTGGCCCAGCTGTTTCACGCTCAATTCGAGACGCCGGGACGAGCGGCGATTGCCTGCAATCTTGAATTGGACAATGATCTCGAGCCGATCGCCGCCGATCCCGAACTGCTGCACCGAGCGCTGTCCAACCTGGTCCTCAACGCAATGGATGCCATGCCCGATGGCGGTTCGCTGACCCTGCGAACCCGTCGCGACGACGAAAAGGCTGTCATCGAGATAGCCGACACCGGATCTGGACTGTCGCCCGAGGAGTGCAAGCGCATCTTCACCCCGTACTACACGAGCAAGCAGCACGGAACCGGGCTTGGACTGGCCATTGTGCAGTCGGTGGTGAGCGACCATAGCGGAAGAATGGGCGTGCGGAGTGAACCTGGCCACGGCACAACATTTGTAATCGAGTTGCCGAGGAACCGCGAAGCCCTGCAGGCGATCGCCGCGCACAAACATTGTGAGGAAACGACGGGAAAGTTGCTTGTCTAGACGAAGGAGAAACGTTTGCCACGCAAAGCGCATCTGCTGATCGTCGATGATGAGGCCAACACGCTGGCCTCGCTGGCGCGCGCGTTCCGACTGGCTGGCCATGAAGCAACGGTGTGCGACAACGCAGCCAAGGCTCTCGAGCTGGCGAAAGCGCAGACATTCGACTTGATTCTTTCCGATGTGGTTATGCCGGGCAAAGATGGATTGAGTCTGTTGGAAGACTTGAAGCACCAAGGTGTGGCATCGCCGGTCGTGATGATGTCGGGCCAGGCGCACATCGAGATGGCCGTGAAGGCCACCCGGCTCGGCGCGCTGGATTTTCTGGAGAAGCCGATCTCTTCGGACAAGCTGCTGCTGACGGTCGACAATGCTCTGAAATTGCAGCGACTGGAGAGCGAGAACAAGCAGCTTCGTCAGCGGCTGGGGAAACACGAAATTGTGTGGAAGGGCGAGGCCATGGGGCGCGTGATGACGCAACTGGAGCGGGTTGCGCCGAGCGAGTCGCGAATCTGCATTCTTGGCGAGACTGGCACGGGCAAAGAGTTGGTGGCGCGCACGATCCACGAACGCAGTGCACGCTCGTCCGGACCGTTCGTGACTTTGAACTGCGCGGCGGTACCCGCGGAACTGATCGAATCCGAGCTGTTCGGACACGAGAGGGGATCTTTTACGGGAGCATCAGGGCGGCACGTTGGGAAATTTGAGCAGGCCGACCAGGGGACAATTTTTCTCGACGAGATCGGCGACATGCCGCTCCACATGCAGGCGAAGCTGCTGCGCGTGCTGGAAGAAGGCGAGGTGGAGAGAATTGGGGGTGACAAGCCGATTTCCATAAACACGCGCGTGGTGGTGGCGACGCACCGCGACCTGGAAGCGCGGGTGCGGGAGGAAAAGTTCCGAGAGGACTTATTCCACCGTGTTTACGTTTTTCCATTGGTCCTTCCACCGCTGCGCGAGCGGCCGGAGGATATTCCCGCTCTTGTCGAACATTTCTCGGCGCAGGTCTGCGAGCAGAACGGATGGAAACCAGTTCCCTTCACCCGCGATGCGATGGCGGCCCTCGAGTCGCACCCCTGGCCGGGAAACGTCCGCGAGCTGCGAAACATGGTGGAGCGGCTGATGCTGCTTGCCACCGAGGGTCAGGTTGACCTGGCGACAGTGCAGATGGCCCTACCCAAGGGGTCTGCCACTCGCACCCTCTCCACCACCATGGCAGATTCGAGCCCCCTTGCCGATCGCGTGCAGTCCTTCGAGCGGGAGGTGATTCTCGCCGAATTGAAGCGCTCGCATCACAATATGAGTCTGGCGGCGAAATCCCTTGGCCTGGAGCGCAGTCACCTGTATAAAAAGGCGGAGCAACTCGGAATCGATTTGCGCGCACTGCGCCGCGAGCAGAGCCCGGCAGAGTGACCCTCGCTGGCGTGTCGAACGGAGCGATTCGTTTCCCTGCGCGTACTAGTGCGCTACGTTCTTGAGATCCGCTGCCAGTAGTTGGTGGAACAATTGTTCGCCGGCTTCCCGCCGCACAGAGAGACGGCCTGCACCATAAGCACGCGACTTCAGTCCACGCTGGACGTCTTCGCAGATGCCGAGGTCTTCGTCCTGCACGCGGCTGCCGACGTTTACTGACTCGGTGTTGTAGACGCGCCGCAATTCGCTGATATCGCTGAAATAGAAATCAAAAATCACAGAGCAATGATCGGCATCAACCGGGATGACATAGTTTGTGTCCATGTATCCCTCGTAGCAGTTGATCATCAAGTTCGGGTATTGCCAGAAATACCACGCGCGATCGCCTTTGCGCGTCGCTCTGGTAGCAGCGTCTTCGCTCGACACCACCAATGGACTTGACTGCAGGCAGTAGCGATCCTCGTTCTCGATGGTGTATTGCTTGTAGTCGAGGACGGAGCTGAGCCCTTTGTGAAGGTGGGGCACGTGGTATCCGCCGTCGAGATAGTTGTCGACGAAGACCTTCCAGTTGCAGTGGATGTCATAAGTGCGACGGTCGAAGAAATGCAGGTTGCTGATGCCGAGGGGCGCGACACGCTTCACGAGGCCGCCAAGAAACTCCGAGAGCGGCGCGGCATACGGGTCGAGATTCACGAAGACAAAGCATTCCCAGGTTTCGACGCGGACCGGCGGCAGACCATTCTGAGCGCGGTCGAAGTTCTCCACACCATCAAAATCTGGCATGCCTTTGAGCGATCCGTCGAGACCATACTTCCAGCCATGGTAGGGACACTGCAGAATCTGCGCCTGGCCACAGGGCTGCGTCACAACGGCCGCAGCATGATGACGGCAGACGTTGAAGAACGCGCGCAGGGCTCCATCGCTGCCTCGCACGACAACGACCGGTTCTCCGGCAAGGCGCGTTGTGACGAAGTCTCCAGGACTCTCCAGTTGGCTTGTGCGGGCTGCGAGCTGCCACGTTTTGCTGAATACGTTGAAGCGCTCGAGTTCGGTGACGCGCGGATCGACATACCAGGATGCGGGAATCGTTGATGCTTGCGAGAGCGGCGCGCGGTCGTTGTAGCTGGTAAGAATCTGTTCGAGGGATGCCTGCATTTTCACTCTCGTGTGAACTTCGGTCTGGTACCACGATGATGCTCATTTATCTATTGACGGTGGTGGTTGTTGCGCGTCGGCGGTCTTGCGAGAGCGGCTGACTTGGGCGGCGCGCCAATCGCCCGCTCGAGAACATCGAGAAATTGCTGGATCCTCGCTTCTTTTTTCTCAGGGGCTTCTCCTTGACGCCGGAAGAGGCCGGGATCAAGTTCGGCGGTGAGCAATGCATCCTGGAAACGTTCCATCATCCAGTCAATGATGGAGACGATCATCTCTACATCCAAATCGGTGCGCAGTTCATGACGCTCGAGACCGAAGCGTACGAAGGTTACCGTACCATAAGGATCCTCAGCGATGAGGAACCGGTTGATCTCTCGTTTTAACGTGAGGTCGGTTCCGTAGTTGCCAAGAAGAGAAATACGGTAGGGGATGCCATTTTCGTGAACTAAACGTTCGGTGCGAACAAGCCAGAATCGCAGAACCTCGAAGAAGCCGGCCTGGCGGACCTCCGCGGGTGCGTCCAGATATTTTGCGAACGAGCGCACGGCGCGTTTGTACACCTCAAGGAACAAACCGCACTTACTTCCGAAGTGCTGAAAGATAGAGCCTTTGGCGATGCCCAGTGTAATCGCAACGTCGCCGACGCGCGCGGAATGGTAACCATGCTGGGCGAAGTGCAGGGTTGCTGCCTCAATGATGCGGCTGCGCTTGGCCTCAGCACGAGGATGAAGCTTGCTCAGGCGTTGGTATAAGGGCTGGGACGCACGATTGCTGGCAATGACCGGCATGGCGAGTGACTTCGGGTCACAACAGCATATAGCAGACCAGTACCTGCCTCAAGCTGTCGCTATTCGCCCGTCGCTGTTCGCCGTTCGATACTGCTATTTCGATCTCTGGTTCGGCGTGACTGATGGCCCTCCCAGGAAAAACAGATCCAGCAGACGCCTGCCACCGACGACCGCCTGTAATAAGGAACCAGAATCAGGCGTCCGATGCGTCAAGATTGCAACGTTGCGGATCTCTCCCGACGGCTAACTCGCCTTCCGCACCGCTGGTTCCTGCGCATGGACCAGAGGCATTTCCACGAGGTGCTCGCTGAGGAACCAGACCTGCAATTCGTTCGCGCGCAGGACGTCACTGACCACCAGATCGTTGGTGCCGTCATCGCCGATCTCCGACGCGCGCGCCGCCAGCGTCCGACATTGTCCAATGATGATCTGATGCGCCTCCAAAAGACGTGAGAGCTGAACGGGGACTTCTTCCCTACCGCGCGGCGGCCGTTGAATGCGCGTTGTCTCTGCGACGTCGGCGGCCATCGCAATGGAAACGCCTCCCAGCAGTTGGATCCTCTCGGCGATTCCGTCAACAATCTCGACCTGTTCGTTGAAGTGCTTGTCGAACAACAAATGCAGTTGATAGAACGTCGGCCCTGTAACCTGCCAGTGCGACTTTTTATAGAGATCGCGTAGCGTCATGGTATCGGCCAATAACTGGTTCAGTTGTTCGGTCATCTCCAGACGCACCGGCTCTTCCAGATCGAGCGGTAGTGCGTGCGAAACCGTACCATAAGCCTGGATTTCTTGTGCGTGCTGATGAATGCGCGGCTGTGCATTGATTGTGGTTTGCCGGCTGGCAACCTCTTTCTTCGACATAAGCAGACCCTCCTCAGAGTTCAGCAGATGTGGCGTTCGAAAATCGAGTTCGGTTCATGCGATCGCCGGAACAAACGTTTTGATGCCGAACGCTGCCATTGGATACTGGTTTTCAGCAGGATGCGTCGTTATCCCGGCGGAGGCCAGCGAAAATATGATGAAGGCCAGCGTCCCTCCGCACCTCTTTTGTTGGTGGAGGATGCGGAATCGGCGCACCGGGTTTGACGGCACTCGGCACCGTTGCTATCATCAAAGTGCGGGGTGGAGCAGTCTGGTAGCTCGTTGGGCTCATAACCCAAAGGTCGGTGGTTCAAATCCACCCCCCGCAACCACTTAGCGGCTCTCCGGTGGCTATTGGCTCCCATTCCAGCCTGCGGCCCATTCCGCTACAAGCCTCGAACGGCAAAACGCTCCGTAGACGCGACATCCACCCTAAACGCGGTTGTATCCAGCGATGCAAGCTGGAAAGATGCGCTTGCTGGGTTCCATAGCGCAGCAATGGCAGTTCCTTCTCGACGTAGTCATCCGCAAGAGCATCCAGGGTCGCGGGCAGGCCCAATCGGTTTTGAAGATTGAGCCGCAGTCGAAATCGTTCGAGAATGCGGAGCGCATCCTCCGGCGTCGGATACTGGCCGCTCGATAGTCCACAAGCAGTCGAAGGGGAACGCCATCTTCTTCGGGCCTTCTGTATAGGATCGGACGCCAGCTAATTTACGCCTGGCCGAACCTGGCCGTGTGTCCAAGAGATAGTCGGCTTCAAAGACCTCTGCTGGAGACGCTGATCGAATTTCCCAAGCCGCGGGCGGCCACCGACTTCAGGCAAAGGTGGACGTTCCGCTGTTCGGCCACCGACACCTTCGCTTCGAACCGGAACACTGCAAAGGGGGCCTCGAGAACCCGGTTTTCGGTAATCACAATGGAGTTTTCGGTACACCGGCGGGATTATTATTTTGACCGATCGAGATTCGGGATCTCCACAACACTGCACGTTCCCGGCTTCGCGGCCTCAATTGCTGCCACAATCTGCGCAAGCATCGGCTTAATGAGACGCCAACGAGCCTTGCCCAACACGACGACTGCAATTTTGCGCCGGGC
>Ga0123355_10022912_pt1 | contig 10013 bp, 6 predicted proteins | sample TergutEmb28metaG_3_FD_89872 | JGI IMG/M metagenome (GOLD analysis project Ga0123355, IMG submission 89872) | Embiratermes neotenicus P1 segment gut microbial communities from Petit-Saut dam, French Guiana - Emb289 P1 | ecosystem: Host-associated > Arthropoda: Insects > Digestive system > Gut ...
GTGTTGGTAGGTTGAGGGAGAGGAAAACAAAAAAAAACCTTTAGAAAACCCGGCGTGTGGGCTAGATATATTTGTTAGACAATAGGGAAAGAGGTGGCTCGAGATTTTTTTATGTGGGGGGGGGGGGGGGGGGGGGTGAGATTGACACCAACATGTAGGTGGATAATTTTAAGGTAAGAGGTGAATGGTAAGATTTTATTTAAGGGATGTCATCCATTTGTGTTATTAATAGTACAAACGTTAAAGCAGCATCTGCCAAAACACAGCTAAATTCTTCTACGAATTGGTTCAGTCAAAACATAACTAATTTTATTGTCAATCATACTAGTTGTGTTTTAACTGAACCAACTCTTAGAATATTTAGTGAAAACACATCGGGATGGCTCCAATTAAAAAAAACTACATTCTATTTGCTATATAGAACAAAATGATTCGACCTATCTTAGGCCATCCTCAATTTTCATTATGTTTTAAAGACAATTTCAGAAACTGAGGATAGCCCGATACAGGTCGAAACATGTAGTTCTATATAATAAATATAATTTAGTTGTGTTTGGACAGATGTTGATTAAATTTTTGTTCTACGTGACTCGAATTTGTGTGTGAGGATAATATTAAAATAAACATTAACCCTTTAAACGCCGATTTAAATCCCATCTATTTGCTAGCATTATTAGGAGCTCACCATATTCTCCACTTTAGCAAGATAAGGGTTAAGTATGGCATAAATAACGGGCGTCTAATTTATTTTATGGCTAAAGCTCACACACTTTATTGTAGACAGGTTCGCGGGCCGCACGTGGAAAAATAGCAGTAAGTGGTTTACTTAACCGCATAAATTATTATGTAATTTTTGTGATATATGCACAAGTTACAAATATGGCTGCTGGCCGCGTAACGCAACCTGGCCGGCCACATGCTGTTCGTGGGCTACGCGTTGGGGACCCGTGGCCCAAATGCAATGTGAGTTTGTGGATTGGAATCAACCGGCTCTCAATTAAATTTAGTGATTATTGTGAACACGATAGTGAAATGGTGGTCTTTCTAAAGTTCCGTTAAGCATTTGACCAACAGAATGTCTGGAAACTCTCCGAGCAGGAATTTGTTGCGTGGAGTTATTGGATAGAGTCCACTTCGGACAGTCGCCATGCTTGTGTTATTGATGACAAGACATATAAAAATCCGGAGATGGGATACCCTCTAGTAGGTTGACCTCTGTGCCAAGAATGGGAAGCTCACCCGGTCAAGTAAGACCGAAACATGGCGCACGAACAAGCCTAAATAACTACGCTCTCTAGGAAAAATAAAATCTATACAAAATTAAAGTCGAAGACACCGGGAGCTAGCAAGCTCAGTTTTTGAGACTGCAGATCGCCATGAAGATAGAAGCAACAGGATCTTCCAAAATTCGTTACTTTTTCTACCGGACTACAAGGCATAAAATCCCAGAGAACAGTAATTTTCACTCTCGATTTAGTATCAATTTGTCATCCAAGGCCACTAGGAGGTGTTCATTACTGGTATATGTTTCAATTCACCCCTGACACCAGCAGATGTCAGATGTTGGCAAGGTGAATTCCATCCCACGCACTTTAAATACTTGGCATCCGGAAATCAACGTGGAATGCTGCGGGTAGAATAGGGGTTGCTGGTGTGGGAAGTTGTTTGTAACGGCCTAGCCTACTGCATGCCCACATGGTTTAGTGGGAGTGCCATTGCCACCTTGATGCATGCGTGTTATTTGGATAAGGTCCAGGATGTTTGGTGTAAACAGGAGATACATAGAAGGAATGCATTCTGCCATCACCTGTCATTCTATACATTGTGAAGCGTGGAATACGGGTAAGATCCAGAACCATCTAAAATGTCTTACGGATTACAGTCATAACAACTGTTAAAAAATTCTCAGTTTACACGAAGCTGTTTTTTTTTTAACCCGGTACTTTCTTGATCTGTCAACACCAGACCAATCGGGTATTTATAATTTTGATGTGTGATATCAATTTGTGTTTGAGAAATATCAGTAAATTAAAAACGTCCTCAAACACAAATACAAAAACAGTAAGTTATCTCCTTCTACGTGTTTTTAGGCGCGTTAGCAAAAGCGAAAAGCTGTTATGAGCTTCGTCATGTATGTCTGTCCATCCGGATTGAACACCTGTGCTGCCAGTGGACGGATTTATTTTATGAAATTTGATGATTGAATATTTTTTTCGAAATTTGTCGAGATAATTCAAGTTTGACTAAAATTTGGCAAACATAAGGGGTGTTTAACATGAAGATCTACAAACTTTTAAGATTATATCTCACTCAAGTCTTCACAAAACTTGTAGAGAAAATCAACAAACACGTTTTTTATGTTCAATAACCTTTTTTTTCGAAAATGGTGCCGTTTATGAGATAACGGTGGTATAGCGACTGACTACGGGCTGGATGGTCCGGGATCGAATCCCGGTGGGGACGAGATTTTCCGCCCGTCCAGACCGGCCCTGGGGCCCACGCAGCCTCCTGTAAAATGGGTACCGAGTCTTTCCCGGGGGTAAAGTGAGGCCGGAGCGTACTGCTGACCACTCAACCCCTTCTAGTGCCGCGGTGTTGAAAGAATAGAGCTATACCTCTACCCACCCTCTGGGCCACACCGGACCTTTACCTTTACCTTCTCAGATAACGTGGAAAAATATGGTAGAACCAGACAGGACGCAGGTGACGATATAATACGTCACATGCGCATTACGTGTTTGATAACTAAGGCCACAGACACACAGAGTATTTCATACTTACTGCTTTTCCGCGGGAAAAGTTGTTACGCAAACGCGCCTCAATATTTCATTATGCTTACATTTCCCGTCTTGTTATACATTATACAAATCCTGATAATAGCCCATTGTGGCCGCAACATGTAGCATTCTGAAAATATTATTATTTTACAAAAAAAATAGTAGTCGTGTTAGACTTTTTTTTAATTTATTGAGGGGCTGTCTGTAATTTCCTTAGCATAGGCCAGTTATTTCGTCATTATTTGCCGATAATTTCTTTAAATTTTCGTGTTAATTAATCTTCGAAGGCTTCTGACGAAGACGTGCTCTATCAGACGTGACTAATCATTCAGACGCTTTTCACCATGTCAGGCTAAAAATCCCACATCATTTCAAGGATAATTTTCAGGTAAGAAGGCAAAAGGGCCAAATTACTCTGGTGATAGACACGCGCCAGAAGGTAGGTTCTGCTTCTTCCCTTTCCACCTGAAGAAGGACAGAGAGATACGCATCATTATTATTGGACTTCTTGACCCTTGAAAGTGGGTCGGTAGGTTGTCCCGAAACGTCGATACGGAATTACCATTGTATGCCGTGTAAAATTCTATAAAAGTGCAGATCTCGGTCACAGATACATTCTCCGAAATGTTATGGGAGGCTTCTAGCCTGAGAAAACGCGAAATGTCCAAAATGTAGCTCATGTATATTTCTGTAATAGTATGGAGTTGGGGCCAGTTGTGGTGCGGTTGGTTGAGGCACTGTGCCAAAATACGGAAGGTCGCGGGTTCGATTGCCGTTGGTGTCATTGACATAATCCTTCCGGCCGCACTGTGGCTCTGAAGTCGATTCAACATCTAAGACAAAATCAGTACCATGAATGTTTCCTGGGAAGGAGAGAAGCCGGTAGGTGCGTATGGATGATCAACGTACCACCTTCTTGTGCCGATGGTCTTGAAACTTGGGAGCCTCAACCTGCTGTTGTACCACCGGGATTGCTATATTTTTACTAGTATACACCCCCTCTCCTTACCAATGTGGCGCGTATGGGTGAGGAGAGGGGGTGTATAGGGTCTTGGTGGGGAAACCGGAAGGAAGGAGACCACTGGGGAGACCTAGGCGTAGATGGGCGGATAATATTAGGATGGATCTCCGGGAGGTGGGATGTGGGTATATGGACTGGATAAGGCTGACCCAAGATAGAGACAGGTGGCGGACGCTTGTGAGTGCGGCAATGAACCTTCGGGTTCCGTGAAATGCGGGGAATTTCTTGACTAGCTGCAAACCAGTTAGCTTTTCAAGAAGGACTCTGCACCATGGAGTAAGTAAGTATGCAGTTGCTGCCTAAGGTAGGTCAGTTTTAGAATTTCTATATTATTATTCGACTATTTCACACACACACACAAACACACACACACACACACATATATATATATATGTGTGTGTGTGTATATATATATATATATATATATATATACAAATATCGAAAAATTGCGAAACGCGACCATTAACTTCGCCATGTCCGTTCGTCCATCCGTCCGCCCGCATATATGGAACAACTCGGCTCCAACTGGACGGATTTTCATGAAATTTTGCACTTGAGTATTTTTTCGAAAATTTCACGAGAAAATTCAGTTTCACTAAAATCTGACAACAATGACCCGTGCATTAGACGGAAGACCAATATACATTTTTTATCATACCTCACTCATTGCTTCTTATCATAATACAGGTTTCCGATACAAGTTGTAAGGAAAATCAAAACACACAATTTGTGTTCAATAATTTTTTCTCTCGCAAATCGCGCTGTTTGTCAGATAATGTGGAAAGTATAGCAGAGCCGGACAGGCTTCCGATGGCAATATGACGCATGCGCATTACATGCTGCATACCTAAGGTTACAAACACACACTCAGAATATGTAATATTTATGCTTGTCCATTGGTCTCACGAAGACGCCTCAGTGTTACGTTATACTTACATTGACTGTCTGGTTAAAATTATGAAATGTTTCTTCCCCCAGTGCCCCCACATGTTCTTGTGGACTTCGTGGTCTTCCCTCCTGGGCATGGCAGGAGTGTAACCGACTTCTGAGTTTGGGACGCCCATGAGGCGCGGTTACATTGTCCCGATGATGTGAGTGGTGATATAAGAGGATATAGTGCCAGGAGGGCCCTTAAACCTAAATTCTACTAACCTTCCCAGGCCATGGTCACCGCGGGAATCCTCCCCTTCAGGGAAAATTCCCACGGTAGAACCGGGAATCGAACCCGGGACCTCATGATTAGTAGGCACTAGACCACTAGACCACGAGGCTGGTCAAAATTATGAAATGTTTACCTCCTGGTACATATTTACTTAACCTGATGGTTGTTTAGGTAATTAGCCAGTTAGAAAGTTTGCCATTTATAGCTGGAAGTGACTGCTTATTAATTCTCTTCATTAGCTGCTTGTTGCTTACGACCCAAAGGTATTTAAAGCGGGCTGGCTACGATTTCCTTGTGGCGGAGAGCCAATAAAGAGCAAGAGACCTATTCGGTTCCCACGTCCTGTAAAAAGTGAGTCGCACCACTTTAACGGTAAACCGAAAACATGGACTCTTTTTGGCTGCAGTGAGCCACAAAGAGGCAGATCGATTTATTGGTCTGAGATTCTACTTTTGGTGAGGGCAGAGAATTTTTAAACGCTTTGAGGCCAACGCAGCCTCCTACACAATAAGAACTGGAAGTTTTTTCCTGACGGCTAAGGCGGCTGGAGCTACAGCTTACCACCTGCCTTCATCATCGAGGTTAAGTGCTGATGTTCATCCCACCTTACAAGTCTGTACAACGGCCGTGTTTGTACAGACAACTCAAAGCGCGGTAACTTAAGGCATAATGTTAATATACTTACATACTTACTCCATGGTGCAGAGTCCTTCTTGAGAAGCTAACTGGTTTGCAGCTAGTCGAGAAATTCCCCGCATTTCACGGAACCCGAAGGTTCATTACCGCACTCGCACGCCTCCGCCACCCGTCCCTATTCTGGGCCAGCCCAATCCAGTCCATATAACCACATCCCACCTCCTGGAGATCCATCCTAATATTATCCACCCATTTATGCCTAGGTCTCCCCAGTGACCTCTTTCCCTCCGGTTTCCCCATCAAGACCCTATACACCCGTACGCACCACATGCCCAGCCCATCTCATTCTTCTAGATTTTATCACCCGCACAGTATTGGGTGAGGATGACAGATCATTTAGCTCCTCGTTATGCAATTTCCTCCATTCCCCCACGTTATCAGTTACCAGTACTGTAGGGTACATTGATAAGGAGAATCGAGTCAATAAAAGGATATGAACTGCTCCGTATCAAAGTTCCTTATGGACTCTGAAAATGTAGCCTTTGCTCTTTCTTTGCCTTCGCTTTTATCTCCTGTATTTTGTCCTAAGCCTCCCAACGACGTATAAAATGCTCACGAAAGGTATTTAGGTGTTTGTTACATGGTCATTAAAGTTTTGATGCTTCAAATAAGGACGCCCCTAGCTGTAGTAGACTGCGTTTGAAATGTGATTGCACACGCGCAGAAACCAGATTTCGTCTTTCGGCGAAACGGACGAGTCCATTAAATCGGCGGGGGCGTCAGTTCAGTCGACTACTGGCAGCCGAGGTGTGCGAATCAGTGGTAGTAGTGCTGGATACACCATGTTCCGAGGTTGTGTGAAGAGTACTGGCTATCCACTCCATTCGAAAGTTTCCCCTTCACTTCCCCTCCCGTGCGTCACCGTGTGCCATCACATTTCAGCTGGAGTCTACATGATTTTTTTTCCTTCCTACGCATGAAATTCCTGCTTTCATATCTTTTTCCACATCGTCTTCCTGCTTAATATACTTTCCGTTCGTACAAATAAACTACAGATAATCGCGTTATATTTTATTCTTTTTCTTCTTTCTACAGTATTATTTTTTCATACGTCGTCACCCCATAAAACCATTCGTGATTATCAGAAAAAAACATTTCTTTACCACTATATATATATTGTGTGTGTGTGTGTGTGTGTGTGTGCGCGCGCTAATAAGTGTTTTATCGATCAAAAATACATAAAAATAGAACATAAAAAGGATGGACTTTTTCTATTGCCTGTGACAGGTCCCTCATGTCGCAAATTCGAGGATTCATACTTATGGAACACGTTTCCATTAATTGCATAATTTGTATGTAAGTCTACAAAAACATCTCTTTTCTCTTTAATCTTCTTGTACCACCATCTTCTCCGTTTAGCCGTACAAAACACTGACAGCTTACAAAAACTGTGCGTGTGACCGTCGTTTGTTGTAACTTAACTTACTTGCTTACTTATTTACTAACTACATGGAGCAGAGTCCTTCTTGAGGAGCTAACCGGTTCTCAGCTAATCAAGAAATTTGCCGCATTTTATGGAACCCGAAAGTTTCATTACCGCATTCACAAGTGCCTGAAACACCTCGATCCAGTCCATAACTCCACATCCCACTTCCTGAAGATCCGTCTTAATATTATCATCCCATCCAGGTCTGCATCTACCAAGTGGTCTCTTTCCTTCAGTTTTCCCCATCAAAACCCTGTACATTCCTCTTCTCTCCCCCATACGTGCTACATGCCCGCCCGTCTCATTCTTTTCGATTTTATCACCCGAACAATATTGGGTGAAGAGCACAAATCATAAGCTCCTCATTATGTAGTTTTCTCTATTCCCCTGTTATCTCGTCCCACTTAAGCCCAACCTCAGTACCCTATTCTCAAACGCCCTCAGCTGTAAGAACTAACTACGTTCTATAATGTTTCTCGCCTGTAAGTTCGAGGTTTCAACGTCTGTCCCGAACCTTTCCCTCAGTGTCGCTGTTTAGTGTTAGATTCTTACGCACAAAAAACTGTACGTATTCCATTCGTGTGTCGTTTATAAAGAAACGCAGTAGAATTTAAAAAAACCGAAACTCGCGTGTAAGTCACGTGTTTGTAAACCTCTCTCGCGCCGTTCCAGGAGCCCTTTTCATCACCACCCTCATTACTGCATATAAACGACCTTCCCTTTTTTACGTCCCTCAACATCCAGGAAGGCACATGAATGTGTTACAAGACCTCGTCCATTATATGGAAAGGGAAATAAGACAAGATGGCAGGTGGTTTTTGGAGTTCTCTTCCTGGGAAAGCTCTGCTGTAACCTTCCCACGGTTCAGGTCTGCCATGAGGTTGTGGGAAGGGTGGGGGGACAGGCAGCATGCCCGGCACACACCTGGCACCTGCCATGGCGGGAACATTGCGCGCCTCACGAGTTTAGCACGCGCCTGGCCTATAAAAGGCAACCCGGCCTGCCTTAGGCAGCGTCAGACCTTGGTAAATTCTCGTAAGCAGAACAACCCAACAACCAACTAGTCGTTGTACAACATCAATCACGATCAACTAACGAACTATCAGTCGGCGTTTCTAAAAATACCTCAGGTTTTCGTAAAAGGAATTAATACAGACTGCTATTAGAGTACTGAATTCATTTTCCTAAAAGGAAATTACTATGTGTGTTGGTCGATGTATGAGAAGATCTAGAAGCATTCCCGCCTCTTCCCTGGACCAGAGAACACTGAACCACACCCACACAGATGTGAATTCATCTCCTGCACTGGGGACAAGAACTTACCGCAAGGTATGGTACCAATTTGCATTACCTTAATATAAGGTTTAAAAGCTTTACACTAAGTATGTGGGCCGCGATAGCTCAGTCGGTATTGCGACTCCTTACGGGCTGGACGGTGCGTGAATGCAATCCCGGCGAGGGCGAGGTTTTCGGCAACCTTCCGGTCCGGCCCTGGTGCCCACCCAGCCTCCTCTAAGAAAGGTACCGGGTCATTATCGGGGGTAAAGCGGCTGAGGCGTGGCGTTAACCACCGTCTAGAGCCGAGGTTAAAGAAAGAGTAGAGCTATACTTGTACTCCGTTTTGTGTCTTCATGGTGGATTATGGGGTGAAGGTTACTTCTTTAACCCTTAATTTACGGAATACAAAACTTAGATTTTCAATTTTCATTACTTGTGTTAAAACACATTTTACTTAATATACAGAAATTCAAACAACAAAACACGGCTTAGAATTGTAGATCAATACATGTAATGAAAACATAAGTAATCAACTACGAATCTGTATGAACACATATGACAGCATATTCATTGTTGAAAATAATAGTCTTCGAAAATTAAATTGTTTTTAATCACAGCGCGTTATATTTTTCTAGTAACCGTGTTAGGGCAGCACCTACATGATTTCTTTGATCGTGCTTCTTGTTTTGAAACAAAGAAAGTTGTTAAATTCGAAAAGCAGAAGCAGTTCAGCACTCCTTGCTTCATTTTCTTAAAATTTAAACAAAACAGAGTCGTATCCAGTACGTCAACAGGACTTCGGCAGTTGCGCGGTATTTTGCTACCAACAAAACATGACTATAATTTGCTATAAATTAAATTACACTGCATGTTCCTGATGAGGCAACAGGTGGGTCCAAGTAAAGCTAAATTTGACCCTGTACATTGTACGACGACGTGGGACAGTGGTGGTGTAACTCCATCTACTTTTAATTAGGCAATAGATGGATTTGAGCGGTCAGCTGCACGTCCTGGTCAATTTACCCCTAGGGAAATCGTCCCCGTGTCCACTGAACAGGAGGCTGGGTGGACCCCAGAGCGTGACTGCATGTTCAGAGAGCCTGCAAACAGCCAAAGCCTGTAATGGGAAAGAACTGCATAATAAACGCTTTGTACAACAGACCATAAAGTTACAATGGTGAAAAAAGTATAACTTTTATAGGTATTATTATTATTATCATATTCATTATAAGATGGGCCAGGATAGCGCAATCGATATAGCCACTCGCTACGAGCTGGACGGTCCGGGGATCGAATCCTGGTGGGGTAAGATTTTTCGCACACGTCCCGACCGGCCCTGGGGTCAAACCAGCCTCCTATACAATGACTACCGGGTTTTTCTCGGGGGTAAATCGGCCGGGGGGTGGTGTTGATCACCTACCCCTACCTAGCGCCGAGGATAAAGAAAGAGTGGACCTATACCTCTATTCCAACTCTGGGCTTTCGTGGCCTGTTGTAGGGTGAATTTTATCTTTACCTTTACCTTTATTGTTATTATAAGAAATTGGCCTTAATATTAACCCATTCGCATTATTGTTAGTGCAACAGAAAGTGCATAAATGCAGCCTAATAGTATCTTCTTAAATTATGGTAACTTTATACATTATTACAAAC
>Ga0123355_10022913_pt1 | contig 10013 bp, 7 predicted proteins | sample TergutEmb28metaG_3_FD_89872 | JGI IMG/M metagenome (GOLD analysis project Ga0123355, IMG submission 89872) | Embiratermes neotenicus P1 segment gut microbial communities from Petit-Saut dam, French Guiana - Emb289 P1 | ecosystem: Host-associated > Arthropoda: Insects > Digestive system > Gut ...
ATAAAAGACCAACTTGATGTCACTTGCTATTTTATTTCACTTCTTATGTACTCAACATGTTTCGGACATTAATATATCCATCATCAGGAGCTTGCGACTATTCTGTTGAATTACCACATTGGTATAAATAAAATAGCAAGTGACATCAAGTTGGTCTTTTATTCTTCAACTATACACATTTTGTTGGGTAATGGGACATTTATGCAACTGTTATAATCAAGAAGTTGTTGAGGAATAAATGGGTGATTTTTTGTTCCATAAGAATGAGTTCCTATTTTCCCCCATATCAAAAATTGGTGGATTCGGCTATGGTTCCAAGAAAATAATAATTAATAACCGGTACTTAACTTCAAAATTCACGATTTATGAGAAAACGCCTGATGAACTAGGTGAATTAACGAGCGAATATTACAACTTCACATGAGGTGTTCATTTTAATTAGAACTCTGGATACTCCACAAGAAGAAAACAACCTGTGGTTGTCATCACATTATCACTAACAGATGCACTTCAACCTCACATCACGCAGAAGCATTTCTGGTGCCTTCATCCCACAAGCAACAGACATGTGAACGCTGAATGCTATAAGACGCTCGTAATAATTCACACCGTAGTGACAAAAGCCAAAGTTTTAATCTCAAAACAAGTACAAATATCGCGTGGGCTGATCCTTTAACATTCTCCTATAATTTCTTTTCTTAATAATTATACTAACCTTACGAGGTCACCACGCTGTGTTTCTGTTGTTTAAACCCTTGAATAAATTGGCCTGTTTTCATGAAACTTGGCATGAAATTATGCCACTGCAGACCACGTAACGTCGTAATTTTTAATATCCTTCAATCAGTGTTAACAGCTGTGTCACTGTATGCGAACATCACTACCTACGCTTTTTTCATTATCACATCTTTGGCGCACTCGATACAATAAATAAGTACTCAGTCATCTTAAACATTTTAGTCCACTCACCATTCCTAATAGTCGTCCATTCTCAGCCAGTTTATTTGTAACGTATGCAACTGAAATGCCATCGTTAAATGTAAATGAACGAATAATTTTTGGAATATACAGTACTAGTATACTTGCATAATGCTTGTATTGCCAGCGCAACAAATATCGAAATGCATCTGAATGATAAGCGTGCTTTCGCATGCGAATATAACTTACGTCTCCGGCGACCATAACTGTCAAAAAATTCAACAGCATATCCTTGACGATGTCCTCATCCATGTGATTCTAGCAAAGCGAACGCGACATGCTGTTTTGCAACCCAAGTGATTGCAGTTTTTGCAACAAGTAATATGTTAGCTGTTTTGCCGGCAGAACGCAAGCCAAAATAAAAAAAAAGGAATAGCCGGCGTTCGTTTACAGATCCGGCGAAGTTCGCGCATCTGGGAAGGATAATAACAAATCAGATTTCATTTACCAGCAGATAACAAATTTAGAGAATGCTTCCTTTCATTCAGTTCAAAATATCTTTGTTCCCTTCTATCTAAAATCTAGATTTAAAATATGTTAATCTGCCCATGGGCTTAATTGGTGTAACACGCAATGAAGATGAGCGTACGTGGGTGTGATTTTGCGTGTGTGGAGGGGGGAGGACGGGGACGAGAAGGAAGCATCCCCCCCCCCAATTCTTAATCTTGGCACTAAATAAAAGTGACTTGTGGGACTTTCGTCCCGGGCACTTACACCCGTGGAAAGACACTTCGCTAGCCTACGCTTGGGTTAGGCTCTTGGACCGGTGGAAATGATGTGGATAATCAAAGATCTTTGCGCCTGTCGGGAATGGAAATCCAGTTTCCTGGCCGTCCGGACCGTAGTTTGGTCACCGCATTGAATTACTCAATTTGTAGAATAAGACGTACAAAACTCTAATTTTAGCTGTAAACAGCACTTCAACGTCACAATATTTTCTCCAATGCCGTGTATTGAAACTAGGTTCACACTCACTAACTTCTGTTTAATATTATCATACATGTAACCAAGCGCGTATACGCGTCTGTTTTATGTCGTTTTCAAGGGTTACTTGTAGGCTTATGGAAGTACTGCTCAGTTTATTACACTCTTTTTTATCTAACTGAGCTTTGGAAAGACAGTAAGTTACATAAAATGGACAGCCACCCGTTATTGATTGCAGGACAGTAACTCCCAGGCAGTCAGAATGAGTTAAATATTTTATATACAGGACGTCTCTTGTATCTTGAATATACTTACATTTAAAGTGAACGACTCTTTGTCAAAATCAATTAGAAATGCAATGACGTAATAAATTAATAATTTTCCAACACTTCAAGTAATATATGAAAATGACCTCATATAGAAGTCGGTATATGTAACATTAAGTGTAGGAATGTACCCAATAACAATATTTGGCAATTTACTTATAACGTACCATTGTGCTACGTTCGTGTAACCATTGTTGCAGTGGAAACGCAACAGTATGTTCTCTAAAATTTATGGTATTCATATCCGTGCACTGATTATTAAAATTCAAGAAAATACCTACATATGAATTGTATTATAAAGTGCATACGTTGGCGTCTTCTTGAATTTCAACAGGTTCACTTTATGTTTTTGAGCTAAACGTCACTGTCAACAAGGTAAAAATAATGAGTTTTGTACAACAATATTTTAGGGCGAATTTACGTCGCCGGCAACAATAGAAGGTACTTAGGTCTTCGAGTAGAGTGCCCGATATTTGTGTCCGATTTTAACCAAATTTGGATTTTCTCGACAGATTTTCATAAAAGTCCCTAATATCAGATTTCACGTAAATCCGTCCAGTGGTAGCCGCGCTGATACACGCAAACAGATGGACAGACAGACAGACAGACAGATTTTCATAAAAGTCCCTAATATCAGATTTCACGTAAATCCGTCCAGTGGTAGCCGCGCTGATACACGCAAACAGATGGACAGACAGACAGATTTTCATAAAAGTCCCTAATATCAGATTTCACGTAAATCCGTCCAGTGGTAGCCGCGCTGATACACACAAACAGATGGACAGATAGACAGACAGACAGACGGGCGGTCCTGAGGATTTATGCGGATGAGCACAAAAACTAAGAAGCCTGCAGTTGTACTGGACGTCATTGAAACCCACAAGTGAAGAGAGCAATGGGAAAAAGAATTAAGAAGGAAGTGGCTGAGGGTATTTTAGAACAAAGTACTATTAGAACCAAGAGGGAGAAAATAACGGAACGAAACAGGCAATTACATATACATAATGAATATACTAGATAGTGTGATAATAAAGTCTTCATAGTTTGTAGGTCTACATACTAGTGTGACCAATTAAGGACCACGAGTGGTCGGTAAATGTGATGCGTGTGAAGGATATGAGAAATGCCTTCACGGTTTACTTCGCGAAATTCGAGGAATGAGACCATCTCAGAAAACTCGACGTAGATATGAGGAGAGAGCCCTTACTGGAAAATATCTTGAAGAAACAAAGTTGTGAAGATGAGGACTGGATCCAGCTGCAGAGGTCTTACGAACACTGTCGGGTTTGCTGAAGAGGTGATTTCGGCAAAAAGTTGGGGGATTTCTTGACCGCCGGAATGAGCTTCTTCTTAAGGACTGTGCTCTGTGGAGAGGGAGATATGACTTAAAGACGCTGTGATTTGTTAAAATCACACGGCATCGGTGGTAAATGAATCGATACGAACAAGACAGTGTACGTATAACGCAACATTGAAGCGCGTTCGTACAACCATTAATGCCGTGGAAAAGCAATAAGTGTTACACATTCTGAGTGTGTGTCTGTAGCCTTAGGTATACAGCATGAAATGCGCATGCGCCATGTCATCTGTGGCCTGCCCGGCTCTACAATATTTTTCCACATTATGTCATAAACAGCATGATTTTCGAAGAAAAAAAAGTTATTGAGCATGAAATGGGTGTTTGATTTTTCAATACAAATTCTGCCTGAAACGATTCTCATGCTAAGAAGAATGGAGAGAGATACGATCAAAAATGTATAATGATCTTTATGTAAAGTACTCGTTATTATTGCTAGGTTTTAACGGAACTCGAAGTTTCTCGACATATTTTCGAAAAATACTCAAATATCGAATTTAATGAAAATCCGTCAAATAGGAGCCGAATTGCTCTATGCGTTCGGGAGGGCGGACGGACGGATATGAAGCTAATAGTCGCTTTTCACAATTTTTCGAAAGCGACTAAAAATTGGCGGAATGAAAATGGTAGTAGAAAACGTAAGTAATCGGAGAAAAGCCTGCCTCACTGTCACTTTGTGTACCATAAATCCCACCTTGCAGTTCGAAAGTGGCACCGGGGTGTGTTTACCTCCGAGCTCCCTGGAGTTACAGGCTATAGTTGCTTCTTCTGCATTTGGAACAGCAGTTTTAAAAGACTGACTAATCCATCGTTCCTGCAGGCAAATGATAACAGTGTATTGGAAATATACCGCAATTTGTATACTCTGCAAATTTAAAACGACGTCGTTAAATAACGGACAATCACAGGTGTTTTGAAGACCATTATTGCTGTGCACAGCATGCAGATGTGTATAAGATAATTCGAATCAATAAGACGATAACTGTTGCGTTAATAATTAAATATCCTTGTTGATATTCGAAACGTTTCTTGTGGGGAAGGGGGCGGTGGTGGTGGTGGTGGTGGTGGGGAAGTTACATCACCCGCCAACAGGGTCACGGCGCTCCCCTGAATTATAAAGCTAGTAAGGCTGAGAATGCCTCAGTGAATACGCCAGAAGCTTTTGGAGTGCATGAAATAGCGGTCTGCAAGAAGCGGGTCACACGAGTTCATTTCGTCGCGTCGCTCTACGTGGAAAACACCGTAACGCACCTGACTCTCCTTTACGGAATAACGGCGCTTACCTTACAAGGAATAAAAGGTAAGAAAAAGTTAATATTATGGCTTCCGGCTTCATTTAAAATGTTTACTCTTGTCAAAGTGGAGACTAGGATTCTGACATTGTTTATTCTGTGCATTGCGAATAAATTGCCCATTCATACAATAACAGCAACAAGTCACCTAAACAACACAACAGCACATGATACCGCGACGTGATACATAGTGGATCAAAAACAAGATCGGATGTTTTTATACAATGACGAAAATAACGATACATTAAAGTGTATATAATGTTAACGACATTTTACGAGATCTTAGAATTTCAATTGAACCGCAGAAATAATTTCGCTCTAATATGTTTCACTGTTGTAATGCATTATAACAAGTATACAGAATTACCACCGTAGTTTCTTACAATTTGAATTTAGCTCCAGAAATGCTACACTATACTATTGCAGTCTATTATAGTTTAGTGAGTTTTAAATATAGGTGTACAGAGGCTCTGAAAATAGCAGAGTTGCGCCAAAAAATATAGAAGGAAACAAAGAACCGTATTACTACGTATGTAAGATGTGAATATGTTGGTTTAATAAACGTCCGGTTTGGTTACTGGGATATTTTAACATTATTATTATTATTATTATTATTATTTCGTTAATAGTGAGACAAAAATATGTGTTGCTTATGTAACATTTTAACGGACACTGGTTCACATATATGCCACCTCGACTGAAGTTGAATAACTCGGTATTTCGCCTAATTTCACTTGATTTTCAGAATAATCAACAATTATTACTGCAGCTAAATTGATTTTATTATTATTATATATATATATATGTGTGTGTGTGTGTGCGTGCGTTTGTGTGTGTGTGTAACTTTTTTTCTGTAATGCAAGAACCGAAGTTTTATGCTTTGTTTAAACAGCATGGCCCTTTGAGAAATTAAGGCACTATCCTTAACTTGTGTTTTGATGTCAGTGGAATGATTTATGTTTCGTATTTGGAAAAAACGCCAGAATCCACGTTCCTATCAATTTACAAACTGCGTATCCATTAAAGTAGTATTTTGCCGCGTGGTTATATTTTGGTCAGGAACCCTGACTGGCCGGAATCGCGTAGTACCCCTTGATGAAGAGTGAGAATAATATTTAAAAATATCCTAGCAATATAAAGTTGAAAATGTGAAGTGAATTCAACTGACTCACGATGGGCTGTAATCATGGAATTTTTGGAAACACTTTAATGAATCTTCGGATTGTTTATTTAGTTGTCTGATTGGAAAATTTAATGGCGCTCACTTGACTGCATGTCGAAAGAAATAAACAGGTAAATTGTTATTGAATTCAAAACAGCCGAAAACTGAGCGACATGTCTTACACCGTGTTTCGGCAGTTTCCTATAAGTTTGAGGAAAACTACGAGAAACATACATTAACTGATTTTAATGTTTTGCTGACCGTGCATCTCAGTATAATCTTAGCAACTGGCCAACTTAATGCACAAATTCTTGATTTTTTAATAAGTTTATTATATTCCTCCACATGTTTAGAGCACTGTTGTGCTAATCATCAGGAAGTCAAATTGTATTATACCAAAGGTCCTCTCTCAACCTGCGCACCGGACGGCCACCTGCAGAGTGTGACGATACCAGATGCTGTATAATACAATTTGATCTCCTGATGGTTAGCACAACAGTGCTCTAAACATGTGGAGGAATATAATAAACTTATTAAAAAATCAAGAATTTGTGCATTGAGTTGGTCAATTGCTAAGTTTATGCATTAACCGGTCTGCGATCCAGTGTTGGAAAATGTCATCTGTAAAATGCGAAGAATGAGTTCTTGACCATAGGTTGTTTGTCAAGAATGATAATTCTGAAAGGGGAACAGTTCTAAATTGGGATACGTGTGCCGCGAAACCGCCGTTTCTCTTTCAACAGCAAGGAAGATTACTCAAAAAATACGAGTATCACATAATAGGTCTGCTACATTTAACCTCATATATTGATGACGTAACAATTCTTTTCTAAATGAAAATCCATACTGTAGGGACATGTGAAGCGTAATCTCTAAGAATTATCACAGGCGCGTTTTCTTAGTGCATGGCCGTAATTACAGCAGACCAAATGTGTTTTGGTAGCACGTAAGTCTATTCACTATTTTGATAAATGTTACATACAAAAGAAAATGTATTAAAAGAAAGTAAAGACTAGTGTGAACAGGTCAGTAACTTTATCGCATCGTTGTCTACTTACAAACATGTAGTTGTTGATTAATTTATCAGCCCTCTTCAAACACAAGTAGTCCATTTTACGTCATTCATTGAATTCTGCAGCTGAAATCAAAAGACAGAGTTTAGGGTTATGGAAAGTAGACGTAGGCTGTAATGTGTTTAAGGTGGCACATGTCCGTTGCATTATTAAATACAAATAAATATTGCAATCAGTCAACACGGCGTTATATTCGAGAAGAATAAAGGCTGTGTTTCGGCTAAAAATGTTTAGCCGTCATGAGGTCCAATTATAAGAGTAAAAAGGGGACATTTTGCATAACTGCACTTCAGGTTTGATATCTCACCCTTCACAAGCTAAAATACACACATGATGCAAAATATATAAAAGCCTGAAATGTATGAATATAATAAAAAATAAAAATAGTAAACAGAGTAATATGACGTAGACAATTAGATATGAAATAGTTGGAAGCGACGTGTGTATATTCCAGGCGGGATCATCGAAGTGCAGAAAAAGTGCGTGTAGATTAGGACTAGCTGCAATTCTATTCTTGTTTTCCGATTTTTGTTTCCGTTTCTTATTCTGTAACATGCAACAAGAGAGGCAATGTATGACTTACCGTATATTCTCGAATCTAATCCGCGCCCTTTTCACAGCTTCAGAGGACTAAAAAATCAGATGCGGATTAGAATCGCGTGCGGATTAGATTCGCGGCCGTGAGCTGGATTTTGGGGGAAAAAAAAAAATGGTAGAGCCGCTGTAAGTGCCGTAAGATCAATACAATAATTTATTATTTTATTTATTATTTATAATATTATATAATATTTGTAATTTATTATTCATCAGACTCTCCGTCATCTACATGAATGTACGAAACATTTAAATGGCCGCAGCGCTAGTCAGCTGTGGTGCGTTTGTACCGCTTGCAGTTAAATGGGCACTTCACACACAGCGCGTTAGTCGGATAACGGTTAAAGCATTGGTAATATCCAATATTATTCAATCAGTCTGCCTTGTAAGCAAGGGGCGGTTGAAGGAAAGGTGCGGATTAGAACCGCGAACTAGCTTTTTTCGTTTAAGAAATCCGCAAAAACTAGTGCGGATTAGATTCGAGAATATACGGTATCACTGAGGCGATTTCGCATAACAATTTTTGCAGTAAAAGCAATATTAAGTGTTACACAACCTGTGTGTGTGTGTCTGTAGCCTGAGGCATCCAGCATGCAATGTGCATGCGTCGTAGTCATCTGTGGCCTGCCCCGCTCTACATTTTTCCACATTATCTCATAAACGACATTATTTTCGAAAAAAAAGGTCATTGCACACAAAATGTGTGCTCTGATTTTCTCTACAGCGTTTGTCTGAAACATTTTTCATTCTATGAAGAATTGAGCGAGATATGATCAAAAATGTACGTAGGTCTCCATGTGAAGTGCCCGTTATTCTTGCCGTATTGTAATAAAACTTGATTTTTCTCGACAGTTTTCGAAAAATCCTCAGAAAAATACATTTTCATGAAAAGTCGTCCATTGGGAGCCGATTTGTTCCACGCTGACGGATGGACAGACACGACGATACTAATAGTCGCCGTTCGCAGCTTTACGAAAGCGCGTAAAATTGACGGAAATAAGAATAGTAGTGGCATATGTAGTGAAGAGGTGAAAATAATATAAAATTTGTAACTTATTATATTGTCCAAATTTACGTTTTTTAAATGTATTACACAATAAGTAACAGAATCAAAAGATCGCAAAACGATATTATAATTGAAGCTAGTCCTCCTTTACACGCACTTTTTTTTTTCTACACTTCGATGATCAGACTGCACTATATACAAACGTCGCCTCTAACTATTTTTATGTAATTGTCTACGCCATATTATTCTACTTACTATTTTTTGCGTTTTATATGCTTCAAGTTATACATCTCACGCATTTTATGTCATTTGCAAATTATGTGTATTTTTGCTTGCGAAGGTTGAAATCTCAAACCTGAAATACAGTTGTACAATATACCCCCTTTTGACCTTGCAATTAGACCTCATGATAGCTAAAGCAATCCCATTACAGGCCTGGACAGGCCCTGGGGGTTTCAGGAGGTTGAAGCTCCCAGACTTCAAGACAGTCGGCACATGAAGGTGGTAAGGTTGTCAACCTTAAGCACCGGCCGCCTTTACCCTCCAGGATATATTCCTGGTACTCATTTCTGTTAGAGGCTGGGTCAACCCTAGGGCCACAGTGCGGCCCGAAGGATTATGTCGATGAAAAATTCCAGTGACACCATCGGGAATCGAACCTGTGACCTTCCGACTTGTAGCGCAGTGCCTCAACCAACTGCGCCACCGCGTGCCCCCTCATGATAGCTAACCGTCTTTAAACGAAACATGTAGCCATTACGCTTCCTGAATGTAATGTTGTGTTGACCGAGGGAAATATTTGTTTGTCTGTAATGTCAGTGACAAGCGTTCGACCGAGAAACGTCTACTTTTTTTTTACTTCTCCATTTTAGGTTCGTTTGCAAAATTACGAAGAGCGGCTATTAGCTTCTTCATGTCTGTCCGCACACATGGAACAATTCGGCTTCCAATTGACGGATTTCCATGAAATTTGAGTACTTTTAGAAAATAATAATAATATTTATTTACTGCAATTGGATTGTTACCCGGTGGCAGTGATTATTTTACATGTAAACAAAACATGAAATTGGTTACTACTAAATTTAAGTCGGGAGGGCTACATGAGAAGCATGTAGTGGCAACTTGGAATCTTGGAAAACATTTCAGCATTTGCTTTTAGGCACAAGGAAACCAGAAAAGCCTGTGTCGAGATGGCCGGTCGCAGGACCTTCCGAATACTGACTTCTAGCCAGCAGTCCGGCATCTAAAGTAAAAAAAAAGCAATGCCCACACAGCACAACAAATACACATAACATAACAAC
>Ga0123355_10022914_pt1 | contig 10013 bp, 4 predicted proteins | sample TergutEmb28metaG_3_FD_89872 | JGI IMG/M metagenome (GOLD analysis project Ga0123355, IMG submission 89872) | Embiratermes neotenicus P1 segment gut microbial communities from Petit-Saut dam, French Guiana - Emb289 P1 | ecosystem: Host-associated > Arthropoda: Insects > Digestive system > Gut ...
AAAAACCAAATGTTTGCCCCAAAGCTTTTTATAACAAACACACACAAATATATATATACATATATATATATATATATATATATATATATGAAGCACTCCACTGCTGCTGCTAATGTAGCCACTACTATCTCGTATGCTACACAGTAGCAAATGATAGGAGTAGTAGTGGTAGTAGTAGCAGTAGTAATACTGTTTCCGTGACACACAGATACAGCGGTTATCACGTGGTGTGTTTTACGTTGTCACTCTACTGTTTATTACACTATTTTAAAAAAAGAAAGGTTTAAAATCTTTTTCGTAATACGACGCCATTCTAGGGCGTAGGCTTCGAAACGCCATGCGTGTGGCAGAATCACGTTAGCACATAGTTCACTTATGCGTCGGTCAAGTAGCGCTTTCAGTTTAGAATTTGGTAATGGTAAAGCAGTCCCATTACAGGCCTGGACAGGCCCAGAGGGTTCCAGGAAGTTAAGACTCCCAGATTTCGTGACAACGGTACAGGATGGTGGTAAGGTTGTCAGCCCTATGCACCGGCCGCCTTTACCCCCAGGAAATGCTCCTGGTACTCATTTTTGTTAGAGGCTGAGTCGACCCCAGGGCCATAGAGCGATCGGAAGGATTTTATGTCAATGAAAAGTCCACTGACACCAGCTGGGATCGAACCAGCGACCTTCCGATTTGTAGCACAGCACCTTAACCACTGTGCTACCCTACCGCAGTCGCCAGTTTAGAATTGCGACGAACTGAAAATGTGGGTTTAATTTCCGGGAGGGGCGGGAGGAGGGGGCGGGCGAGAGTCTTTATTCCATCAGTGTGTCAGGACCAAATTTTGAGCCCATTCAGTCTCCTGTCCTATGAATACCAGGATCTAAATTTGCCATGACGGCAGGTAACCTTTGACCAATGTTTGGAGCTTAGGTTAAAAGGGACCGGAGCTCTTTCCACATACCTGGCAGTCAACCCTGGCATAGTGCGTAATTACGTCAGCGAATATAATATTTACCTTTACTTAGATAAGTATTTTTTGTAAGAGTCAATTAACTACAATAATCACTGGCGTAGTGCTGTCACCATAAAACAGCGAATAGATTCGAAGCCGGAAGTGTTCTGAAATGTCCTGCCCACGCAAGGTACTGGACAATCCAATACGAGTCTCTGCTTAAATTGCAACAATATCGCGCCCTGAGAATTCAGTAAGGTGGCAGCATCACACAGAACACATTTTACGGACTTATTCCCACTGCTATTTAGTTACAAAACTGATTGCTAATGTTAAGTGTTATGGGCCTGCTTTTGGATTGAAATATTAGGTTTACTTTTATGTTCATACCGTGCATATTGAATAATAAATGTTTTTTATATACTAACATATGCACAAATAAGTACTGTAAATTTATATCAAATTACTCCGGTTCCTATTTACTCCGCACCACACACACACACACACACACACACACAACCACACACACACACACAACACATACCTAACCATGAATTACATATACAGCCACATTTACCAACATTTTATCATTGCATTTTATCATTTTAATAATTCATAACTTCAGCTAACGCAACTGTAAACTCTCTGAAGACGGTGTATTGACACCGAAACCTCTCGGGGTAATTTAATATAAATTTACAGTACCTATTTGTGCTTATGTTGGTATATTACAAACGTGGGTTATGTTTCCGTCGTGGAAGCGGCTGAAGAGAATAGTGCACACTTTAGTGTAAATACCCATAGAATGTGAGGACGTTAAATTCAGAATCATATTACGGAACACAATTTGCACATATATGTGACGTCTTAGGATTAGAATATTTGTGTACTTACACACTTACATACTTCAAGACACAAGGAAATAGAACTTCAAAACAGTAATAGCGACTTTTTATTTTTATTGTAAATAATTAAAATAAAGTAAAAAAAAAATATTGAAATAAAGTAATAACGACGTTTGCTGCAATAATCCGACGAATTCTTTCAATGATGCAAAGCACTTTGTATAGCAATACGTCATGAAACTTAAAGGGGATTCACCCATATCCACGGTATGTACGAAAGCCATACTTCGCTACACATGCAGACAATTGCATTGTTCCAATCGCTGCCATCTATCTTTAGGACACGCAAAATAATTTCACATGTAACATCTCAAAATCATTCCAGATATACGCCTAAAACTTTTATAATTGTGTTGTGTTCCAAATGATAAATAAACAGGTTATTATTTCACCGACATAAAACAGCTTTATTTTGTTTAGCGTATATTTCGTTTGTTGGTATTAAAGTTGTAGTTTAATCGGGTATTTTTTTTCTTGCAAATGCTATTATATTTCGGCTAGTGCTGGGTTATTCTGATTGCGTTAACTTTCATCAATATTAATCTGCATTCCATTCAGTTGCAGTAGTTTACGTTATGTTAGTTCTGTGCTAATTGTTACTCTGAAGTGTCTCATTAATTAAGACTAGACATCGTGCTAGAACTACTGAGTTGGCTGATTTTATTGTAGAGTAAATCAACAAAATGTGGGTGGTACCTTTGGGTTCGAGAATGTTCCAGGCAAATAAAACGTCCTTCGTGTAATATATACATTCACACTATTTACGGTACAGTTCATATGGCATTTTTCAGGGCAAGGAAATTACAAAATTATACGGAGTTTTGACTGGGAAAGAAATACTGATAACTGTCAAACATCATGGCTGAAGTCGATGATATTTTAATTGTTAACTCGTAGGCAAATCATAATCAATATGTAATCCTTTAATGAACTGTAGTCAGACGGGTGTAAAACGTGTATACAGACAACACGAACAAATCAATTATTTACAATAGTTCGTGTGGCGCCAAAAATATGGTTGCAATATGATACTCTTAAGCACGGTACTAAGAAACGTCTACGACAAATTTTAAAACATGTTTTCAGACAAAAATCCTGCTATTTTCTGGGAATATGCAACTTGTTAAAAAAAAAACACATACCTTTCCAATATGCGATAATTATTCAGCTACAGAAACACATGCAATAAACATATTTTGCATTTAATTCTAAAGAAAGCTCGTGTAGGCTACATGAGGGTTCAGTGCTACTATACGCTTTTACAGACATTTTATTTTATTAAGGGAGTAATTGTGAAGCTATTGTCTTCTGAGCTGTTGAGTCGTACAGTCTGGTAACTAGCTACCAGTCTGCACAGCATCGCATTCCGGAAGGAGTGACTTTCAATTACGAGATTAATCAATTGATACTACACGTGGGTTGTCACATATCATCGACTGCATTCAGTCCGGCACTTGCATTTTAATACAGTACTGAACTCATAAAAGTGTGAAATTCTGTCATTCCATTACGACCTCTTTAAAACGCGTTGAAAGGTCACGCCATTAAAACTGGCGGTACCTGACATGTACAGACACACCACTGTCAAACATATTCATTAGTAACCAACTGTCAGTGACAAACGTTTCTTCCCTCACAGCGTCACCCTGTTACTAGTTCACTGTGTTATCCTACCTGTCTCTATAGCCTTGATTTCAGGTCCATCTTCCGTTGCTGTGCTCACCATTGTGGCTGACTGCCGGCTGCACTCAACTTGCCGGTTGTGGGAACTTCGAATGCTTAATCGGATATTACTTTCTGGTTAGCGATATGTTCAGTTTTAAAAACAGATTTCTCTTACTAGCCAAGACAAGGCCCAAGCTGGATCCGACTATGTCGCACGCCCGACGTCGGGTCAATAATGAACGCTTCTGAGCCTGCGTGCTAACAGAGCTCTTACGTCATCATTCACTAGCGAAGAGAATCATAACGGAAATCGAACTTTTTAGGGCATTAAAGGATGGAGTAGGTAAGGGAAATTAATAATCTTGAAAAAGGGTCCAAATAATTGCAAACAACTTAATAACAGGTATGTAGAAAGTATGGAAGGCTCTCTCGAAGGCATACTGGAAATTACAAACCCCCTTGCAGATATGCAGGAATGCATGCACAAAATTTACAAAAAGTCCACACCTATTTTAAACTTTCTAGCGCCCAATTTCTTAACATTACAAAGAAGTGTTTGACTTTATTAAAACAAAGGGTTCATTGCCGTCTACACACAAGCTCACTATTACCAAAAGTTCCCCTACATTTTCATCTCTTCATACCCCCTCGCAAAACTGCTGTCGGTACTACAGTCTTGTGCTCCGTCCAAGTTTCAATACATTTTTAAAAGTCAAATTGAAAGGAAACTGGCCCGTTTGGAGCAGCAACTTTAATCAACTGAGCCCGAGTCGCGAAGATACTAGAATGGAAAACCCCCAGTGCTATTCCATTCAAATTCTCTTGACTCTTGCAGTACGAGACATGTATATAGGTCAGATTTATTTCAATGTTTTGCATGCTGTATGCCAAATACAGTTTACTCCAGCACGTTTCGGCTAACATACGTAGCTACAATCAGGGAGTAGATAAAAAGGGCTGGTGTGGTTAAAAAATACAAAAGATCAAAATAAAATGTATATGATTTAAGGTAAAACATACATTTAAAAGTTAATTACAGTACATTCGTAGGAGAGAAATGATGCAAAAGATAAAAGGAAACAGTTTGTAAAACTTTGTAGTAATTTGTTTTTACATGCAGGTATTTTCTTCTCAATACTAGTAGAAAGTTCTGTACACAGCAGCAAAGTTCAGTGTGCACCAGACGAACAGTCTGTACTGAGTATGTGTTCAGGCAGCCTGTTCAAAACAAATGGATAGGTTGTGCACAAATGTTAGTTAAGTCATGGTCAGTTCTGTCGGTGGGTCCACGAGAAACGCTAAGCAAAGGAATTTGAAAGGCTGGTGGGTCATTGCTGACTTATTGTCGGGTTCCATATTTTATATCTCCTTGAATATACCACAAAGGATAAGACTGTAATTACCGAATGAATATGGATTTTATTTACGTCCGTACAAACGTCACATGAATGAGCATCTTGCAGATATTATTCTTAAAGGAGTACACTTACTTAGCTGCAAACAAAACTTGGGACGCGTGAGGGATGGGATAACAAGAAAAACTTCTCCATCACTTTGACATAAAATAATTTGCATACATGAAACTCAATATATCACTCTGACATACAGTAATTGTATTATACTACATTAATTATTTTTCAGAATAAAGTTAAGCATCCACTGTCGTGCATGTGACTGGAAGGACGGTATACAAAGATGTTAGTGTTTTGAATAATGGTCAAGACATTACAAATTTATTTTTTAAATACATGAAATTCAATTATCTTTGTCATATGAAATTTCATATATTTAATAAAATTTCATTACTATAAAAATATGAGAATTATCTTTTAACGGGAACAAATGAATGATTTCAAAGCGGAATCACGTGATGTGAAAAGTCTACCGAACTGCCATTGTAGTGACGTCACTCGCATAAAACTTCCCGAAAAATTTACCTGCTGTTTCACGTTATGCATATGTTTAATAACCAGCCAGCTCTGCGAAGGTGGAATCCATTTCATCAGCCAGTGACTTGTATCTGTCCTTGTTGATACCAAGTTCGTCTGAGGAGAGAAAAAACATAAAAATATTTAAATATTTAGTCAGTAAAGCCTGATGATGCAGGATGGATCAGCAGACATTCGTGTAAACCTTAGCGTGCAAAAAAAGTCACGTGACACAGAATTCTAAGCCGTGCTGACAAAAGCTACACAACTAAAGCAGAAAATCTTAAAATGCACTTTCCATTTGCTTTAAAATTTTGAAGCAAGTATTATTGAATTGTCTTTCCAACAGAATAAACTAACTGCTCGCCTTCTTAGTTAAAATTCTTTTAAATATGTCGGTTCGAAATCGTCAAATTGCCACTTCTTTAGGTTATCAGAAACACGCTAAACCATATCGGAATGACCGCCGTCTTAATCAAATTCCCCAAATTTCCCTCACGTGGTAACCCTATGAATCTGCTGATGATTGAGCCAAAGATTTGTCCAGTACTTCAACCGTTGTGCTGCAGTTAGCTAGTTACATTTCGTCGATATCCTTTTGGCCAGTAAGAAAATTCAGATATTAGTAAATATTTAAAGATAAGAGATCAGAACTTAAAACTCTTAATAGCAGAATGAACAAATTTAAAAAAAAATACAATTCCAGGAGCGAAGACAGGTCACACATTTTTTCTCCGACACACTGCACTACTTCTAGTCATGGACGGGCAACTCAAAGAGCGTCTCCACTGTTCTGGTCAGACAGGCCACAAGAAGGTGCGGATTGTGGTGCTAGAAGCTTCTTCTGCCTACTTGTGCCTGTCTCTTCGGTACCAGCCACACCATCAGCATGTCTGTACGGAAGGTTAACTCTTCATAAAGGGTGCACAAATTCCGGGCGCCAGGTCGTCCTGGCGACTGAATTTTGTGCGGTGTCCCCTCGCCGTTTTGGGGTCCTCAGCATGGATCCTGGTTCATGTTACCATCCTTGCGCATTGAATTTTGAAAGGACTCCTACAATTTTTGGAAAAATTGTGCACCTCTGCACTTTGCCTTTACTAACGTTTGTGTGAAGAGAATGGAGAGGGATATAGAGAAGTGTTCTGATGGAGGAAGCGGTACAGTCGAGGAAGGTGTGGAGGTCAGTCAGACGAAGCTATTTCCACAGCCTCATTTTAGGCCGAAGTGTCGCACACAGAACTGTGTTTAAAACAGAGTTCTTTCCTTGTTTTAATACACGGAGATTTGCTTATAAACACTACAGTGCGCCTTTTTATAACTTTAATGCCTAACCCTAATGCTCATTTTTTCCCCCTTCCTGTTGCACACGATGTACACAGAACTGCCTGCAGACTGAACCAATTAGCCGATATACGTTCCCCATCAAATTTCCGCAGTGTGTCTCACCAACACCAGCCAGTTCATACAAGGTAATTTGTTCCTGTTTGCGAAGAGCAGATGTAACTGCACTGAGATTGGTTATCGTACTTGGCGAATATTTCACAGTTGTAGGACACCGGGCAATAAATTCAGAGCAGTGTTTACATTGTGACTGAGATGAATGTTGTGGAATATATGTCACCGTTATTAAAGTGTAGGAAACAGTAAGACAGAACATTAATCTCGACAATACGTGATTAACTACATTATCGTAAAGAAAAAAATACGTCTGTTTTGGTAATATGTTAGAATTCCGTACCTTTACGTTGACTACAGGCGGTAAGATTCGCTCTAATGTTGCATATGTTTACATTTTTAGCTAAAACAAATCGAATTTCTTCCCCCCACGTTCATGTACAGGACCTCAAGACCAAGCCTAATTAACTCTGTAACTGACAGTCTGTCTGTCCGTCTTGGCATTGTAACCTCCACCCCCCCCCCCGCCGGTCATATTTCCAGATATTCAGTAGTGGTTCTGACCATTGCGGTCATCGTCGCCTTGACGAAGGGAGGAGGGGTCTGTCTTGTGTCCAGCGAATTGGTCTTTGTCGGACGTACACACTTGAATATGTACATTTTGAGAGAGCTAAGATATTCAGATGTTCAGATGCAGTGATATTAATACTTATACAGAGCACACAAAACACCTCCGCCAGTCCACTTTTCTTATAGTACACTGTGCAGTATTTGAGCTAACGCTATACAAAACGGCACCTAGTCTCTTAAATTCCGCTAAATTTAGCCCTAAAATTAACCCAACTCGTACTTAAACTTCAATTCGTGCAGCAGAGTAAATACAGTCTTTCTCCAATTAATGCATAATTCTGATTTTGTGTGTGGGGAAATGATCGCTGTTGCGTAGCAGAATGTAGAGCTCACGATGTTAAGCCTGATGATGCATACAACCAACACTGTACTTTAAAACATTACTACAGCATTATTTGATTTAGAACATGAAAAGTTGAATAACCAGCAGGATAAAATAACGCAAGTATTTTGAATGTAAATGGTGTTCTAAATCCTTCACTCACATAACTACAAAACGTAATAATTCCAAGTCACGCGTGCCCAAATACATTTTAGTCTATACAGTCCAAACCGACCGGTCAAGGGGCCTGCCTTAATTACTCTCCCATTCGCAAATTTCTTTTCATTTGGGTGCTCCCACCGGGAGAAAGGGATATTAGAATCTGTAACCTTTTCTTAACCTGCAGTGCTGTACATGAGCACAATTATTGTAACGATCTTGATAAGAAAAATTATTCACACTCTCTACGCATTCGCCTGATCTGGTCGCCAGGCAAATATCCTAAAATCACGCAGTACAAACAAACACAAACACAAACTATTCCAAATATAGGCAGGCCTTCTATTTACCATGTAGAACACATAAACACCGAAGAATATATCGTAAATAATTCCCGGTCTGAAACATTCCTTGTCACAAAATTTCCATTACAAAAGTTTCTCTTTTCATGTAGGTTAAACGGTTACAGACCTCAAAATGTAAACCACAGAACAAAAGAATGTCAAAAAGCACAGGCTAGAACTTTTCTCTGAACATAAAATAAACGTAGATTTAATTTTTTTTGGAGGGGGAGGGGGCAGAGGTTTAGGAAATGGGCACTGACTGAATGTCTGCTAATTCATTTCTTACTTATCTCAACACTAAAATAATCCTTAACATAAAAACTTCACTCATTCAATATGTGTGAAACATAATTTTATGACACTTTTATACAGAGGTTAGAATCTCATTATTTAATGGTAAGCAACAAATCAATAGAGTTAGCGTACTTTTCAGCAAAGCAACATAAAGCTACACTTTGCACAGTAATTGCTAGTAATTGTCATAATCTTTGTTACTGTTATTACTTAATGCACATAAGGTAACATTATTAATAGCATATATAGAAAATAAGGCTGTGTGAACAAGAAAGGGTGGGCATTTCATCCATATGGACAATACGAAATTATCTCGCTATGAGCTGAGGACAGTCAACCTCCAGAAATGACTGCAAAAGTAACCAGTCTCTGTAGCTGCAAATATCATATCTACATATTTTCATTCGAAAAATGTTTTTAATAATTCATATTTCGTTTGTCATATTCAAGTAAGCTTTCATTCAAAGCCTCCTTTTAACCATCATTTAGTCATAGAATCCTTGAATATGGATGCATAAAGAAAAGTTTTGTGGCGTATCTCTGTCTCTCAACTGTACAGCAACAGCCGGAAAGAGTACTAAGTGAAGTACAGAACGTAAATAAATTGCAACATTTTATTTCGTAGTATGTGCACCACATTCTTCGTACACAATTTTAACATCTTTGTGCAACTGTTTGAGATTTTGCAATTTATGAGAGCTGCAAAAGGTTTAGGACAAATTCATTAATAATAATAATTATTATTATTATCATTATTATTATTCGCATAAAAGAAATTTATAACTGTAATTTTGTCTAAAATTTCTTGTATTAAGTACAGCAACAGAGCCGCCACTTGTGTAAGTCATCCCTTGTTCACGGAGTCTCAATATAAGCTACTACCTTGGCATGGCAGACTTGATGTGTAGAAGAAGCAGCAGTCAGGAAAACTTGTAACAAAAGATTGTTAAAATGCTGGCAAAGAAAGGCGGACAAAACACAGCAAAAGAAGACAGAAGATGCGCCGGAAATTTTCATGAAGCCAGAGTTTTTAATTTTGGTTCTATTTGATTTTTTTTTTCTATTTTCGGAAAATAATTCTTTGCTACTATTAGTAGCCTGTGAGTTCAGCGAAGGTCGAGTCCAAGTCGTCGGTAATCGACTTGTATTTCTCCTTTTCACCGAACAGATTGTCTGCAACAGGAATATTGCAATGCATTAGTTGGTTAGCAACAGCATCAAGCACACAGACACAACTCAATTCGATGACAAGGATTCTTAAACGTAGTCTCTCTCAGCGGTCAAGTTTTAACGACGGCCGTATTCAGCGCACCAAAATTTCGTGTACAAACACTGAAGCGACCTAATTGCTTCATCGACGAACGGGATCGGCATAGTGCGAAGGAAACGTCCGTGAAATTACTACCTAAATCGAAATCAAAAGCGATTTGA
>Ga0123355_10022916_pt1 | contig 10013 bp, 6 predicted proteins | sample TergutEmb28metaG_3_FD_89872 | JGI IMG/M metagenome (GOLD analysis project Ga0123355, IMG submission 89872) | Embiratermes neotenicus P1 segment gut microbial communities from Petit-Saut dam, French Guiana - Emb289 P1 | ecosystem: Host-associated > Arthropoda: Insects > Digestive system > Gut ...
ATTGCCATTATCTCCCAAACCGTTCAACTTTTGATATAGGTGTTTTGGGTTATATCGGTATAGTATAACATAAGGAACACCCTCCCGAAGTCTGGTCCGTTCCTCCTGTTACACCCCGTATATGGGGATCTAACTTACAAACATGACGTCTGACAACTAACTAATAGAAATGAAATTTTTTCAGCACATGGTAATGCCGATGATACCGTGAATCTTGGATCACGTGACCACGTTTCTGTAGTTTTTCTACCCTGCACTAGGATTCTGTTTACTTTGCGGTTCCAGCATTCTGTGTGCGTGGCACAGACGTCAGTGACAAATTTCTAAGGAATTTCAAAACGATTTTTGGAAGTCTCCTTAGAACAAACTTACCCATATATACAATTAAACATTACCCCGTGCTGTCGCATTCAGCAGTGCAGATATAACTCCAGGTACACTTAACGTCGGCACTAGATGGTGATGAATGGCCATTTCCATGTCCCGGCCGATTTACCCAAAGAGAATGCGCCTGCTTTAACTATAGCATAGGGCGCTAGTGGGGCTTCAGAGCTGGTGAGAACTCTGTGGAGAAAAGAAATTCCCCGTTGTTTCCAAGAATCAAACCTCAATTCCTTGGTCATCCAACCCACAGTCTGGTCACGAAAAACTGACTCATCCCAGCTGTTTTACACAACAAAGTGACGCGTGATAAGCCTTCCACTCGATTAATGAAATGCTGAAGAGTCAGTGGAAAAAGTCCAAAGTCTCCGAAACCGGAAAATGAAAGAATGTCAAAATCAGAGAGCAGAGTCACAAGTGTATAGGACCAGAACAGCAAAGGAAGCAGGCTTAATCCACCCTAAATTGTGTGTCTGCAGCAGCGTGATGACCGGAAAATAGAACGTATTTTTCCCGAAAAGTGGATTTTTCGTTACAAGAATGCGCCCTTTCCACGCCTGACTTTCGGTAAAATGTTTTTTGAAAAGTAAACAATAATGTTGGAACACCTGCAGAACTAGCCTGATTTCGACGTACAGGATATTCTAATTTCCCCACAAATATCTTCTTTAAAAGCACATCATTTAGAATTACGTATGGGACATTTAGAATAGTAATAAAACGGAGACGGTTCCCTGGAACGTGAATGGACATATTTTGATAATTCGTTCTTTATGGTTTTACCTTTATTTGCCTCGATAAGCACGTATATTTTGCACAAAATGAATGCTCATTTTGGATTCACTCGATGTATAGTTAGGTTTAAATGTTCACTAACCGCTAACAGCTGTACGAGAATTTAATGTTTGTTTATTACGTGGGAAGATTTCGCTTTAGTGTTAATTATCCACTTTAGTAAAATAAGAAATAAAAAAATGACCATCGAACAAAACAACGTCTTGTAAAATATCAACAAAGCTACATGTTTCGACCTCTCAAAATCATCATCAGGCTTGTTTTTTACAACATTTTAAAAGAAATGTACAAATTGTTAATTACTCTACCATGAACAAGTTTGATGTCTGCCACAAAATGTCACTTCTTTTTCTCAAATTAACCACATTTATTCTCTGCCTTATATGTAATCTCAATAACACAGATATTAGTTATGTCGGTCGTATGGCAAAACGTGTTAATAAAGGTTAATGGCAGAAAATAGAAACAAATTAATGAATATAAAGACAAGTTAGGAAGAACAGTATTGAAACATAAGTGCGAAGCAGAAACACATCTAGGTGAATAGAAAATAGCAGAGACAAAGTGTGAGAAGTACGAGAAAAATATCCATGTATTGTGTATAATATCTATATGGTTTACAGTATGGATAGTAATTTAAGCGGTTTGTATGAGTGTAGGACGAGGAAGTCAAATTTCGCCATCCCAAAGCGTAAGTACATGCTCTACACTTTTACATTAGTTTTGGTAATTTGTTAAATTTTTTTCCACAGTATGAATGTTTCAGATAATGACTGCAGTTCTTCATCAGATTTGAGCTTATTAACGTCAAGGACTGAATTTACGACTTACGGTTGTTGGGCTAAATACGGACAGTCATACATGATGTTTATGTATGTATAATTTAACAAAATATTACCAAGCAATGAATGAAGGTACAAAAACAACAGTCAGTCGCCTTGTACATGGCGGACTGTAATGTCATGGACCTTGCGTTTCCATGGCAACCAACCTGCAGACCAATTACACGTAGACACTACAGACAGCTAAAAATTTCTCCCTCAGCTTCAAGCTTAAGTTGTTGAAGAACCGAAAGATTTAAATAACCGAATCATGTTCCTGGACTAAGAATTTGCTTCGACCGTATTTGATCAATCCTTACAGGTCTATGCTTCTATACAGTCAGGTTGATGATAACAAAGCTTTTCGGTTAGTCTCGCTTTGTTCATTCTTTCGGTATATTCCCGGTTTTAGCCAATGTATGACACCACGTTGGTATGTTTCATTTCTCACGCATGGCCTCAATATAAAAAAATTATTACACAATTTGAAATTGAAAAATTTAAAGGAACGTGCGATTCTGGAACTAACCTTGGTTGGATTAATGGTACTTAAATCTATCTCAGAGGAGTAGGTTTCGAAGGTGTGGACGGTATTTAATTTTCAGAATTTGGTTCAGTCGGCGGTAGTCACGCAAAAAAAATCGCTTAATACATATCTCCATATACATCAGTGTAGTAAGTTTTCATTTGGTTCTCAGTAGAAAACATAACTCCCAGCATACTGCTTTCTTGTTATTCGCTTCTGCTTTCCAGTGACACAATACATTGCTTGTGCCATTAATCACAACATTACGTCGTATTTCTGGAGCCGGTAATATCAGACTTCGGCCAACCTGTTGAACAATGTGCCGTTTCATGTAAAATTTTTGGCAATTATCGGTCATTTCCGCTCTTATCTAGCTGTCAGACTGGAGTGTTGTTAGGACTAAACCCATCAAATTAGAACCGTCTAGCTCAGAATCGGATACTGATTAGAGAGAGAAATGTGTCATGGGGAAAATGATGCGAGTAAATACGTTTTGTGATCAGTGACTTGTAACTCTCTGTGTGCACCTGGAATGATTCTCGGTGATCCCTCAGGAGAAAATCAGTTGACATACTCCATGTGGTTTACGGCGTATTAACACTCTCACTATCGCAAACTGGCTTAGCTTTCCAAGTCCGCAGAGATGTTATTCTATGTGTATTTGCATGCAGATCATTCTGCAGAATTTACATATCAAACAGTCAGAGCAAAAGTGGCATAATTCGAGCACCTTACTTCAGATGCTTCTGGTGTACTGCGTTGTGGTTCATTTATCTTCCAGCACCGTGTAACAATTCACAACAATTGTAAATCTGTGCCAAAGCAAAGGAAACTTTATGAGTAATGCTCAGAACATCATATAATTTAAGAGGCCAGCTGTGCGGACCCGTTAGGATTCGTTCTTTCAGTGTTCCTGCATAATTCAGAAGATTCGTACTACGCACTTCGAGGTACTTATTGTTAGCTTTTGAAGAACATGAATCTATATTGTTTACTAGTACCAAGATTTATTTTCTGTCTCAAAGAGAAGAACGTGCATTTCCATTGCAAATATGACTTAGTTAATACTGTGTAGGAAAACAATCGCTGTTTACAGCAAAATTCATGAGTAACTCATAAATATACTGTGTGATCACAAAGCTGGAGTTTTTCATGTTTAAACTTAGCAGTGCGTGTAGCAATCTTTAACATTTAAAGCATTAAAACTGTACAAAACTTCTAGAATGTTTGGTTGTAATAGCTGCTTATAATTCAGTATTCGTTTGACAACTTTATCTCAATTAAATCCCACCATTTTAAGACCAGATGGCATCTCAAAATTGCACTCTAAGTCAGACACTACGACCCGTTGCTTAGGCTAATTGTGTTTTTGTTTATTTATTTACTGTCATGTACAGACATTGTCAGCAGCTCTTATTATAAACTCTCGAATAACATGATGAATAATGGATTGGAAGGAAGTGAAGGAAAATAATATGAAACCCCCCCTTGACGTACCATTGCATCATTTACCTGGAAAGACACGACTCAATACGAACAAGCCTCGACTTAAACACGGAAACTCCCAAATACGGCGTTCTGTGGATAGGGTGTTATTTTTTAGTATAAAACAATATTTACCTTTACAGAATTTTTTATTGTTTTTACAATAAAATATAGTTGTGTTGCATAAAACTGTCTTCATTACATAGAGAATAAAGGTTTTATCGATGTTAGCCCACCTGTAACAACAATGTGATTATGCTTTTAGAAATGCATTAGGTCCACAGTCTTCAACTACAATAACCCTACCAACAGAGGTTTCGGACTGCCGTGGCAGTGCCTGCTTATCTTCTCTGCATTTCATTCATCGTAAACGTCCACATCAGCATTAACAAAACTTAGCCTGAGCATATTGCCGAGGCAGTAACATGTCACACAATAAAGTGATACGCGATATTTGAGGCTGTCGCAGCCTTGACGCTGAAGACTCAGGCTTTCATCAAGTGCTAAGCAGTTCAAATGTCAGTCTGCTGCCGACTGCCATGACTGAGATTATTCGCAGAATCCATTCTTCTAGATCCATGTTTCTCAGCATATTTTAACTCAAGGAACCCTATAAAGCTACAGAATTTACTGAGGAACCCCTGCCTGTCCACAACAAGTCAAATATAAAATTAAACAGTAGCATTTGTGTATCTCTTTGTAAGTTACACGTCAAAAAAGAAAAAAAAAAACTAAATGGCTAACCTTAAACTGATTGATAACCTGATCGTTTCGCCTGATACATCGACTCTGTCCATGGCGAGCTGTATTAACTGACTTGACTACAGAATGAGGAAGCTTCTGGACAGAAGCAACGATTGATTGCTTGATATCAGTGACGGAAAGATTAGTGGCGAATGACGCCACGCGAATTTTAATTCGTACATACAAATTAAAGAGAGCCGATAAAACTTGTCCATCACACATTTTCGACTCTCGGAACCCCTGACACCCATTTGCGGAACCTTGGGGTTCCCAGGAACCGAGTTTGAGAAACGCTGCTCTAGTTGAGTGCGAGAGGAGTGCTTTGAAACGTCTTAATTATTTCCCTTTATTTCAGTCTCACCTTATGTAAAGCTTAAACTAAATAATAACGTAGAATGAGTCACAATTTTACGTTACTAATGCTCACATTACAGTGCTTCATTTGGTTCCAAAATAATTCCAGATTTCTAAATCAAATACAATGTGCCTTTATGGTCATTCTGTTTGTACAGCAACGTTTCAATTAGTAAAGCCTTTAAAAAATTAAATATTCTACTCAATATATTAATAAGCCCATACTTAATCCGAGGAGTGGACAAGGACAACATTAAACCAGCTTACTATATTTGTATTTAGTAATAATAAAATATTACTAACAAAAATGACCATAAATTCTGTTGCAGAGACAAGGGTGCATCCATGGGGAGGAGCTGCCGTATGTGTTTGGAGCGCCTCTGGTGGGGGGGCTCACCCACTTTCCCCGCAATTACACGAAGTCTGAGATGCTTCTCTCTGAAGCGACAATGATATATTGGAGCAACTTCGCTCGAACCGGGTAAGTGAGCAGCTTGCCTGCTACTACATCAGTGATAAATTATGAAACAGGGAGCAACCGAAGGTTTTCTGTTCTCGTCTCCGTAAAACTTGTTACAACTGTGGAAAGGGATTTCCAAACTCCTTGCCGTAGTAATCGAAACGGTTTCCAAACCTATAAACATTTTCTTTATAACTTACGTTAAATTTACGTTTAAGGTAAACGTATATCTGTGCTAAAACGCCAGGCCAACGGAAGAAGAAAATTCCTAATCTTGGCACGACTTAAAAATGTGACTGGTAGACTGTAAGCTGTAACAGCATTTATCGCTCAGCGAAAGTCTTTCCACACGCGTACAGTAAAAGGCTGCACGAACTTCAGAGCCGTCCATGATGCAGCAGTGAGAAGTCCCATGTCTCTGCAGGGAGTCAAACCCGGCAGCGTCAACAAATTTACCGTTACTTTTCAGTCCAACACATTACAGTAGAAGTATGTTCATTGTTTGTATAAAACATCTTACCGTCACGCGCACAGTCCGTTACTCTGTGTTTGTATACTGTGAATAGCATTCAAAGCTACTTATGGTTACACAGTTTCTGCCTTACCACCCCTAATGCAGTCTGCATACAGTTTTGTTTTTCCGCCCGTCTAAATATTTATCTTGTATGCGTTGTTCTCACGAAACTCGAATCGTACTTACTGAAACAACAAGTTAGCGTTTCAGTAACTATCTCAGACACTAACCACATGCAGCAGTTGTCCTTCAGCAAAAATAATCGCTCTACTGTTCACAAAATTTCGCCGCTATTCTTATGACAGCTGAAATTCTATCACCTTGCTCAAACACTCCCTCAAATGGGTCCTACCTTGAACCTGATAAACCCAGTCCATTACCGTGCTCAAATGGGCCCGCCACGGGGTTCTATCCTGAACCAGACAAATCAAGTTCACATCACCGCAGCATACTTCTATAAAATACGCTTTACTTTTATTCAACTATCTATGCCCAAGTCTTCTAACAATAAACTTGCCTGCAGGCTTTCGGAATAATGTAGATATTGCCCACCCGTGCCATATGTCTCGCATATCTTGTCCTCAACTGGACCTCACTGACCAGTTAAAAGTAAAACCCATTCAAAATATTACAAATATTTCGTTAAGTATGTACTGAATGGAACGATACGGAAAAATTTAAACCTCTTGTTCAACAACCAACCATTGCGTGTGCTGTCTTATTCCGATTCAGAATGAATTCCTGCTGTACATTTAGTAGGACTGCTGGGACAAGCGACGCGGTCGTCCCAAGTCCCATAAATTGCAGGTCTATGCAGGAAACGGTTCCGAATCAGTGACAGAATTTCCAGATTTCCAAGACCGTAGACATGGTGCGTCATTCTAACATGTTTTACATAGCCACGCATAATTTTACGTACAAAACTTTTGTGCATATTTAGTAAGGATTTTATAAAATTCCTTGTAAGTGCCAAAGTGCCCACATAAGGGCCCAGATTTTAAACACAAACAATTTCACTCTGTCTAATCAAAACAATTCATTTCCGTTAATACTTTCATCACACTCTGATCACAGTAAGCGGTTGGTCCTGTTATACGTACAAAAGTAACTTAACCTTTCTAGGCTCGTAATTTTAACACAGTGCCTACAGATCGAAACTATTGTGTTTAAATTTAGATACGACTTCTAACGAAATGCCATATTACGATTTTCAGGCTGAGTCCGCTGTCATCTGATCGGGTAAATTTCACTATAAATAGGTAAGCCTGCTGTTGCTCATCGACCAAGTAACGATCGTGTTATGATAATCGTATTGTGAAAAACAAAAACATACCTAATCTGTGGAATGACTCTGAGAGTTCTGTTAAGGCTCTCCTAACTACAGAACCACTTTCACGTACAAATCACTACGTATAAAGAGCACAAAAGACACATAGTGTCCGGTTATGACGGCGGTTTCAATACAACCTTTTCGCGGCGCTGCATCCAGGCTGCGATGGTGTAGTGATTCCAGAAAAAAACCACGAATCTCTTTGTGGAGGGGAGGGGATCCATCGGTGGGTGTGTCAGTGGGTCGTATGCCTTAATGCACATCGAGAATCTTTTACGGCCCTCGTTCCTTCAATCAGAACAATTCTTCTGTGCTTAAAAAAACCCTGATACACATCCGGTGTTATCTTTATTCAGCACATACAAGCAGTGTACAATCGGGAAGTCGTAACTGTGCGTCCGTCCAATTGAAATTTCCACCTCCGAAAGTGCCCGACAGGGTTTCAATAAAAATTTTGTGCTGTGAGACTACACTCAAAACTATCGGGTGAATTTAATTTCAGTGTAACATAGGTCTGTTCCTTGCATTATTTAAAACACGGATCCTAATAGTCCGTCCAGACGGGCCCTGGGGCCCACCCAGCCTCCTGTAAAATGGGTACCGCGTCTTTCCCGGGGGTAAAGTGCGGCCGAGGCGTGCTGCTGACCACTCACCCCCTTCTAGTGCCGCGGTCATGGAAGAGTAGAGCTATACCTCTACCCACCCTTTGGGCCTCACCGGGCCTGTAAAGGGATCACTTTATCTTTACCTTCTTTTACAGATCCTAATAATAAAGCCTTTCTCAAAAAGCCGTTTTTTATAGCAATAAGACAATAATATCTGGGCCCAAAAACACATATTTGAAAAAATTTTGTTACTGCAAATATTTAAGAAAATACTATGGAAAATATTATTTCTTTTGGTATGCAAATTTAAGATCCTAGCTACATTGTATTATGTACTTGCCACCATATTACGACCTTCAGTAACAAACGAACGTCAGTGCCAGTGACGCTAACACGTGCAAAATCGCCAAGAACATATTTATAAAACATGTTCACTCTAGTAAGTTCTAAGATAAAGTAGGCCTATGCCTGGCCACTCCTGCTGAACGTCGTAAACGTTCAGAAAAATAAGATGAAAAGAATAGGCTTTCATGTCCGTGGCAGCTATTAACCAGTGCTACAATTAACTACATAATTCTGAGTTGTTGTTTTAGCACAGATTCCCTTTAACAATTAATTTAGAGCGACGTCACTTACATGCTAAGTACTCAGCCACCCAGTGCCAACTGTCGGTTGGGACATAATTTTTTCATAACAAAAAATTACAATTCGGAATTCCTGAATAATTCATAAATCGCATCCTCTACTCTGATCTAATTACTTTCAATACTAACAATATAGAAATTGCCTCCTACTCAAATACGAAATATTAAAACTTCAGATTATCTGCGAGGATTGTTGGCTGCAGGAGAACGTCGAATGTCAAGTCGACTCACCTTGCAGCGATAAAAATAACAAAACCTGCAGCAACAGCAGGGGAGAAGCGAATGTAACTTCCATTCCGCATGAACACGGTTCTTCCTCTATTGTCAGAACCTTGAAGCGTGCCACAATGCAATGGGATTTGTTTGCCATTCTCACAGACACGCAGTCCCTCTCGCTTAAATCCCCGTGCTGTAAGTTGCGCCAAGTCGCACTGCCAGTCATGCACGCACTGTGTCTGTCCTCCCACAAGCACTCAACACCCAGAATTACGCAATGACAGTTGTTTCTCTGCAGGAACCCAAACGAGCCACAGGAGCCGGACCTGGTACACGGGGTTAGGCAGGAAAGGAATCGCTTCAAGAACATCGAGTGGACCGCGTACGAAGCCGTGCACAAAAAGTACCTGAACCTAGGTCAGTATTATCTTAAGATATGGCTCTACTGTAAGATTCTCAAGTTTGTGTTATGATGTTAGCAAGAACTAGTACCTGCACCTGAACCATTGTGTCAGTACCAACATATACGTGGCTGTTTTAACGGTTCCTGATCTTGTGCATGTAAGTAGGTCATCATGTTGGCAGCAGCTTGACATTTGCCGCTCTTTAACTGGTCGTAATTTTGTGCATTCTATAGGAAAGAACGCCTGAAACTAAGTCATCATGTCCGTTATACCCTAAAATACGTGGCTGTTTACCCAGCCTCCTACTGAACAGGTATCAGGTGTTCTTTCTCGGGGGTTAAGTGGCAGCCGCATGAAGCTGAACGCTCTTCTGTATCCGATACGGAGGTCAATAATAGTTGATACTACAGAATGCCGCAGAAAGAACACCCCGATTTGGGAGGGTCATAGCTTCAGGTAGAGAGCGCGTACAGTGGTGAGGAACGCGTCATCGAACAGCAGTGTACGTGCCGTTTTCAGTGTATACCATGGTGTGGTTGGAAGAACATCGTGCCTTTATTGTTGAGGAGTTTATAAAAAATGGCGGGTCGCCGGTAGCAACACAGCGTGCATTTCGCATCCGCTTTGCGCTTGGTCGACGGGAGGCTGTTCCTAATAAGAAAACGATTTACCGTTGGGTATCAAACTTTAGACAAACAGGACAAACTTTGGAAGCTCTGAAGGAGGCGATACGA
>Ga0123355_10022917_pt1 | contig 10013 bp, 4 predicted proteins | sample TergutEmb28metaG_3_FD_89872 | JGI IMG/M metagenome (GOLD analysis project Ga0123355, IMG submission 89872) | Embiratermes neotenicus P1 segment gut microbial communities from Petit-Saut dam, French Guiana - Emb289 P1 | ecosystem: Host-associated > Arthropoda: Insects > Digestive system > Gut ...
ATGATGTGTAGCGATAGGGTTGGAGTGATGAGGTTAGAATGATGTGTAGCGATAGGGTTGGAGTGATGAGGTTAGAATGATGTGTAGCGATAGGGTTGGAGTGATGAGGTTAGAATGATGTGTGGCGATAGGGTTGGAGTGATGAGGTTAGAATGATGTGTGGCGATAGGGTTGGAGTGATGAGGTTAGAATGATGTGTAGCGATGTGGTTAGAGTGATGGTGAGTGATAGACGAGTTTAGGCTGTTGAGTATGTCCTAAAATGTCGCAGAATGTCTTAGTATGTCCTAAAATGTCGTTAAATGACATATAAATGCCGCGGGAAAAAAGACGAGTGTCATGATAAAATAAGGTATCATTGGCGGAGATGCAGGTTGAGTTGGGAGGATGTTGCGGCGGTTGCGCATGCGGTTGCGCGGGTGCAGGTTGAGTTGGGAGGATGTTGCGGCGGTTGCGCATGCGGTTGCGCGGGTGCAGGTTGAGTTGGGAGGTTGGGGTGGTAGTTGGGTTAGCTGATGATTAACATGATTAATCATGAACGAAAAAAGAAAAGGAAGAAAAGGAGAGGAAGCATGACAAGTCAAGATATGACAAATTTAGAATTATTTGAGGATGAAGTGACGCCGTTGGACGAGGTGCATCTGAATCGGCTGGTGACGCGTTTGCCTGAGGAACGCGGAGTGGCCGGTCAATTTTTGCGAAGCGGCGGCAGCAATCGACCGGAGTATGCAAGCATAGCGGGCACGGACATTGCGACAGGCACGGTAGCGGTTGGGCGTTTGCCTGTGGGCGCGGGTTCGGGACAAGTAGCGGCTGGTAATCATACGCATACGGTAGCGGCGCTGGGCGCAGCAAGTGCGGCACAGGGTGTGCTTGCAAACAATGCAGTACGAAGTGTAGGGGTTGGAAGCGGCGCCCCGGCAAATCACTTTAGGCTGGCTGTTAATACCGGTGGTGTTACGACGAATATAGATATACCGACGGGAAGCTCCGGCGGCGGAGCGGGAGTACGCGGTCGACAGGTAATATCGTGGACAACCGCCGGTAATTTGACAAACATAACTCAAGTTGCGGGATTAGAGGTCGGTGACATGGTATTAAACGGCGGCACTGCAACGCGAACAATTTTGGGTGTATCATCGCCGGTGGGTACATTAGTGAGGGTGACAAGTGCGACTGCGGGGACTAATGCGGGGAATATACGCGGCGCCCAAGGGGTACAGGGGCAGCAAGGTCCTGCAGGTCCTGCGGGACCTGTGGGACCGCCCGGTTCGGGCGGCGGCGGTTTGGAACGTGTAAACGGCGGCGGGAATCCGCACGGCCGAATTGTATTGGAGCAGCTTAATACCCAGACACAATTCGGGATATTTATGCTGACGGTCAGAGTATCCGGCGGCGGAGGCAACATGCCGCCTGTATTAGTAAATGTTGTAATAGATACGGGAGCTTTTACCGGTACGCCGCTAAACATACCTATTGCATGGAATGCGGGTCAATTTTTAGGTAGTTATAATTTTATATATCGCGGTCGCAACGCTGTGCTGGAGGTTGAAGGCGGAGTTCAGAGGGTGTTGTCGGGCAATAGCTTTACCTTAGTTTCGCCGCCGAATGAAGTGTCAGTTGTCAGCGTGTGCGTGCTTGCCAGGTATTAAGCTGTAAAAGTGATTTGGATTTAGAGCATAAAAAACGTTGGAATAATAAAGGAGAAAATTATGGTCAACAATTTAAACATAGGCGACAGGATAAAGATAATAACGGCAGTGCCGCTAACGTATACGTTAGACTTGCTTGGTGAGCCGTCGTCGTACGTGATAACGGAATCGGATTATTATGTGTTGCAAAGTTATGGTTTGGTACAATTTTTGGCTGGCAGGATACAGCCGTTTACGTCGGGCGAGACTGTGCCGGTGCAAGCTGATGCCGGAGATTATGCGGTTAAAATCAAGCGATTGCAGGAAAAGCTGGCGGAAACGGATTACAAATTGATACGAGATGTATCAAGAATAATGCGCGGAGTAATGACAAGAGAGCAGCAGGAAGAGTTTGTATTGACGGAGGAGCAGCGTCAAGGCTGGCGCGACGAAATCAATAACCTTAGAGGTAAAGGCTGTGCCGGTGCAAATAATGAGTGCGAGCAGGATGAGCAGTATCACGGCGCGTGTTTTTGCCAAGAGACATATTAGGATATCTGAATAAAAGGGGGGGTAAGATTATGTTTGCGAATATCAAAGACATCTTGATTGTAGCCGGGCCTGTATTGGGTGTGCTTGCAAGCGGGATACCGTTGTTAATCGGATTTGTGCGCAAGACAAAAAAGCATATTAAAGAGCGTAATTGGAATAAGGTTACACAAATTTCGCCCAAGCTTATAGCGGACGCCGAGAGTCATATAAACTACACGGGTGAAGAGAAGAAAGCGTATGTGAAGTCGCGTCTTGCCGTGTATTCGGTGTCGAACAAGATACCGTTTGACGAGGCACGGTTTGACGCAGCGATTGACGGCTTGGTTAAGCTGACGCGCGAGGTGAATAAGCGCGAGCGCGACAAAACATTTGAGTTTACGCCCGTGCGTCAAGCGTCGGGCAGAAGTTTGTAGTATGGTGCTGCGCGCTGTTTTGTTTGCGCAAGTGCAATTGCCTAAGCCGCCGGCGTGCAAGCTGCAAAGCAAAGCAAGTGGTGACTTTAAGTTTAGCGGTTGTTGAGTATATAAAACTTTAAGATTAAAATGCAAGCCGTAAAGCCTGCTTGTCTGACGGCAGGCGGGCTTTAAGTATTGCGGCGCGGCGCTGTGTATTGCGCGAATAAGTATAAAGTTTAAGCAAGCAACTTGCAGTGCTACGGTGACTTGCTTGCATAAAGAAAAAGTAGCAAAGGAGAAAAAATGAGTACAGACAGGAAAAAGAAAGAGGTTGTAATTGATGTTGACTATGATATCACGCAGTCAGATTTATTGTTTGCGCTAAGAGAAAACACGCCTGCGGCAAACTGGCTGTTTACAATGATTTACGACAGGCTGCTTTTGGGGATGATTTACGACGGGCTGGTGAGTGGCGGTTGTGCTGCGAGTCTTGTTGACGTAAGAGACGTTCCTGATTGGGGTTATGCCGCCGGATTTAGGTTAAAGGAAGATGTACGGTTTCATGACGGTACATCGTTTACGACTGACGATGTAATCAACTTAGTTGAATATTCGCGCGAGCGTCCCGGAACGCTTGTTAATGATATTTGGTCAAATATAATAAGCGTCAGAAGAATCAACAACGAGGCACACAGGATACAATTTAATAACGGCGGCGGTAGAAGTGATGCTTTTTCGGCGAGAATCGAGAATCCGGTATCGAGCATTGTCAAAAGGGACGACAGCGGGAAAATAATCGGGACGGGCGCGTTTAGGCATGAGGGCAATCATGCTGACGGCAGCAATATCCCCGGCGTCAGGCTAAGTGCTGACAGCGGCTGGTGGTCGTCCCGTCGTGCGGATGTCGGTACTGAAAAAGTTGTAATAAAGAATGTATCGGGGCAGGAGTCCTCGGCGCGCATAAAAAGAATGATGACGGGCGAGGCTGATGCGGCAGTTTTTACAAGCGGGTTTCAGGTTTTTGAAGAAGACGATTATTTTGCGGTAGAAAGGTTTGTCGACAACAGTCCGTGGGTGCTGTCGATGAATTCGTGCAAGACCGGCGGGATTCCGGTTGAAGTCAGGCGGGCTATTGCGTTGGCGATAGATAAGTTCGAGCTTACAAAGCTTAGGGATTTAGAGATTTCGGGCAGTGTCGTGCCGTGGGGTTATCACTGTCCGTACCGCAATGATGCGGAATCAAGTTTTTATCCGTTTGCGACGCCTTGGCAAAAGGCTTTGCATATTATGCAAGAGCGCGGGCATCATGCGGGGAATTTATTCAGTGCAGTGATAATCACGACCCCTGACGGTGAGGCGGCGGCAAACGCTATAAAAAGAATGCTGGCGGAAGTTTTTATTGATGTCAGTGTTGTTGTCAGCGGAGATTTAAGAAATCGGATTTTGAATCCTGAAGATTCCAGGATATTACAGGGCAGTGAAATGCTTTTGCATACCTTGACTCTGCCGCTTGGGTTTAACGCCGGGACGCTGGCTGTACAGCCTTCGTTTATGAAGGAATGGTTTAGCGTAAACGGCGCGACCAACATAACATCGTACAGCAACGATACTCTTGAGGATGTTTTTAATCTAAAGGACGGGCCCGGCAGACCTAAGGAATTGCAAGATACGCTTGTACATGATGTACCGGTTGTCAATTTAGGCTGGCCTGTTACGGCAATCGTGTATCCGAAATGCTGCACTGCGGGTATCGAATACCGGAAGCAGGATATAAACTTTACTGACTTTAGATTTATTACAGCCGAGCAAAAAAAATTGACCGGCCTTACTGTCGAGGCAATGTCAAAGACACATTACGCGGACGGGGATATGCTTGACTTGGACGGACTGGTCGTCCGCGCTGTTTACAACAACGACCGCAATCATTCGCGCGTGATTCCTCACGAATTTCTTACGATGCTGGCATTGGACCCTAGCAATCCGCAGCGTCGGCAAGTGAGCATAGGCGATACAAGCATAACGGTGTCGTATGCCGAGCGTTCTTCGCGTGAGGATTCCGACTTTGGCGAGATGGTCGAGGTGACGGCAGTAGTGCCGATTACGGTTGTCGGGTTGATGGCGATAGAAATCACAAGGAATCCAAGTATAACCGAGTACGTTGCCGGTGACTGGTTTGATGAGGAAGGGATGGTAGTGACGGCACACTACGGCATTGACAGCACACGTATATACGAATCACGCAAGCTTGAGCTTGACCGTCTTCTTGAAAACAATCGAATTTCGATAGAGCCCACGGTAAACTTGCAGCCGGAAAACACAAGCATAACTGTTTCGTACACGGAAGGAGATGTTACAAAGACGGCTGAGGTAGAAATCACGGTTGTGCCAAGAGTAGTCAGCGGACTGCAAGTAAAAGTGCCGCCGCATCAAGCTGTATACACGCGCGGTCAGCAGTTTAATCCCGACGGCATGGTTATAGCGGCGCAGTATTCCGGGTCATTATGGCGTGCAGTAGAAGGTTTTACTGTAGACCTGCCCGGCGGCATCCTGCAAACGGCCGGCAGTATATCTGTAGCGGTATTATACGGAGGTTTTGCGGTAAATGCCGAGGTCAGGGTTTTAGAAACAGGGCTGATGGGGATAGAGATAGTAAATCAGCCAAATAAAAGACGGTACATGGCGGGCGATGTGCCAGTGCTGGACGGAATGGGTGTGCGCCCGCATTTTCATAACGGACCCGAGGGGATACTGCAAGGCCCTCATAATGTAAATGTTCTAAATCAAAGACCGTTGTTGCCTGACGATACGCACTTTACAGTCGAGTACCGCGGTATTTTCGGGAATGAACGTCCTGTTACGGCAAGAATACCCATAACGGTTTTTCGGGCGGGAGTAGACAACAGCAAGCTAAATCAAACCGAGCTTAAGTACAGCTGCGGCGCGGGTGCGGCTTCGGTGAATTTGTTTACCGACAGAATGCTTTTTGAAAGTCACGGTATAAGCATAGGCTCGAACAGTTATCAAGTCGGAGTAAGCCATGTTTACAACTCCTGCTTTGACGAATCAATCGGGTTAAGGTTTGGCAGCGGCGCAAGCGACTATTTTAAAACCGGTATGGGCGCCGGCTTTAAGCTTAATGTACAGCAGTATCTTATACAAAATTCAGACGGCGGCAATTATACATACACCGATGCGTCCGGATTTAGGCATACCTTTGTTCCGCTGCCCGGCGATGCGGCTAGGTTTTATGATACAAGCGGCTTAGGTCTTACGCTGCAAGTTCAAGGCGGGGCGGGAGTGGTTACGGACGAGCCCGGCAACAGGATGGATTTTGACGCTGACGGCAGGCTGGTTCGGACAATATCCTGTCATAATCCGGATTTAAGAAAAGAATATGTGTACAACGGGCTTGGACAGCTTGCATTTATCTATGACTATCGCAGGCAAAGCGACAAGCTTGAATTTGAATACGACACGGCGACAGGCTTGCTAAAAACAATAAACTGTAAGCAAGACGGAAATGTTAAGCGCAGCGTGCATTATTATTATGCTGGCGGCAGGTTGACAATGATTAAGGATGACGGCGGTGATTCTGCGTTTGTGTACAACAGTTCGGGGTTGATGGTGTGCGCCGCGTCGGCATGTGACGGCTCTGCGTTGCAATTTACATACAACAATGCCGGCGGCATAACCCACGTTTATAGCGGTGCCACGCAGGTTGTTTTGGGGCAGAGCGGCGCAGGCGGGGTGATAAAAAGCGGGCAGGTCAAAAGCGGACAAGCTTTGACCGGGCAAAAAACAAGCGTTGGCACGGGGTATGATATTACCTTGCCGCTTGCAAACATCCAAAGCCGAAATGTTTTTCTTCCGCAGGATGTAAACCGGACAAGCATGGTTGTGCGGAATCAAAGGGGCGCGAATCCTAATCTTACAGACGATGTCAACATGATGTATTACTTTAATACACGTGGTTTTACCACATCGGTTTTAGAAGCGCCAAACGGAAATGCGCAAAGTTTAAGAGCACCGGAAAAGCTTCCGGGAGTGCAGGATGATTTGGCAGACTCGGACGTGATAAGAGGTCCCGGCGGTGACTTAATCGGGAGCGCGGAAATAAACGGAATAAACGGACAGCGCTCGTTTGTGTTTAGCAGCAATCACTTGGTAAGCATAAAAAGCGGGGATGTCGGCAGCAGCAACATAGCAAGATACAGGCACGATAAAAGCCGGCATTTTATGCATTACAGCTTGTCGTTTTGGCTAAAACTAAACGCAGTGTTTGACGACCCGCGCGTAAGAATAAGTATATCATCTCAAAACCGTACAAGATTCAGTCGAGACTACGACACGGGCGAGGCGCACTTTGACAACAGTGCGGTGGGTGCGTGGCAGTATGTGACTGTGCCGGTAACCATTCCGCAGCGCAATATCCGCAGCATACAATTCGAGTTTTTAAGCTTGCATGCTTTGGCGACGTGCGAGGTGGCGGATATGCGACTTGTGTACAGCCCGCATTCAAGTTATATGCTTAGCGGCAACGATGCTACGCCCGAGGCACGGCCGTCAGAAATCCCGCTGGACAGGATTACAAGCATCCGATACAGCCCTGTGCCTAATGCGCAGTTTATAGCACAGCGTGTAAGCGAAGATTTTTACATGACCGAGCAGGACCTGCAGTCAACGTACCAAAGCCGGTATAAAAGCCGCGGCTTAAACGCCGGCGGTCAAAGCTTTGTGCTGTCGCTGTGCGACGGTACAAAAAAGATGCTTGTGGACGGAGTCAACCTTGTAGGTGTTAAGGACGGGACGGGAGTGCAGGTGCCGGTCGCGTTTCATAGCGACAGGTACAGCGTTAAGTACGGCGGCGGTCGTGCTACAAGCGCGCGGTTTTTGCACAAGCTGTGCTCGCCGGACGGGGATGTGTATACGTACAGCTTTCCGCACTTTGGAATAAGCTTGCCTGCCGCGCCCGGGACAGGGTCGAGCGGCTTTGGCAGCGGGTCGGGCGCAGGGTCGGGTCAGACGGGAATGCTGATGATTGCCGAGGGCAACCGGTACAAGCGCGGGTCAAGAGAGCATCGCGAAAGTTATACCAAAACGTACGCGGACATGCTGGGTAAGGTTTGGCGTGAGGTGGACGAGTACGGAGTGATTGCTGACTACGAGTACGACAAGAACGGCGCGGTGACAAGAAAGACGGTCAGCGGAACAGGTAGCGGTGCAGGCGGCGGCAGTGGTAGCGGGACGGACGAGCGGCTTGTGTTTGAAGCGGCAGCGGGCGCGGATACGTCCGAGCAAAGGACGCCTGTAAGCGAGCGCTTGACACAGTTTGCCAGCCCGCTTGGGTATGTAACGCAGACGGGATACCGCGGCCGCGGCGAGTCCGGTGCGAATATGCTTATGACAGAGTACGCGTACAACAACCGCCACCGGCTACAGCGTGTAAGCAACAACGCAGGTACGGGCGCAGTCGGCAGCATGGGCCGGAACCTGTTGGACTATGACGCGGCGGGACGGCTGCACGAGGTCACGCCCACAGGCTTTGGCGCAGTCGGCGGTACAGGCGCAAACACCGGCGCGATTATGCCGGCAGCGGCGCAGTACGGGTTTAGGTTTGGATACGATACATACGGCGGGCTGGCGCGCGTACACATCCTGCAGGGTGCTGCCAAAGCGGCGCGGCTGCTGACAGCTGTCGACACGGACTACGCAAACGGAATCACGACCACGCGCAGATTCCGCGGCGGCGAGCAGGACTCTTCACGCACCGACACGCTTACTGTGCGCCTTAATAAATTTGGTCAGACCGACACAATCTCCGAAAGCACAGGCAACGCAGGCGGCACGGGTACAGGCGGCAACAGTACGTCAGGCACGACAACCTTTACGCGCCAGTCACAGTCGGACAACCCGTCCAGCGCGGGCGCCGCAGAGGTTGTAAGCATGTACGACCCCTTCGAAGACAGAACCTACGAATACTCCTACGACGACTTTAACAACCCCACAGGCTACAGAGTAAGGGACGGGCGCGGGACAAGCGGGGAAGGGGTGCCGGAGTTTGCGGTGGAGGCAACCGGGGTCGGCGAGTATAGGCAGCGGATGGGGCTGAGGGTGTATGACTCGGCGGTGGAGTACGAGGATAGGGCGTTGTTGTCGCCGCGGGTGGAGCGGACGGAGAACTCGGGGCACGGGGACGCGGAGTACGAGTATGACGGATTGGGGCGAGTGCGTGCAAAGGAGTATAAGCGCGGGCGGATGTTTAGGCCGCTGGGGTTTGTCAAGGGTGACGCGGATTTTGGCGTGGAGTGGTTTACGGGCGTGCGGGTGCGGAGTGAGCGGCGGTATGTGACGGGGAGTGCGATGGTGGCGGGCGAGCGTGTGCGAGTAAGCAGCGAGGTTATGTCTGTTGCGGGCGGCGGTGTGCGCGAGTTTGAGTTTGAGAATGAGTATGACGGGTTGAGCAGCGGCGGTGTGAGTCGGGGGAATTTGACGCGGATGGTGTATCGGCGGGGGTCGGCTGCGGATGTGAATACGTATAGTTATGACCGTGCGAACCGGCTGGTGCGGGAGACTTCGGCGGCGGGTGTTGTGACGGAGTACTCGTACAATGCGGACGGGAGTTTGGCGACGGAGCGAGTTGCGGGGTTGCCTGCGGTTGGGTATACGTATGACGGCGGACGGCTTGTACAGCGTGGGAGTATGCGGTTTGGATGGGATAATCTTGGGAATTGTACGCATTTGGGAGTGGGAGTTCCGGGTGCGGGGAATGCGAATATGGAGTGGGGTCGTGGAAGTTTGCTTAGGCGGTGCCGGCTTGCGGCCGGCGGGGCGTGGGTAGAGTACGGGTATAATAGTCAGGGTGTTAGATTTAGTCGGAGTGTCGGCGGAGTTGAGACGCGGTATTTTTATGACGGGGGGAAGCTTGTCGCGGAGGAGGTGCGTGGTGCGCGCGGGTATCGATTGGTGTTTATGTATGACGCGGAGGGGGTGTGCGGTTTTAGGCTGGGTGCAGTGGCAGCTGTGGGGCGGAGTTATGTGTATGTGAAGGATGCTTTTGGGAATGTGCGGAGTATTGTGTGTGCGGGGACGGGTGAGGAGGTGGCGCGGTATGAGTATGATGCGTGGGGGGCTGTTCGGGTTGTGTCGGATGCGGATGTGAGTAATGTTTTGGGGTTGGCTTTGGGGAGTGTGCGGGTAGGAAGTTTGAATCCTATTAGGTGGAAGGGGTTGTATTTTGATACAACGACGGGGTTGTATTTGGTGGACGGTTCTTCCGGCGGGAGCAGGTGGTATAGTCCTGCGGTGCGGCAGTATGTGTCGGCTTGCGCGCCTGAGTCGGCGTTGGGGTCGGCGGGTGTAATTTATGGGTTGAATGCGTATGCTTTGTGCTTGACAAATCCTGTTGGTTTGGTGTATGATGGGTATACGGTTTTGCC
>Ga0123355_10022918_pt1 | contig 10013 bp, 17 predicted proteins | sample TergutEmb28metaG_3_FD_89872 | JGI IMG/M metagenome (GOLD analysis project Ga0123355, IMG submission 89872) | Embiratermes neotenicus P1 segment gut microbial communities from Petit-Saut dam, French Guiana - Emb289 P1 | ecosystem: Host-associated > Arthropoda: Insects > Digestive system > Gut ...
TACGCTCACACTCAACGAAACGGCCGAGGTTGTGGGCAATGGGTACGGTGGCAGTCGGGTATGTGCGGGTGAGCACCTCGGCGCAGGAGCGCTCGGGGCTCGGGCTCGAGGCGCAGCGCGCTGCGGTTGCCGACTTCGCCGAGCGCGAGGGCCTCAACGTCACGCAATGGTTCACGGAGGCCGAGAGCGGCGCAGGGGCTGATGCGCTGGAGAAGCGCCCGAAGCTCGCCGCGGCGATCGCGGCGGCCCGCAAGATCCGCGGCCCGGTGCTGGTCGCCAAGCTCGACCGGCTCTCGCGCGACGTGCACTTCATCAGCGGCCTGATGGCGCACGGCGTCGAGTTCGTCGTGACCTCGCTCGGCCGTCAGGCGGACCCCTTCATCCTGCACCTCTACGCTGCGCTCGCCGAGAAGGAGCGCGCGCTGATATCCGACCGCACGAAGGCGGGGCTCCAGGCGGCGAAGCGGCGCGGGACGCCCCTCGGGATGGCCGGCAAGTCTGCTCGTGCGATGCGGCAGATCCAGTCGCTCGGCGCCGAGGCCAACCGTCGCAAGGCGCTCGAGCAGGTCGCGGCGGTGAAGCTCCACGTGGCGGACGCGCTCGCCGGTGGTCGGTCGCTGCGCTCGGCCGCGGAGTGGCTGAATGAGCGCGGGATCGAGTCCCCTGGCGGCGGACGCTGGCACGCGCCCTCGCTCCTGAAAGCGGCTGTGCGGCTCGGACTTCGCGAGAAGGCCGCTCGATGATCATCACGATCGCGCTCGGGGTGATGCTCGGGCTCTTTCTCACCGGCGCAGTGGTGCGCGTGCTCGCTGAGCCGGGCTGCGTCACGGCTCTTGCCTGGACGGCCGGGATCGTCGTCGCCATCGTCGCCGCGGTGGTGGTGCTGCCGCTGTTGCCTCCCGAGGCAATCGCCATCGCGCTGATAGCCGCTGTGTGCCTGCTCCTCATATGGTTCGCGATCGCGCTGACCGCCGCGGTGCGCCGCAACGGCGGGTGGCTGCCTCGCGACAGGGATGGCCGACCGCGGTGGTGGTGACGGCTTCCTGCGCGCTTTCACCGATGCGATGCCCGACACGCTCCCGCGGTTCCGTTACACCTTGACGCCGGGAGGTTTTGTTCTATGCTTCCAGAGCTATGGAAACGAACCATGCGGTCGAGGCACTTGCTGCGCTGGCGCAGGCGAGTCGCCTGCAGGTCTATCGCCTGCTCGTGCAGGCCGGTCCCGAAGGTCTCGCGGCGAGTGAGCTTGCTGATCGGCTAGGCATCCCGCCGAACACGCTGTCGTTTCACCTTAAGAACCTCAGCCACGCCGACCTTGTCCTGGCGCGGCCAGAGGGCCGATTCATCTACTACTCGGCCAACTACGAGCAGATGAACACGTTGCTCGGGTTCCTTACCGAGAATTGCTGCGGCGGACGAAGTTGCGCACCGGGAGTTGCGGTGCCGCGAAAGAGGAGAGCCTGATGAAGCGCTTTCACGAGGACCGGCTCGTGACCCGATTGGATATCGTCTCCGCGGAGGAACTGGTCGGCATTCGGGCACTCCTTGAGAGCGCAGGACTGCCGACGCGCGATCTGGAGTCGACGCGACCCGAGTTCGCGGTGATCCGCGAACGTGGCCAGGTGGTGGCCGCGGGAGCGCTGCAGCGTTTTGGCTCCTCGGCGCTGCTGCGATCGGTGGTCGTCGCGGAGGATCACCGCGGGAGTGGTCTGGGGCGGATGATTGTCTGGAGGCTAGAGCGCCTGGCGCGCGCGGCGCGGATCAGCGAGTTGGTCCTGCTTACGCAGACTGCGGCAGAGTTTTTCGCACGCCAGGGGTATCGCGCCATCACGCGCACAAGTGCGCCGCAGGACGTGCAGGCGAGTGAACTGTTCCGGTCGCTGTGCCCGATTTCTGCGACCTGCATGGTGAAGGGTCTGCCGACTTCGGCTTAGACCGGCGATGGTGGGTCCTGCGCACAACGTGCCGTTTCTCTGCAGTGGCACCTGCGCGCGCAGCATCTTTGCCGAAGCCGAGCTGCTGGACGCGATCCGCAAGACGCCGCTGGAGCCGCGATGAGCACTGGCAGGCGCCTGGCAGCCGAAGGCATTGGGTCCGCACTCCTAGCTGCTGCGGTTGTGGGTTCGGGAGTCATGGCCGAGCGGCTGGCCGGTGGGAACACGGCGATCGCTCTGCTTGCGAACACCGGCGCGACGGTCGCGGTTTTGGCCACCCTGATAGCGCTCTTTGGCCCCGTGAGCGGCGCGCACTTCAATCCCGCGGTGTCCCTCATTCAGGCAGTGCGCAACGCACTCCCCTGGCGCGAGGCCGGTGCCTTCGCGCTCGTGCAGATCATCGGATGCTGTCTGGGCGCCGTACTGGCGCACGCCATGTTCGAGCTGCCCCTCATTCAATCCTCGGCACATGTTCGGACGGGAGCCGCTCAGTGGCTCGCAGAGGGTGTGGCCACCTTCGGCCTGATCCTGGTGATCCTGGGACATCGTCGTCCGCAAGATGCCCCCTGGATGGTATCGGCGTGGATCGGTGCGGCGTACTGGTTTACTGCCTCCACGTCGTTTGCGAATCCCGCGATCACGATTGCCCGCTCGCTCTCGAATACGTTCGCCGGAATCCGTCCGGTCGACGTCGGGGGCTTTATCGTTGCTCAGTTGGCTGGCGCGCTGATCGCGTACGGCGTCGCACGCTCGCTCTTTGCGTCGGATCGCGAGTCCACCTCGGCTGAGGTTCAAGACGCCTCGGCGCGTACCACTCGTGTGGGAGCACGCTCATGACGAATCAGCCTGTCGCAGTCACGATCTATCACAACCCCGCCTGCGGCACCTCGCGCAACACGCTTGCGCTGATCCGCAACGCGGGCGTCGAGCCGACCGTGATCGAGTACCTCAAAACACCTCCCGACCGCGCAACACTGAAAGACCTGCTCAACCGCATGGGGATGCGGCCGCGGGAACTCCTGCGCGAAAAGGGCACGCCGTATGCCGAGCTTGACCTTGGGGCCGAGCACTGGACCGACGAGGAGCTGATTGATCGGATGCTGGCGCACCCGAGTCTTATCAACCGCCCCATCGTGGTCACCCCGTGGGGCGTTCGCTTGTGCCGGCCGTCGGAGGTCGTGCTCGATATCCTGAAGCTGCCACAGAAGGGTCCGTTTACCAAGGAGGACGGGGAGCGCGTCCTGGACGAACGAGGGCAGCGGGTACGCTAAAGTAGCGATGTGTACCTCGCAATCTTCGAGCTGCCGGGCGCGGAGCGCGCGCTGCGCCGGCTACCCCCCGCATCTTGCACAGGCAGTGCAGCCGCCCGAGTCTGCCCAGCGCCAGGCGGCAGGCGAGGCGGGATCTCAAGTGCCGCATTGACTGAAGGGCAGGGGCGCAACGCGGGGGCCACTTTGGGGGCCACTCGTGCTAGCCACATCGGAAACAGTGTTGTGAAACAAGCCGCTGCCCCGTAAATGCGGCTCCGGCCGGGGGCGCCATCGAATCAGACACTTGCCCCTCACTCCGGTCGTCGTCGTTAGCTGTTGCTAATTCGCTAGCGAGGAAAGTAGACGCCGGGTAGACCCCGTCTAGGGGAGTGCAGCGCTACGACGGAAGCTTTACCGATCCCCGATTCCAGCAGGATCTTGAGTGTCGTACAGGATCTTCCACACATGCTCGATTCGATCAGCAACCGATGGGGGGAGGAGGCAAAAAAGTGACGGTCGCCCACGGCGGCCACGCTGCCCACCGGAGAATACCGCGGGGATTACAGCTCGGGGGCGGGCGGAAAATTTTCCTGTTACGTGTTAGGGTTATGAGTTATTTTATGCGCGGTCAGAAACCTGGTAGCCACCTCCGTGCGAAGCTGCAGACAATAGAGGGCCGCCCGCCCGCGACCTCCCCGCTACCTAACTCCCTCGCCGGCCCCGCCGACGCACCGAGAGGCATCGCCGAGGGCCGCGGCACTGACCAAATGTCAGGCCGCGGCCCTCACCGAGCGCGACGCGCTCACTATCCGGGCGCGGCTGGGCGACAGCCTCAAGGATGCGCGCGACCTGGCGATGCTGCTAGTGGGTCGCGGCCTTCTGGCCCGCGCCTCCGAGCTCGTGGCGCTCACTGTAACGGACCTGACAGTAGATACGGACGGGGCGCTCGCGTGGATGCGCAGGCGCAAGACGAGCACCAAGACCGCACGCTGAGGTAGTCTCAAGCGGCGCCGGGGCTGTGTCCGGACAGCCCCGGACGCCTACCACAGCCGAACGTAGGGGGTTCGATCACGGCTGGGAACACCATAACACCGGCCGTCGGCTCGCGGACTTATACGACAGAAATGTCGCCTTAAAGTTAGCCGGCAACGCGGAGGCTCTGTGGTCATCGTGGATCGAATCTTTGGCTGGCTGTTGGTGGTGGGCGGCCTGCTCCACGCAGGCGGCTCTTGGCGCTCCTTTCACAACGACCCATCCCAGCTTCTCTGGGCGCTATCCGGATCCCTGGCTGCGCTCCTCGTCGCGGCGCTGAACCTTTTACGCACAGGGCGGCCCGCCGACCGGCCGCTGGCTTTGGTAAGCTTTTTTGCGTCGCTGGCGTGGCTCGCGGTTGCCGTAGGTTTCGGGGTTTTGATTGGTAATCTTGCCGATCCCCGTGCAGTGATCCACGCCTTAAATGCGGCGGTGTTGGCAGGACTGAGCTTGCGGACGTTGATGCGGGCGCCCAGGGCAGCCCGATGATCATTACGATCGCGCTCGGCGTGATGCTCAGGCTCTTTCTCACCGCCCGGGTGGCGCGCGTGCTGAGTGATGAGGGCTGCGTTACGGGCCTCGCTTGGACGGTCGGGATCATCGTGGCCCTCATCGTGCCTCTGCAGTTGCCTACCGAAGCACTCGGCATCGCCCTACTAGCCGCTGTGGGGCCTGATCTCCGTGGGGTTCGCGATTGCGCTGACCGTCGCCGTGCGCCGCAATGGCGGGTCGCTGCCGTCGTCTGAGCAATCGCCGATATGGGCGTCATCCCACCGCTCTCCCCGTTTCCGCCCGGCATCGCGTGCCGATCCGGTCGAGCAGCAGCACGTCATTAGCGACGCCGGGCAGCGACAGTGTTTCTTCAGAACCCATGCGCCGATGCACCGTTCAGCATCGAACAGAAATTCGTGCCCTCCAAGCCCATCAGTTTCAGCGCCGCGCATGCTCGGTCTTGAGTTCGCTCCAGGCTCCGCGGGTGAACTGCTCCCGGACGTGGATGACACCGCGTTCGCGATCCACTGCCGACCAGCGGAGGCCCGCGAGCTCGCCGAACCTCATCCCGGTGGAGGCCAGCCTGCGAACGATGAGCGCGGTCTCCGGGTCGGCCAGCTCCAGGAGCGTCGCGATTTCGCCTGGCGTGAAGGTCTGTACCGAGTACGCACGGCGCGGGCGATGGACGTTCTCGAGTGGATTGGCGGATGTCCACCCGAACCGCCCCGCATGCCGGAAGAGGGAGGCCAATTAGCCTGGTACCGTGTACGAGCACACGGCCGCACCTCAAGACTCTCGAGCTAGGACTAATCTGAAACCCGCAAGGCGGGCACGGAATACCCACCGCACGTACTGGTAAGAGAGCACGAGACCAACCCCAAGTCCGGCCGCACCACCGAGGATCTTGAAAACAAGATGTGGGCCGGGAGCACGGGTGTCGTAACCGAGCATTGCCATCGTGATCGACGCAAAGAATCCGAGTAGAAAGCCAGCGATGAAACCTCCCGCGAAGCCGCAGGCGCTTATAACAAGTCCGCGCCAACAGAATGCCCACCAGAAGCGCAGGCGCTCGCGCGGTAACAATTCGTCGAACGCGCTGGTTCGGAACGGCCCGCGGGCGGCCGGGACGAAATCTGGCTCTGCCGAGCCGACGGACGGTGTTACGGTGTTCTCAGTCATGATCGAACCCCCCACGTTCGGTTGTGGTCAGGAGCCCGGGCCTGCGGGATACAGCCCTGTCACCGCTTGAGCTTACCGCATTCGCCGCTGCGTGGCGGGGACCGCGCGCACAGCCATACCTAAGTACCGGAGTACAAAGGAGTCAATCCACATGTTCAGATGGATCGCAGTCGCGGTATCGCTGGTTACGCTCAGCGCTGCACCTTTTTTAGCGACTTTCGCCCAATCAGCCGGAGCGCCGAAACGCCTTCCCGTGGCAAGCATTGATCTCAAGCGTCTTCAGGAAGTCGCCCGAGTCACCCTGATGGAGCTGGATTACCCACCCGGCGGGAAGGTCGGTATGCATTTGCATCCGGTCCCTGTGCTCGGCTACGTGCAAACCGGTGCGTTCATCGTTCAGTTCAAGGACGCACCGCCACGTGTTTACCGGAAGGGGGAAGTCGTGTACGAGCCAGCCGACACTGTCGTGCTCCGGTACGACAACGCGTCTGCGACTGAGCCTGCCGTGCTCATTGCGACTTTCCTGGCTGGCCAGGGACAAGCCGAGCTGATTCGCATGTTGCCCAGTACACCCAAGCCGTAATCCTCGGCGGATCGTCTCCAGTCGCCCCAGGCGTTTCGCGGCCGTGGCAAAACCTCAGCAGCTGCTCGCGTTCGCCTGCGCCTACCACGAGCCTGGGCGTGGACCGGGTGCAGAGAGATTTCCCCATGGAGGCGCGCCTGCCCGCGGTGGGCGGCTTCTGTCAGTGCCGCCTGAACTCGATCTCGCCATCCTCGTGGATCGTGATTCCGCGGCGAGCCGCCTCGCGCGACACGTCCAGCCAATGATTCAAGGTTGGGTGGCCGCGTACGTGCTTGGCGTAGTAGCGCCTGAGCCACTGACAGAATTCCCAGACGCGGGCCGGCACCTCGTCCTCGCGAACCTCGCGGGACTCGAAATCGTGTAGGTGATCACTGTGTCCAGGATGGTCTTGAAGTTGGGCAGCGCAGGAGCTGGAGGCGGCGGGATCACCCACGGCACCGTGCCTGCACCGGCTGATGTAGCGGCTCCGGATGGTCGGCGAGGACGGCGTTGGCCACGCGGCCTGGAAAGGCGCCTTTGATCTCACAGCCTCCCAGCTGCACGAGCTCGCCACTGATGATGCACCGGAGCACTTAGGACATACGGATCTGCTCGCACGGATGGATCCACTCGCGGCCGTTACCCTTGCGCCAGACGCCCTTCGGGTTCGCGAGCCCGAGCGTGCGTCCCGGGCAGTTCTGACGCCAGCCGCGCCGGCGGAGCTCCTGGATCCACCAACGGGAGATATAGGCGAGACTCTCGAGACTTCGTAGCAGCCTCGCGCGCAGTCACCTTGTGCTTAAGCCAGACAGGGTACACAATCACAATTACAAAGTGTCATGACCGCCCACGCTAAAGCGCGATGAGCGCCGACGAGCAATAAAAAGTCAGCTCAGGGGGAGACTGTATGCGCGCCATGAATTCGCTCGGGAAGAAATTGCCGATCACCGTACTCGCACTCACGCTGCTGCTTTCGGCCTGCACCAGTTTCAAGGCGCAGGAGTTCAACAAGGAGGCCAACCAGAACGTCAGAAAGATCGCCGTGGCCCCGATCGGTATGCCGGCGGCGGCTCAAAGTCAGACCCTCAATGCCGTCGGAAACAACTTCGGCATCATCGGAGCGCTCGTCGAAACGTCGCGCCAGTCGGCTGCGTCGAAGGAGGAGGCGGCTGAGCTCACCGAGGGCGGGCTCGACTACCACACCTACCTTCCGGCTCAGATCGAGAGCGCGCTCAAAGCGGCGGGCTTCGAAGTGACAATGCTGCCCGCACCGAGAGCGGGCCATCAGGGAAAGTTCCTGGCCACGCTGCCGCCGGCCCTCGGCAACGAAAGCACGCTTGACGTGTATGTCTCGTACATCGGCTACACCGCATCGGGTCCCAAGGCCCCCTACCGTCCGGCCGTACATCTCGAGGCCCGTCTGGTCGATCCGCGGTCGCAGAAGGTTCTGTTCGCCGATCAGATCTACTACAACAACTTTCAGCCGGCGGCAGCGAAAACGGCGATCACGATCGAACCCGATCCGCAGGCGGTATTCGCCGATCGCAACGCCATGAAGGCGGCGCCCGAGGACGTCACCAAGCACCTGCGCGTCGCGATCGATGCGGTTGCCACTGAGCTTGCAAAGCAACTCAAATGAACGCCTTGAGCTATCGCTTGCCGGGGTGGCTTCTGGTTGTGGGGCTGATTCCCAGCGTGCACTCGTCCGCCGCCACGCCCGCGTCGACCGCCGCCCCCGCAGTCCCCTGCGTGGTCTCGCGAACCGAGCTCAAAGCGCACGATCTCGCGGATATCTTTCTTCAGCACAAGGGAGAGGTCGAGCTCAGGGGCGCGTTGGTAGGTTGTCTGAAGCTCGAGAACGGCATGGAGCTCCCGGCACTGCTGCTTGCGCTGCCGCCCTTCGAGTCGTCGTATGCGATTCGTCTCTCCGCTCCGACGAAGAACGGAGCCTACGTGCAGCCGCGCGTCGAGATGCTCGATGCGCAATATTCCACCGCACGCAGCTTTGGCGCCGAGCGTGTCAAGCGTCGTGCCCAGGAAGTCTCTCTCGAGATTTTCATGGATCAGCCGAACGCGGCAGAGCGGTTCCTGCTGCTCTATCCTGACCCCGAGCACCTGGGGGAGAAGGCGCAACAGACAACTTCGCAGACAAATGCGACCTTCGTTGGCACTGGATTCTGGATTTCGGGCTCGGACAAGACGACATCCCTCGAGTCGACGACCGAGGGCAAACTGACGGTGCAGCTCGTTGGGGATCAGTGGGACAAGGCCCTAAAGGCCGCGCAGAGCAGCAGCCGTCACTAGAGTGTGGGTTCTTCGGGACACCCCGAGGTCTCGGCCTGACGACCGCCACCACTTCCGCCGCCTTCTTTCCGCACCTTGAGCAGCGCATCCGTGGTGCCAATTCCTTCAGTGTGACCTTCCATCCGACGAGGCGAGCGAGCGCCTGCGGCGTGATCTCCCGGCAAGCACCGCACTCACACACCACGCGTAGCAAGAAGTCGCCAAAACAGTCATCGAGCCGCTTGAATGGGAGGCAGCACGCGCACGAGCGCATGGTGAGGACGGCTGGCGAGCGCGTCCATGCAGTATCCGGAGCTTGCCGTTACTGGATGATCCTCTGGTGGGCGTACCACGCGACGAGGGCACAGACCATCGCTGTTAGAAGCGCATATGGCATCGCAGCCGCGACGACGCGCCGTAATTTAACCCCCGAGGACACCCGGCGCGGAGGAGGCCACCTGGGTGGGTTCTCATATCTGCTTTTATCTACCATGGGCTGAGATTGTGAGCGCAGCTGCTTAAGAGGGGCTTAAAGGCTATTGCTGTGGGGAGCAGCAAGCGCTGCAGTACCTCACTATAGTCGTCTCAGACGGAGGTGCACGGCCTTATCAGGAAGCACGGGCGTCAGATTGACAAGATGCTGGCCCGACTGCTGCCGCCAACGCCGAAGCACTAGGTCGGCGGGATCGTGAGCGGTGAGCCACCAATGCATTCCGCGCGTAATGACCCAGTGACTCCAAATCGAGAGCCTATTGCGCAAGGAGTCAAAACCCAAGGAGCATCCGCCACGTCAGCGGGTGCTCGCTCGTTGACCGGGAGGCCAGTTGCCAGGTCACGTTTACCCGTTACGCTTTACGTAACGCGTACTCCGTACTAAGGTTCGTGCGGATGATCGGCAGCTTCCGCGACAAGCGCACGCGCAGCTTCGCCGAAGGACAGCGGGTCAAAGCCTTTGAGGGCATTGCGCGGAGATTGAGCGCGAAGCTCGATCAACTGGAGGCGGCGACGTCTGTGCGCGATCTCGATCTTCCGGGCAATCGGCTCGAGGCATTGAAGGGTGATCGCAAAGGTCAGCACTGCATCCGCGTGAACGACCAGTGGCGAAATTGCTTTGAATGGCCCAAGGGGGCCGAGGGCCCGGTAAACGTCGAAGTGGTCGACTACCACTAGAGGAGCTTATGGCACGTCCTGCAATTCACCCGGGTGAGCATCTCGCCGAGCAGCTCGAGGCGCTGGGAATGAGCGCCGCGGCGCTGGCGCGCCAGCTGAAAGTGCCGACCA
>Ga0123355_10022919_pt1 | contig 10012 bp, 2 predicted proteins | sample TergutEmb28metaG_3_FD_89872 | JGI IMG/M metagenome (GOLD analysis project Ga0123355, IMG submission 89872) | Embiratermes neotenicus P1 segment gut microbial communities from Petit-Saut dam, French Guiana - Emb289 P1 | ecosystem: Host-associated > Arthropoda: Insects > Digestive system > Gut ...
ATACCCACATCCCACCTCCTGGAGATCCATCCTAATATTATCCACCCATCTACGCCTAGGTCTCCCCAGTGGTCTCCTTCCCTCCGGTTTCCCCACCAAGACCCTATAAACCCCCCTCTCCTCCCTCATACGCGCCACATGCCCAGCTCATCTCATTCTTCTCGATTTTATCACCCGCATAATATTGAGTGAGGAGTACAAATCATTTAGCTCCTCGTTATGCAATCTCCTCCATTCCCCCATCACCTCGTCCCTCCTAGGTCCAAATATTCTCCTCAACACCAACACGGTCACCTATATAGGGTGACATATACCAGAGGTCGTATTGATACAATTGAATCTCCTGATGATAAGCACTAGCTTGCTCGAAACATGTAGAGAATTGGAATAAATAAATATAAGAACAAGAGTTGTGCGTCAAGTTGGTTATTTATAAAGTGGGGCTTACAAGTCTAGGATCCACCTCAAAATTCTAGGCTCCAGATAGATGACATGAAACAGGTCAATACTGCAGAGCGAAAAAAATACTAGGAGCTACAGTAAATAACTTTAGTGCAGTCATGATTGAGATTGTGCAGTCTTGGTTTGGAGTTTTGTTCCGACGAAGACAGTTTTAATAAAGCCGCTCCTCTTAGTTACTTTTTGCTCTCGCAAACCCCCCCCCCACAAACACGCACACACAAATAATCATGTTTATTTAAGAAAACTTGCTTTAGGAACTGCTATTATCATCGCTATTAGACTAAATATTTCTGCTGAAAGAACTGTGCATTATTTACGGATACAATTATGAATTAATATAACTAAACTCCGAATTTCCCAACAAAAGTATAGTATCAGTTCCACTGGAGAATACAAAAGTTGGCCTGACCACGTGGGCGCTTACAACAGGTCACAGATGGAGAAAGTGAGTTGTTTTCACTCAAGGTGGTCTTTATCGAACGTGGTAAAGACTGCCGAAAATTATCGAGAACTGTACTTCTTTTTGATTTACATTGCACAGCCAACTGCGATGGCTATGTACAGTGCTCGGAATTATTATACAAAACATGCAGGTTTATATTGGCTGCACAGAAAGAGACAGGGTCCTTTGAGGTCGGTTCCATATAAACTTTAGTTTTAGTACAAGATATGAAAATTAAAGGAATTTTCTGTTAGCATATTCTAACAAATATGGTAGTAAAAATGGGGGTGGGGGGTCCATAAAAGTTGATCTGACTTTCGAGAAAGTCTCAGTTTCACACAGTTAAATGAATAAATGATTTTGTACAGCTTCCACTGGATTCAAATGAAATCTGAGGCAGTGGGCTGTATTGATTTGATAGCATAAATTCTGAGGACGAAATTACATTTGAAACCTTTAAAAATTAATAAGGAATTGTGATGCCTATTTGCTGGTTACGCCTATGAAGATGTGTGAAACACGGCTGTAGCTATGCCCCGATGAATCATCGCACGATGTAAATGCTCTCTTTTACTGCTTTGTGGAATTCCTGTGGATAGTTCACAAGCAAGTTAAAGATAATAATTAATCATCAGTTCTTTGGCAAATAATTTTTATTTATACGCCTACATTTTTCCATAACGGAAGCTACTGAAGAATGTTATAGACGATACAAGATTCTTAGGTGGACCTTAGACGGTGTTATAATGGTGTCAGTCATAACAAATTTATTAGTTTGTATAAGACTTTTTTGAAAGGGAGGCACCATTTTTATGATCAGTCGACGTCTATTTTGGTGTTTCTAAGGTCACGTCTTGCTCAATTGTACTGTTGAGTCGACGTACGCACAATGGCGATGAATTAATAATCATCAGACAAGCAGAAAGGAATATGACAGTGATGAAGAAAGTAATTAATTATTATGTTCTTACCACATTAATTATAGCAGAGAGTTAAATAATAGGATAGGGTAGAGTCAGAATTACAGCAATAGTACCGATGGTAATATCACCTGTTTTGAAGTCGTTGTATTCTTTGTCGCAGTAAAAAATAAGTCGTAAAATTAATGTATTGTGGCTAAGCAGACATGCAACACTGTACTATACTAAGTAAAAGGTGAAGTTCCCTATGTGTACAATTAGGCAACATGTCATTAAGGCATAAGAAGGAATAGAGTTATAGGTCCGTGCAATATGAGTGGAGGTAAGTAGTGAGCTTTAGGCCAAGGTCAATACATTCCTGGCGAAAGCCTCTGATACCTATTCAATAGAAGTTAGTGTGGAACCCAGGGTCGACATGGACGCGTCGAAGAAGAGAATTTCTTGCCTCCACCACCAATGGGGACACATTTCCTCGGTAACCGATCTCCATTTCATAAATACAGTGGAAAGAGAACTAAACCCTCTAATTTTTTGACGTTTTGCTGACCGTGCATCTCAGTATATTTATCTCAGTAATTAACCAACTTGATGCACAAAACGTTTGTTTTACAATACGTTTATTTCATGCCTCTACATGTTCCGAGCACCATATGCTCATCATCAGGAGGTCAAAATTGCATTACACAGCGTCTGGTATCGTCACATCTGGTTGTGTAATGCAATTTTGACCTCCTGATGTTGAGCACATATGCTCGAAACATGTAGAGGCATGAAATAAACTTATTGTAAAACAAAAATTTTGTGCATCAAGTTGGTTAATTACTGAGATAAACCCTCTAAGCTCATTTTAAGTGTTTATCTAATATACCTTTCAATTGCCAAGATCGTATAGCGTCGGCGATACATGAATGAATGGGTAAGGAGCAGTGCTGGAATAATACTTAGTGGAAAAAGACGAGGTGTTAGGAAGGAAACGTGTCCAACTGCCACTCTGTCCACAACAAATGTCACATGGATTGGTCGAAGGTAGAATCCGGTCTGTCCTCGTAGGAGCCAGCGACTGCAGTAGAACTCCACTTATCTGGATCAACTGGGACGACGAGCCATCCGGAAAATGGAATTTTCTTCGAAAATGTGGTACATGGTAGTTTGAAATGGAAAAAAAAAAAGTTTTTAAAAACGGCTGTTTTGGACTACATATTTATTTAAGTAACATTAAACATTAATGCATGATTTCTTATATTATTTGACAAACGGGGGAAAAAATTTAAGCCACAAAACGATGTGGTACAATTACACGTATTGTTATCCTGATTTAATTTCTGCGACTTTTTTTTCCAGTTTTCTTCGTGTAAAGGTCGTGAGATGCTCGTAATTCGATATCAGGACTGTGGTGTTTGTGTAATGTTACACACCTACCACTTCCACATGCGTGGAAAATGAATTGAAACTGTTAATGTGCGAAGTAAATAAGGCAAACCTACTGCATTACCAAAATTGTCCAGAACGTTGCATTTGTTCCTGCTGAATGGGTAACAGGTGCGAAGTTGTCAGAGCGTGGAAGTTCTCATAAGCTCTCACATCCATCTAATACCCGAGTTAGCAACGCGTGAAACTTCATCTCCATGCCACATTACTGTTCCGCTTTTGGCTCAGTGTCAGTTTTACCTTCAGGTTAAAGTGAATATAGCAGGATTGAACTATACTCTCCCAACCTACTCCCATTACTGCAAACAAAAATTCTGCGCAACGTTAGTATTATTGCTTACAACAATTTGAATATAAAATTTTATGACGTAGAAATGGCAGATGTAATATCGCTAATGCCAAACACTAAATCTACGCCTCAGAAATCTTTCAATTCACCAAACAATAATCAAAATTATGTCTCCTGTTATCTTTCCTTCTGTTACAACCTTATCTCATTCTTTGTTATCTCTGTGTTCTTATCAAAACTATCTCTCTATTTCTCAACCCAATTCCTTTGCCAAACACCTTCCCACAAGTCACCATATTAAAAACACGAGGTGACATTTAGGTCTATAACGTCACGATGTTCCTTTTCCTCTAGACATAAAAAGTCTGTCCTAAATCAGAAATTCATTGCAGCCTTCGTAGACCTTCGCATTTTCTTCGATAACGAGGTTTCGTTGTTAGGGTCTCAACAGAACAGAATTTATCTTTAACTTCGGGACCGGTTGTGGGCCCCCAACCAGCCCCTTATTTAATGTGCACAGGGGGTTCTTTCCGCGTGGGGAAAACGGAGGGGGGACGTAAACCTGACCACTCACGTTCATCTAATGTCGAGATTAAGAAGGAATGGCTCTATACCTCCACTCCCCTAAAATATAGCTTTATATTACGTATGGGAAAGGCCTGTTCAGTAGTCTCCATTCTTAGGTGTAGCTAATTCATATGTACGGCTATTAATCCATTCATCTATTCACATACTAATCCGCCATTCATACATTCGGACATTTACTCTGCGGCCAATTATTTTTAAACCAACACGTACCTGGAGGGACTGTGAAAACCTCGAAAAAGTGGTTGCTCGGACGGAGACGAGCCGAGCTGGTGTCAACTTGCTCGCTACAAAACAAAAATGCTCAAAGATATGGTGAAGAGAGAGAAACCAAGAAGATGCAACAAATCTGATGTTTATTGTCAAACGTCTATCTCAGCATGTTTCGGACATCATTATGCCCATCTTCAGGAGAACAAGACTGTGTACTACCGCATATGGTTTATATGCGGTAGTACACATTCTTTTCATGGTCATTGTTACCATAAATATCTCGCATAACTGAATCACTGCAGCCATTACGTGTCTTGTTCCGCTACTGCACGGTCCTTGCTTGCGGTCCCAAGTTGTCATCACACGCACCGTTATTTGTTTTACCTTCTGAGGTCTTCTAAACGGGTGCTCACAGCTGGTACGTAAAGGTTTTGTTTTGCAAAATTCATCCATTTTAGGCACATCATAATAAAAACTGCTAAACATATACTTTCAACCACAACAAACTTTATTAATCTTGTCAATATATGCTACATGTTTCAGTCGTACTGACCTTCCTCAGGCATTAAATACATTGTATTTATAACTCAAATATATATATATATATATATTTATAATGACGGGTCGAGTAACTCAGTCGGTATAGCGACTGACTATGGGCTGGACAGTTCGGGATCGAATCCCGGTGGGGACGAGATTTTCCGCCTGTCCAGACCGGCCCTGGGGCCCACCCAGCATACAGTACAATGGGTATCGGGTCTTTCTCGGGGGTAGAGGCGGCCGGAGCGTGGGGCTGAACCCCCACCCCATCTAAGTTCCGAAGGTCCTAGAAAAGAGTAGAGTTTTACCTCTACTCACCCTAAGGGCCTGCGTGGCATATAAAAAGGGTGAACACCTATATATATATATATATATATATAAAATGAATATGTTAGGTCTCAAAAATTGTACAAGCTGTATTAAATTTTATGTAGCACTTAAAATGTAGTTAATCTTATAAGATTTCGACCTTCTTTTAACTCCTCTAAGGTAACATAATATCTCGCCAGCAAGTATATTCTTGGAGGTAATTTCAAGGTCAACTGAAATAAGTAATCAAATATTTGGTATGCTTAAGTCAATAGCCATAAAATAGTGTACAGCTCAGAATAAGGCACAACATGCTAGTAGAATGTGATGTCAGAATTTAAGAACAGAAACGTGTAACTTTTTCAGAAAATCTCAGATATGTAATTTTTAACAAAAAGCCCCAAGGCCAAGGCTTTGATATTGTCTCATAGGCAAACGGAATGACAGACAGACAGACGTGACCTTAGTATACAAACGCATACTTTACTTTGAAAAGCGCACCTAATAATTTTGTTCACCTCTGCTGATATTGCTGTTGAAGTGGTTAATATCATGATCATTGTTCATCGTTAATAGTCCTTAACCACTGGACGAAAATGTTAATCTAAGAGTTCCTTCGTACGTCATATTTTTAGTCCAATTTTAATTTTCTACAGTAAAGACAGCGATGTGACCATGGCAATGTTACGTGGAAAACCTGAGCACAGGTGTGAATACGACGGATATTTAAAGGAATGTGTTGGCAGAAAGTGGACGAAATTAATTTGGCTCAGGATAGCGAAAAGTGGCGGATGTTTGTGGGGAGAAATATGAGGTTTCGCGTTCCATAACATGCAGGAGATTTCTTAAACAGCTTACGATTCAGTAGACAGATTTTCGCGTACCTTAAACGTTACAACATTTGGTGACATCCGAAGGCCATACTTTTTAACTTTCCACAATCAGCTGCAAAAACTTGAAGTACGAGCGAAATGTCAGGCAGGAATTTTATTGTAGCTACGGTCATAGCTAGAAAAGCTTGGTCGTAAGTACGTTAATGTCAGTATTATAGCACCAGTCGTACATTCCTTGAACCAAGGCAGCACGACACAACGAACACATAATGTACAAAAAAAATGTGCAAAATATTCAACCTTAGCTTACATAATAAGTCGGTGATTGAATGAGTCACACCCGAATAACCGTTATTGTCTTCTCATAGATGGCATTAACCTTTTAAAGCCTAGCGGTTAGTGTAATACTATAAGTCTTTACGTTTAAAAATTCTACCTTCCGCCCACAAAGCATTTATATGTTTTGTGTTTATCTTAGAAAAAGAACTGAAGTTTTTCCTATACAGCACTCGACGATTAGTTTCTATAAACGAGGAGACAAGTTTTTACTGCACGGTACGAACTGGGTCTTTAAGTAAAATGGATTGGATATCGTTTTTAAATGGTTAATCCTTAAATGGCTTCGAAAGAAACATGTTTTCCTCTGTGATCAGACTGACCAAACAATGAAACACATATGAAACACAAAGTTTCAGTGATTTACCTTCAAGAATATCGGATTTCAGCTACTTGTATATTTGAAAGAAAATAAGCGTTGTGTAACTATCATCGTAATAACTTCTTCTATCATCATAAATCAAGAAACGCATAAAAAAAAGGACGGCATGGAATAGCCAAGAAATATTATGTCAAATTGTGAGGTTTCCATCCTGTTGTGTACACTTAACAAATATTTTATTATCTAAGCCGTCTTTACACAACTTACAGTAACAGTTGCAAACTGCTGCAAATAGTCAACTAGGCCGAAACATGTTGCATAGTTGACTAGTTGCAGCAGTTTGCAACTGTTACTGTAAGTTGTGTAAAGACGGTTTAGATAATAAAATATTTAATATTATGTTAGCCCCGTCAAATTGTGGTCTCTTCCTTAGTAACAAAATAATTACACTCTCCCGAATTCATGTATAGTTAAAGCGAATTGAAGTAAGAAAGCGCGCCTAACGCAACGAAGTAGTCAATGTGGGAAGAGCAACGTTGTTCTTTGTTGGGGATCAGACCCTAGCACCCGTTTTCCAGTTTCCGTAACTGGCAACCTTGTCTTTCAATTCAAGCTTCAATATCTGTGGCTGAGTCTGTACAGCCTCTTACGTCAGGACGCTGAAATTATGTGTAGTAACAAAGATTTAAAAAAAGAAATAACCTCTTTATCTTGTGTTAAGGAAATAAGCTGTTATTATGCAAAGTCAAGACGCTGCCGTTGCGAGACCTTTCTTTAATTTCCAGGTTGATCAAGATCGACCATGAACCATTTTAACCTTTTAAAGACGAAGCACAGAATGCATTATTTAAAGCCCCAGTCCGTACCGCGCAGCAAACACTTTTCTTCTCAGTTATAAAAACCAATCAGTTTATGATGTAAGTGGCAAAGGTCGCTGTTTGTTCTCAGATAAACACAAAACACTTAAATACAGTGTGGACAGAGCGTACAGTTGTTGAATGTTAAACCTGTTGGTACATCACGTGACCAGTAAACTTTGAGAGGTTAATTAGACAAGTGAAATCTGGCATGAGAATAAGTCATATGCGGACCCAAGTGTGGTAAGTATACGAGACAGTCCTATTACAAAATTAGCAATATGGAGACAGTGTTAACGTTTGAGATTATATTCCAAAAATTATACACACAGAAGCTGTAGGAGGACATAAATGACGGGCGCTTCATGAGATTCATAAAAAAAAAGAACAATAATAAAGTAACTAATACTTTGGGCTAGAAACTTATGCAAGAAGAAAGTAGGTGTGAGTTTCGCTAATTACTCCTTGCTATTACTTGCTGAGGCCACAGCTTCTTCCTCCTTCATCGCAGTAAGCCCATTCAGTCTATCCAAGTTTTCACATTCATACGAAGACAATGTGTCATGTTAAGTCCCTAAGTTTACTTAGAGTATCATTCTTATGCTGTAGACCCTACCGGTGTTAAGTTTCTTGTTACTCCACTTTTGGTTTTTGTTTTACGCTGAACCCATAATCATTAATCAGGTAAATAACTAGTACTTAAGGTAAACTTTGTGGGTCGGGTAGCTCAGTCGGTATAGTGACCGACTACGGGTTGGAAGGTCTGGGATCGAATCCCGCTGGGGACGAGATTTTCCGCCTGTTCAGACCGGCCCTTGGGCCCACCCAGCCTCCTGTAAAATGGGTACCGGGTTTTTCTCGGGGGTAAAGTGCGGCCGGGGCGTGTTGCTGACCATTCACCCCCTTCTACTGCCGCGGTCATGGAAGAGTAGAGCTATACCTGTACCCACCCTCTGGGCCACACCGGGCCTGTAACGGTATCACTTTACTTTTACCTTTATGTAAACTTGATATGTTCATTGCACAGAATTTTTCGACGTTGCGTAGCCTGTGTTGTTGAAAGAGTCGAAAAATATAACATAAATAAATATACATAAATAAATAATATTCTAACTGCACTGATAATGTTATATAAAGTAGAATAGAAGAATGCTGTTGAATGATTAGTTAGATAGGATTTGAAATAAACTGTGGTCTTACGGAGATACTATCCTGTGTGTAACTAGTCATCGGACCGTAAATCAAATCCTTGAACTTTCGATGTTAAAGTGTTCATTTTGTTGCTGTTTCGTTTACTATTATAGCTATTACTTCCATCATAAATGCTACTGTTGCAGGACTTGTAGAATCCAACGCGAGTACAGGTAGTGTTGGGCGCAGGGGCCAGACAATATTTTGTTGTACCATACACAGTGGTGGTCGGATTCGTGCCAAGCAGCCAGTGAGAGAGATGTTACATGTAGCGACTCTATTTGGCGTGGAGGGGAAGAGCAGCACCAGCGCGGTCGGTTAGGAGTCGGCAGCGACATCAGTGCGTGTGACTGTGGTGTTTGTTCGGATCATTACGATGATAATGACGATGTGGGTTTCAATGTGGCTGTCATCACACGTAGTGGAATCACCCTGTTGTAAACACAGGAAGCACTGATTTTTGCAATTCGGTGTGGAAGGCGCGGAAACAAAGCTTTGTTTTTTGAATACTAGAGTTTATTTATAAACATGTGGAGGCGTGGTGGAGCTGTTGTGTCAGTGGCTGCTCACATTCACACCGCTTGACTGTTTTCGCGGTGTAGTGCGCTTTTGTTTAAGCGGTGTTTTTGAATAACGCGAAGAAACCGGTAAAAGGCGCTGATTACATGAACATTATTGTAACCCGCCTATTCAATTGTGAAATAAACATTTCGGTTTCATTAGTGTTTGTGCTTTAGTATTTATGTACTAGCGAAACATCGGCCATCCTTAATTTCGGGTATTTTTGTATTTATTTTAGCGAGGTTTTTGTTTTGGGCCAAGACCAGCCCGTTGTACAGTTCCATCAGCTCTACCCATTCAACAGGCATTAAGGAGAAGGTAAGCATGAATCTGCTAAAAGTATCATCATTGTTGCACCGTGCATTCCGTAGAATCACTTTAATTATCAAACCAACAAATGCACTTACATAAAATTTCACATTAAAACACTTAAAATCGCTCCGACATGTTTCGATCCTAAGATCATCCTCAGGGAGCTAAGTTGTTCCTTGCTAAAGTCGTTTTAAAAACATTCACAAAATAATTCCTTTATATTTGATTTAAAACAATCATAAAATTGAATATACTTTTAATGTCACTTTAAGTATCAACCAACAAATGCACTTACATAAAATTTCACATTAAAACACATAAAATCGCTCCGACATGTTTCGATCCTAAGATCATCCTCAGGGAGCTACGTTGTTCCTTGCTAAAATCATTTTAAAAACATTCACAAAATAAT
>Ga0123355_10022921_pt1 | contig 10012 bp, 4 predicted proteins | sample TergutEmb28metaG_3_FD_89872 | JGI IMG/M metagenome (GOLD analysis project Ga0123355, IMG submission 89872) | Embiratermes neotenicus P1 segment gut microbial communities from Petit-Saut dam, French Guiana - Emb289 P1 | ecosystem: Host-associated > Arthropoda: Insects > Digestive system > Gut ...
ACGGCACAGGATGGTGGTAAGGTTGTCAGCCTTACGCACCGGCCGCCTTTACCCCCAGGAAATGCTCCTGGTACTCATTTCTGTTAGAGGCTGAGTCGACCCCAGGGCCATAGTGCGATCGGAGGGATTATGTCAATGAAAAATTCCAATGACACCATCTGAAATCGAACCAGCGACCTTCCGATTTGTAGCGCAGCACCTTAACCACTAAGCTACCGCGGTCCCTCTCATTATAGAAGTAATGGCAAAATGTAAAGAGACAAGAAAACTACGTACAAGGTAATATCATGGCGCGTTCTCATAACCGTTGCTGCAGTGGAAACAAAACAATGCGTTCTGTGTGTGTGTGTGTGTGTGTATGTGTGTGTCTGTCGAGATACATGTTACTGTCAAATATGTAAAAATTCTGAGTTTTGCACAACAATGCTTTCATGGCAAATTTATGCCGCTGACAAAAATACAACGTACGTAGGTCTTCACGTAAAGTGCCCGATAGCATTGAAACAAAAGAATGCCTGCTTGCTCATGGCCTTCCTTAAAGTACAATTTGACTAAGTCGTTGTGCAGTTTCTCAGTTTTTGTAAGTGTTGCCGTAAATTTTTTTTACAAAATCAGATGACATTAATCAGTCATGAACCAATAATAATTAAACATCATGAGTGTTTGTGTGTCTGTAACTTTTCCTTAAGTATCCTGCAAGCAAATCGCATATTTTCTGAGCCGCATTATATTTTACCCTGTGGCCTGTCTGGGTATACCATGTTTATCAACACAGTCCCATAAACGGCACGACTTTACTTTGAAACATCACTCATTCTAAAAAGAATTCAGCGAGACATTGTCATAAAAATATTTACGTCCCATATTCTTGCCAGATTTTAATGGCAGTTTAACGTTCTCAACAGATTTTCTAAAAAGCATTAAATAACAAATTTCATGAAAATCCGTAAATTGGGAGCCGAGTTGTTGTTCTATGCGGACATACAGACAGACAAGACGAAGCTAATAGTATTTTTCGCAAATTGACGAAAGCGCCTAAGAAACTCTTTCTCCGTTTACACCGATCTACATAGATCTGCCTCCTCACGTGTTCTCTGTAGGCCTATAGCTGCAAACTCTCTTCCCTTACACTTAAAAATAAAATTAAAATTTTGTGACAAAAGTGCTAAAAGGTAAATAGAAGAATAACTCGTAACACCACAGAGTTATGGAGGCAATAAAATTGTGAAACCCCTCATTACGTATTTACACTCTCTTCATATACTTACAGTGCCGAGGTTAAGAATGAGTTCTGTTCTGTTTTCACTCCTCATGTGCCTAAATGGAATGCATAGGTGCTTTACATTTTTTTAATTAAGAGATTTACGTTGATCGATAAACTAAATAATGGTCAGGCCTAAGTGCTCTGCATACAGAAGGTAACCGGAGTGAAGCCAAAATGTTTCTGATGCTGAACGGTGTGAAAGAACGAGAATCGATCATAATTACCTGTGGCTACACAATGTAATCGAAATGAACTAACAACACATGTACAGTTTTCAGACAGTCCCTTCTTACATTCCTTACACAGAAGCCTTTCCGACCTATCAGCCCTGTCGATATAAGGAAAAAACTTCAGAATTTTCGAGAACGAAGTATCGTTGTCACTGCAAAAAGGTAGCAGTTCATTTCCAGTAACGAACACATCAAAGCTGAGCCACTGGGTTCAGTTAAAGTTAGTTATAAGAGTTTTCCACTCTGTGCCGCTCACCACATCATGCCTGATTGAGAAGACAGAGAAAATCTCCGGAAAAAAGGCAATGTGTTTCCATTAACTCAACTTAATTTCCAAGACGACTTCGTTGTGAAAACAACAGCCTTCGTTAAATGCTCATTTGATTTATGCCTTGTTTGGTTTAACGCTCTTTGGAAATTTACACTACTTCTTAATTTACGACGTTTCATTTTCTGTTTAACGCCCTTTGCCATGCTGAGCACCAGGACGCTGTCGACTGTGTACGAAAGTAACGGCGCAGAACAAGGCCGAGGAACGTACACTCACTGTACAGTGCGTCAGTCAGTTTGTGCTAACTTACTAGTTCACATTGATATTATGTAGCTGATTTGCCTTGATGCAGGTATTTTCTATTAACTTATACAACAAATCCACTATTAGCAGCCCACCTGCATATAAACGTACAAACCCACACAGTCAAGGAGAAAAAAAACCGCGACGACGAGGACAAATAGCGCCACATTTAACCTAACCTAACCTAACCTAACTTAACCTAACCCACCCAGTAAAAAAAACCGCGACGACGAGGACAAATAGCGCCACCGTTAACCTAACCTAACCTAACCTAACTTAACCTAACCCACCCAGTAAAAAAAACCGCGACGACGAGGACAAATAGCGCCACCGTTAACCTAACTTAACCAAACCTAACTTAACCTAACCCACCCAGTAAAAAAAACCGCGACGACGAGGACAAATAGCGCCACCGTTAACCTAACCTAACCTAACCCATCTAGTAAAAAAACCGCGACGACGAGGACAAATACCGCCACCGTTAACCTAACCTAACCTAACCCACCCAGTAAAAAAAAACCGCGACGACGAGGACAAATAGCGTCACATTTAACCTAACTTAACCTAACCTAACCTAACCCACCCAGGCAAAAAAAAACCGCGACGACGAGGACAAATAGCGCCACCGTTAACCTAACCTAACCCAACCTAACCTACATAATATTAAACTGGCATGACCGAAACCCTAAATAAACCGCAGCAAGAATTTTAATGATGGTATTAATGTGACAAAATAGTAAAGTCCACGAGAGTGCAGTTAATCATCCGTGACAAATAGGGTATGGAACATCTATCATCCGTAATACGCAGTCGCAAGAGTGAGACCCAAACAGCGGTCTTGAATATTTCGTCTACTTAAGTGAACGAGATATGTAAATATACACCCCCTAATGCAACCCCGAGTTTACAAAAGCGGAAGGCAATCTGTATTGAAAATAAATTAGACATAAGAAATCGGCTTGAAAAAGGGAACGAATTGCTAACATCTGCATGCTCTGGGGTTAAGCGTTCCTCACGTATGAATCGTGTTCATGCTGAAAAAGTTAAATGAAGTGCCAAGTCAGACACTACCCCTCTCGCAACTCTAAGACATCTACCGCAACCACAACCTACTTCATCATCATCAGACCTCCTCCCCTTTCGTCTCTAAGACAGCTTACCAGCAGCTCCCTCAAGCCATCTCATCGACTGTTCATCATTAAGTGTAAGTAATTTGTTTAAAATTCCTTTCCAATTTACATTGGCTTGAAGAATCTTAACTATTCATTCCTTTATTGCTACACGTAACACAATAATATGATACGTATAAATAACTCACATGAAAAGGCTGTCACTGGTACGTTTTCCCCTAATCCCTGTCTATTCAGCTGTTTCTTATGGCAGTATCATATTTATTTTCGCCGTTTTATTGACACTCACTTTCTCAGGAACACCAATAGGGCGTAAAACAAGGGCTATCTGTACAGGGTTGTTCGAAATGATTGTCGGGGTTTTAACAATTTGCCATACACAATACACCTGAGACAGAAGTATGTGTATCAATCTTGTTCTTAAGCTTTCGCCGTGTTCTAAATGTAATTTATTCCTTTTTGGGTAATTCCCCGGCGTCTGAGTTCTAATTACCGACGTTTCGGAACTCTCTATCGGTTCCATCTTCATAGGCAGGTGAATGAAGTATTACTTCATTCACCTGCCTATGAAGATGGAACCGATAGAGAGTTCCGAAACGTCGGCAATTAGAACTCAGACGCCGGGGAATTACCCAAAAAGGAATAAATTACAGGAGTATGTGTGTTTTTACTTAATAGAACAACACTCTTAGTTTTTGTTACATACCTTACAGGTGCTTTATATGTGCACCTTTTGTGATTCTACAAACATAAACACGATAATCGAGTTCGTTCCAAACTGTTTGCAGCACATCAGCGGTGATGGTTTCAATGGCGGTTCTGATTCGTACCTTCAGTTCCGGGATACTTGTGAGAAGAGCACCTCTAAGGTATGTAACAAAAACTTGGAGTGTTGTTCTATTAAATAAAAAAAGACATATACTCGTATCTCAAGTGTATTGTTTACGACAAGTTGTTAAACCCCCGACGATCATTCCGAATAACCCTGTATTTTCAGTAAAAACTACACATATTTGTACTCTTTAATTATCGCTACATTCATTTTTGTATCCTTATTGCAAGCCTTAAACCTCACTAGCACAGGAAGATTGCTTCTACAGAAATGTAAATCGATGTAGTGTGGTAGAAACTTATAGAATTTCAGAACAATCTTCCACCTCCGTCTTCAGACCACTACAGGACGTCATATCGTGGAAGAAAGTAACCTTCATATTCACCGAGAGGACAACCTAAAATCTCACTTCTTGTGCGGTAGTCTTAGACAGCTAGTAGAGCATAAGGATACAGAGGGGCAGACAGAGAAACAGAGAGATCGACAGACAGACAGACAGACACGGTCTTCAGATTAGTGTAAACGGTAGGTCACAGTGGTTAATCCAGCCCGTAGTTTTATAGTTACTGTTAGCATAATCAAATTCAGAGTGTGCTGCTACAGGGCGTGCATTTGCACTCGGTGACTCAGCAGCCAAATAACCGTTAGTATTTTAAATTGTGATCTCCAGAATTCAATCAGACTCTCCTCGCTTCTTAATATTAAAGCATGCCAGCAGCACAATATTCTAATGCCGTTCGTCTCTGAAAACCCATCTCTTTACGAAAGCTCCCGATAGGTCGTGCTCCCCTGCCGATACGCTACAAAGGCTGGATGTTAATTCCATTCGATCCACAGACACGATAAGAGAATTACAGACGTCCCAGTGTTTCAGTGTACATCGCGTATCTAAGAGAAAATTGGAAAAGCACATGACAGGAGTTATACAGACTCAATGCCGACCTTTGCAACACATGATTACAATGTGGTGACAGAGAACTTTCATTTACAATACGATGACAAATCCAGAGGACAGTAATTCACATATTATAAACAGTTTTACCGTCTTTTGCACGTGTATGAGTTCATAAATAACTTCCTAGCCACACTTAATCGATCTGAAGTGGTGCTAATAAATGTTACGAAGCTTGTATACACTTCAGGTTTAGAGTTAGTATTTTTCGTACTCATTTTTCGGGGGGATAAACCAGTTGTGACCTCTCGGTTTGAAGTGTGATTAAGAAGAATTTTATGAAACAAAAAACAGAAAATCTGCAACAATCATGAGGTTCGTTACTCCCGTTGTGTTCCATGAAATAACTAATGTAGAGTGTGTGTACTGGTCTGACACAACTATATTTATTGGTAGAATATAAAGTATTTTCTACATAAGGTACAACTATATGTTTCGGCACTTGATTATGGCCATCTTCAGGTTGTAAATGAAATACTTATTAAGCAGTTATACAAAACATATAGTGGTTGTTTATATGGGGTAGGGAGGGGGTAAAGTGGGCACGAGATCTCGTATCTGTAAGAAAGGTTGGGCGGTGTGGGTTACATGAGGGGTCCATGCTGGACCGCTCTGACAGATACGAGATCTCGTGCCCACTTTACCCCCTCCCTACCCCATATAAACAGCCCATGTATGTTTTGTATAACTGCTTAATAAGTATTTCATGTACAACCTGATGATGGCCGTTATCAAGCACCGAAACATGTAGTTGTAACTTATGTTGAAAATATTTTATATTCTACCAATAAATATAGTTGTGTTAGATGAGTACACACACTCTACATTAGATATATGCAAGAATAAAATTAGCTCATACTAATAATAAGCAAGGCTATAATGGTAGTGGTTTGATTGAAGATTCGCAAGGGCTCAGATTTCTATACCCTTCGGTCGAAGGTTCATTCCGGCTGAACGCACCCATATTTGTTAAAGCGTTCCTTGTTATGTAGCCCCGCCCCACATTACACCATTGTAAGCTAGACGGCTTTAAATGTCCTGATGGCACATACAACATTTCTTCATAAATGTCGAAACTTTTTCACAAGTCATTCTGAGTCTGAAAATTTTATGAGATCCAATCCGTGAATAAGTGTGTCACATGATAATTATGATGGCAATAATAAATCTAAGGACGTAATGGTGTGGCGTTTTGTAGCTATAATAAGGGAGACAAGAAATTCGTGTAGGATTTTGAATGGGAAATCAATTGAAAACACATGAATGCGCTCGTGAAATACAATATTAACCGCAAGTTTGAGAAATATGTAATAAGAAACGAAACTGGATGGAACTGGTTAAGGGATGTGTGTAATGTTGATACAGAATATTCATGTTTCGTTAATATAGTATCAGTAATGGTAATCATTTTAATAATAATAATAATAATAATAATAATAATAATAATAATAACATATGTAAAGCCCTTCAGAATATTCCTCTTGGAGACTAACATCTCAGGTAGTCAAGCAATCCCCCCTCCCCCTTGCGCATAACTATAAACCTTATTTCTGTGTTCGTAAGAGGTCGAGTAGTAGTAGTAGTAGTAGTAGTAATGGCTGTATCAGTAGTAGTATCAGTAATAATACTGGGACTGGTAGGAGCAGTAGTGGTGTTATTGTTATTGCTATTATTATTATTATTATTATTATTATTGATACCACTAATCGTACTAACAGCAGCAGTGATAATTAGACACACCCGTCTTGTGTTGGAGTTTCATGGTCGCAGAGAAAATGTTGTTGTGCAGTGAAATAACTCTGTACGAATTGGCTCTTCCTTAACCATAAAACGTTCAGTTATTATGTTCCTATTGTGTTAGTTTAAAACGGAAACAGAACTTTGAGAGAATACCCCCTAAGCCCCTTTGACTTTAAATACGCTGTATATCGTACCACTAAAGAAGCCAACCTGCTTTATAAATTCACAAGGGCGTGTAGAGAGTGCACAGTACACAGTGCACAGTGCAAAGTACACAGTGCACAGTGCACAGTACACAGTGCACAGTGCACAGTGCACAGTATACAGTGCACAGTACACAGTACACAGTACACAGTGCACAGTGCACAGTACACAGTGCACAGTTCACAGTGCACAGTATACAGTACACAGCCACAGCACACAGTGCACAGTGCAGAATACACCGTGCACAGTGCACAGCGCACAGTACACAGCACACAGCGCACAATACACAGTACACAGTGCACAGTGCACAGTGCACAGTGTACAGTACACAGTGCACAGTGCACAGTACACGGTGCACAGTACACAGTACACAGTACACAGCGCACAGTACACAGTGCACAGTGCACAGTATACAATACACAGTGCACAGTGCACAGTACACAGTGCACAGTACACAGTGCACAGTACACAGTGCACAGTACACAGTACACAGTGCACAGTACACAGTACACAGTGCACAGTGCACAGTACACAGTAAACAGTACACAGTGCACAGTGCACAGTACACAGTGCACAGTACACAGTACACAGTGCACAGTATACAGTACACAGTGCACAGTGCACAGTGCACAGTGCACAGTGCAAAGTACACAGTACACAGTTCACAGTACACAGTACACAGTGCATAGTGCACAGTGCACAGTACACAGTGCACAGTGCACAGTACACAGTGCACAGTACACAGTACACAGTTCACAGTACACAGTACACAGTACACAATGCACAGTGCACAGTGCACAGTACACAGTGCACAGTGCACAGTACACAGTGCACAGTACACAGTACACAGTACACAGTACACAGTGCACAGTGCACAGTGCACAGTGCACAGTACCCAAGACTCACTCTTTTGAGTGGTAAATAGAATTTTACCGCTAAATCAATCTACTCTATAAATTTAATTTTAATAATTTGGAAAATTGATCAGAGAGTGCTGGGAATTTGTTAAATTCTCGCTCTCTAACAGGCTTGTATTCTAAAGTACCGTTTCTTAAAAGCATGTAAGTCAATGGAATTGCTGTCCTTTAAAAATGTTGACACATGGACATCAAAGAGACTTTTCTTTGTTAAGAACTGGAGAAAGTAATTTACCGCTTCCAAAAACTCGCTGACATTCTGTTTAAAAAAAAACACAGATTTAGAGTTAAAACGAAAGTGTAAGAGCATGTTTCGCAGCCAGGCATTTTCCTTAAGGACATAACAGTCGCTTAGTAAGTTCAGAAATACTGCAAATCGGATGCAAATGGGAAAACGAAGCCAGTAAAGAGCAACCCATCTTCGAGGTTACCGAGTAGCCGAATGAGAAACTAAGAAAATGAAAGGCAAAAGGACGAAACACTGTAAAATTGGAGTAATGGTACTACCGAAAGTAAGAGTAATAAACCGGAAGAGTAGGTCATTACACAGTCCGTGCTGAGCAAAAATCTGGTGATTCATGCAGAAGACAAAGAACCACAAATAAATGAATAAATAAATACATTAATAAAAAAAGACAGAACTAAGAAATACCCCGGCTTTTAAAGAGCCCCAAACCTCTATCATTTCACGTTACTCTTCCACTGCTCTCTGTTCTAAGCCACATGACGGCAATCCACGCACTCAAAACCCAACTTTATAAGACGCGCTCTCCTTCCCTTCGAGTTCTTCCACTAAAATTTTGTATGCATATCACATCTTTCCTATACGCACTATTTCATCCTTCTTGATTTGATCACCTGAATAATACTAGGATGAGAGCACAAATTATTAAGCGTCAGAGATAGATAATGAGATTCAAAGGCATACCCTCATCTATTCTACATACCGGCTATGTAGAAACAAACTTCCATGAAAATTATGATTTTTGTACTGATTCCAAGAGCTTTTAGATCGTTCTCAAATATTGTCGTCTGTATATTTAATGTGGCATACACACGTATATCTCTGTACATATCAGCTTGCCAAAGTTTATTATTTGACCTTCTTTGAATCCATTTGGACAGAATAAGTACATGTGTTCACGAAGTTACCTCACCTGTTGAATGTCATGTTCACCTCTGTATTATAAATATATCGATCTGCAAACGGGATTCAGAAAGGAGTTGCCTTACTTCTGGTTTTCCACCGAGTATTCTCCTCATTCACTAAAGCGTAGCATGTGCCTGTGTGCTTTATCTGGTTTATTTGAAACGAAGAGACACAGATATTATTCAAATATATGCGCTGCCACCCATTTTACTTCAAAAGCATTTAAACCCCAATTTAATTTTCATACTTACAGCCATTCAACATGTGGCAGATATCGTTACGTTTTCCCTATTTTACCGCCCTGCGACTCACAATTTAATCCACCGCCTGAAAAACTGAGGCAGTAAAAACAGGGGATTTATAGGTATCACCAATTTCATATTTTTTAAAAGAGTAAATTATTTTCAAAATTTTGTTAGGTTATTTTTAAAAATGGAATAAAGTTTTAAAAAATCGAAATTAGATAACAGGTAAAATTCTTTAAATATTTTAATTAGCCCTTTAAGGATAAATGTTTAAATTTTCAGTACACTCCAGTGGCCCTGGATTAAATGCCGAGACCACTGCCACTAGTTCATATTTTTCGCAAATTTTGTCGATGCTGGGTCACTCAAAATTACATTCAGTAACGAATCTGATGTTTATTGGACCGTGCATCATTTTGATAGTTGAGTAAAGAGAGACCAACTTGATGTCACTTGCTTTATTATTTCTTTATTTAGTGCCCAACATGTTTCGGATGTTAATACATCCATCCTCAGGAGCTTGCGACTTATTTGTTGAGTTATATCATGGGTTGTATTGCTCTGGTTCGGTTTGTGTTGGTGTTACGTTGTGGTGTGGCTGTGGTGGTGTGGTATCCGTATGCAGGCTGAGGCACTGCAGCGCCTCAGCCAGCATACGGATACCACACCACCACAGCCACACCACCACAGCCACACCACCACAGCCACACCACCACAGCCACACCACCACAGCCACACCACCACAGCCACACCACCACAGCCACACCACCACAG
>Ga0123355_10022922_pt1 | contig 10012 bp, 4 predicted proteins | sample TergutEmb28metaG_3_FD_89872 | JGI IMG/M metagenome (GOLD analysis project Ga0123355, IMG submission 89872) | Embiratermes neotenicus P1 segment gut microbial communities from Petit-Saut dam, French Guiana - Emb289 P1 | ecosystem: Host-associated > Arthropoda: Insects > Digestive system > Gut ...
AATCCGCCGCCGGGTTGCAAGTTTAACACCCGTTGCCGCGATTGCATGGACATTTGCCTAACGGTAGTACCGGAATGGATTGAACAACGCCCCGGGCACTTTGTGGCGTGTCATAAATACACGAGGGCCGAATAATGTTTTTGCTACCCAAAAACTTGAAGAAGCGCATGACCCGCCAAGATGCCGACGAAATCCTTGAAAGGGCAAAGGACGAAGAGCCGTTGGAGTTGGAAAAAGGCGACTTGAAGGCAATTATCCTGGCGGCGATTATTGTGTTTGTGCCGTTTGTGCTGGTCATTATTGGGGCAATGTTGTTGTTTGGATTGGGTATGGCTTGGATTTTTGGTTGATGGGGTGAAGTAAATGCGGCTGTATTGGATGCGGTTACAAATCTTTTATGCCGAAACGAAGCATTGGTTCCGCCGTGTTTACTGGACGTTGGCGATAGGGTTGTTCTTGTTGCTGACGGTGGGGTCGGTGGCGTATGCCGTTCGCAACCCGCATATACAAATATTTGGCGACCCCAGCGCTGTGTTGGTTGACTTCCGCGATGTATTTAATGAAGCGCGGCAAGTACACCGCACCAACATGCGTGTGCAGGATTTTTCCGTTTTGCTTTGGTTGTTGAACGAGAACTACCCATTCCTGGAAATGGTGGAACGCGGCGGCGTAGACTTGATGGCGCTGGCGGAAACAAGCCTGGCCGAGATGGAAGCGGAAGCATATTATTGGGCGTTTGACTTGGTGTCGTTTGTGAACGAGCGTTTCTTTAACGAATTTGACCGGCTGGGTAACGTGCGGCTTGTGTCGGAACCGCGCGGCAACATATCGCCTTGGATGTTGGAGCCGTACTTCTTTGGTTACCGGGATTGGCGTTTTGACAGCGTGCATTATGTGATGGACGAACGCGAGTCCAACTTTGCTACGGGTTGGCTGGACGATGGGATTGCTTATTTGCAAATCGAGTCGTTTATCGACAAGGGGTTTGACCGGCCGTCGTGGTCGTCGTTTTGGCACTTCCGTTTTGATGAAGAGCGGGCCGCGTTGGAAGCATTCTTTGCCGAATTGGACGCGGAGTCCTTGGTGATTGACATACGCGGTGTACATTCCGGGTTTGGTGAATATTTTGTGCCGTTTTTGCTGGCACCCAACTTGCGTGAACCGGTCGGCGGGCGATTTTATGCGATGCACAGCATCGGCGATATGGCGACGCGCGTGGGTGCGGCATTCCGTGAATGGTATGAGTGGGGTGCGGTGACGGCAGGTTTGCCGAACTTGCCGCGTTTGAACGAAGCGGACGCGGCGGACTTACATTATTCCTTTGAGATGGATATAAACATAATACCGTTGGCGAGTGCGCCCGTATATGATGGGCAAATCTACCTGCTGGTGGACAGCGGGTCGTTCAGCGGGCCGAATTATATGTACTTACAACTGGCGCAAGACGCCGGGTGGCGTATCTTGTACCAAGCGGAAGCCACGGCGGCGGGGTGGGGCAATTCTTATATTGCGTTGCCGCACAGTGGATTTAACTTGCGCTTTAATCCGCTGTACTTTACCGACGCGTATGGGCGGGCATTTGAAGAAATGGGGGCGTTTTATTACGCACGAGTGACGGATATCAACGATGCGGGGCGCTTGATAGCGAACCGCTAGATATAAAGCAACGTGTAACAAAACCGGGATTTCCGATTGCCGTGTGTCGCAAGCGACACTAGACAATCGATTTGGCTGCCCGCCGAGAGGGCTTCGCTGTCCCGTGTAGACGCGATTATATAACCGCAGGAGGAATACGAAGCCCGCTCGGCAGGAAACGCCCCGTACATAACCGCTTGCTTTGGCATGCGGGCTGCTTCGCGGGGCAATCATTCCCTTGGAGGCTCGTATGCGTAAAAATGTATTTTTGAAGTCCGTGTTGCGTCAGCCAATTCGGGCTTTTTTATTGGCCTTGTTGATTGCGGCCAGTGCGTTTGCGTTTGTGGCGCGCGCTACGGAGTATCGTATCATCAGCGATGAAATCACGCGGATCGAGGAGTTGTACCGCGCCATTGGGGTGCTGTCGCCGTTGCAATTTAACGACTTTACCAACGACCACGATGTGACGCGCGCGGCGGCTTTGTTGGAAGGAAGCCCGCTGGTGGGGCGTACGGATGCGCGGGTATTTACGCAAGGGGTTATGCATGAACACCGCAATTTGATTGCGCAGAGTACGCCCATGGGATTTTTTCACCCGCCGTTGCATGGAGTGGAATTGTATGCCATGGACAAGTTTTTTATCGGGGAATTGCGGCGTGCGCCCAACTTTGCCACGTTGCAAGGGCGGCCCATGCTGGTGTTGAACTTCCAAGTAGAGGAAATGATCCAGGGTGACCCTACCGCGTTGCGTGTGGGCGACCGCGAATTTACCAACGCGTTGGGCCAGGTGGCGGTGATACGCGGCTTCCGTGATTTCCGCCTGTTGCTGACGGACGAGGAGATGCGGATGTTCCGCGCGGGGGAATGGAACCCGCTGGGGAACGCGGTGGTGGGTGACCAGTTCCTGCTGCGCGTGTCACCGACGTACATTGACAACGAGGGACGGATGCAATTTCATATCCGTGCATTGGAAGGAATAGATGGTTCAGGCTTCGCGTTTGTGCAGGAGGATGGCAATTATTGGCGGCGTTATGTCATTGATGAAGAACAGCGTAGCGCCACCGATAATTTGACCTTTGCCGTGGATGTAACGGATGAAGCGCGGATGGCATCCGTGTTGGCGGCCAATGAAGAAACCATGGCAATCCATGATCAAAACTTGTCCATGATGACGGTCATTGGCACGCGCGATATGACCGCCATCCCGCGTTTTATGAATATTTCGCAGGCGCGGTTGCTGGATACGGCACGCTTCCCCCGGGGGCGTTGGCTTACTTATGAGGATTATTTATACAACCGTGCGGTGGCGGTGATTCCCGCGCAGTTGGCGATACGGCGTGGTATACAAGTGGGCGATACACTTACATTGACCCTGCGTGACCAGCCCCGCCCGCCGTGGATAGACCAAGAACCGCGCGATATTGCGGCTTGGTATAACCGTGGGGTCGAGGGCTGGTGGGACAACTACCCCGCAGGCTGGTGGGGCATGACCTACGCCGGGCATACGGATTGGCGTAGCTTCCCCACCCATGAAGTGGCGTTGGAAGTGGTGGGTATTTATTGGTATACGCCACCGGGCGGTGCGTTTACCAACTTTACATCGGCGGAGATATACGTACCCGCCGGGATCATCCCCGAGGGATTTGGCTGGGAGGACATACCGTTGCTGACGGGGATGTACAATTTCACGCTCAATTCCCCACGAGATGAAGAACGCTTCCTGCAACAGTACCGCGCGCCGTTGGCCGCGTTGGGTTTTGCGCCTATCTTTGTGCCTACGGGATTTGATGTGTTGGTGCGGGCGACCGACCCGATACGCACGTCCATCACGGTCAACCTAGCCATCTTTGGCGCGGTCAGTGTGATGATATTGGCGTTGGTGGTATTCCTGTATGTGCGGCAATGGCGGCGTTGTGTGGCGATTACCAAGGCGTTGGGTTTACCATCCACGCGGGTGTTGAGTTGGTTGTTTGTGCCCGTGTTGTGTATTTGGATACCTGCGATGCTAGCCGGGGCGTGGTTGGGTTGGCAATTTGCCCTGGGCGAGGCGGAAGCCGTCCTGCGTGAGACATTTGCTTACGATTATAACGCGGCGGCATTGATATCTACCACGTGGCTGGGTGCGATGGCAGGCGGTATGGCATTGGTCATGTGTGCCGGGGTGTTTGGCGGCGTGTATAACTTAATCCGCCGTCCGGTACTGGAGCAATTACAGGGCGGCACACAAAAACGCTTAAATACCATGCACATCGATTCGGGCGAGTTGCCCGAAGGTTTTACCGTGCAGGCATTGGCATTGTCGAGCGAACCGCTGCGCAAATCCCGTATGGGGACATGGCGCGCGTCGTTGCGGCATGGGTTGCGGCACATCTTACGATCGCCCGTCAAAACCGGACTGGCGGCGGCGTTGGCTTTGTTGTTTGTCTTTTCATTGGGGTGGCTGGACGATACGATCCACTTTACAGAGGCGGAAATTGAACGGTTGTGGACGGAGACGCGCATTTGCGCGGAGTTGATACCCATACCGCAGGAAGACTTTGAAGAAACGGCGTGGTGGCCGTCGATGATATCGCCGGCATCGTGGGATTTAATGTTGGCATCGGGTTTTGTAACCGAAGCTTACTTGGAAGGGTTCGTATTCGGGCATTGGCTCAGTTATATCCAACGATTTGTGGGTGTTAGCAACTTAGAAGGTTTTATCGCGGAGAACACAAAAACCGCCATGGATGAACATTTGGGCGTGGCTTGCGATGATATCGAGATCGAATTTGCGCTTGGTTTTGGCCCGGAAGACTTTGTGTATGTGCCGGGTAGGCCCGTGCCGATGCTCATTTCCCGTTATTTTTTGGAAATACATGAGGATGAGCAGGGTTATGTATTTGAAATGGGTGAGGCATTCCCGTTTTATCGTGCGATTCTGGATTTTGTGGATTGGGGTATGCACTTTGCGTTTGGCACGGTAACAGTGGAGACACAAGGGATTATCATCGGCGTGTATGACGGTGGGTTGCAACGTGGTGTCTTGCGGTTGGGCCGCCCGGCGGTTGTACCCATGGACGCGTTTTATTACCTGGCGGATCGCAACCAATGGTTTCATCCGGAAGGGGGATTGTTGCAAACCGAACGCCCCACGTACATGACGGCGCGGTTTGTCGTAGACAGCACCCGCAACCGCGACCTGGATGAACTGCGCGAATTCGTAGAAGCGTCGTTGGAACAAAACTTCTTGGGCCGGATGTTTGGCCAGCAGCCCTTGGAGTTGGTGTTGGATGACAGTGTCATCCACAATGTCATCATCCCCATGGAGCGTAATTTGTCGCTGCTGCGCGTGCTGTACCCCATTGCCATTGGCGCGGCGTTTGTGCTGTCGTTGGGATTGTCGTTGCTGACGATGTTACAAAGTGCCAAGAACGCCGCCATCATGCGCGTATTGGGCAAGACCAAAGGCAACGCGCAGTTTGCGTTGATTGCCGAGCAGTTAATTGTGTGTGTGGTGGGCGCGGGTGTGGGGTTGTTGATCATGCCGTTACTAAGCGTGGCGCTGGGTTTGGTAGCGTTGTCGTTTGCTGGGTTGTACCTGGCGGGCGCGCTGGTGGGGTCGTTTATTGGTGCGGTAGTGATTAGTGCGAAGACACCGTTGGAGTTGTTGCAAGTAAGGGAGTGACGGCATGAAGCGTAACGTATTCATCCAATCGGTTTTGCGGCAGCCGGTGCGCACGTTACTTTTGGCGTTGTTGGTGGGCGTAGCGGCGTTTGCGTTTGTGGCGCGGGCGACTGAATTTATCGTTGTGCGCGGCGAAATTGACCGCATTGAAGCGACATACCGTTCCGTGGGGGTATTATCGCCCTTACAATTTTATGATTTTACACATGACCATGACGTAACGCGTGCGATGGCACTGTTGGAAAATCACCGTTTGGTGCGCACTACGGATGCGCGTGTATTTACCCAAGGGGTGATGGACGGTGTATTAAATACCGCCGCGCAAAGCTTTGCATTGCATTCGTTTTTTCATCCGCCGGCACATGGCGTGGACATTTATGGGCTGGACCATTATTTCTTCGGAACGATACGGCGCGCGCCACGCATCAGCGGAAATATGATGACAGTAAATATTTTAGTGGATCAATTGGTGCAGGGCGACCCCATGGCACTGCGGGAAGGCGACCGTGTTATATATGGCTTGCATGGGTCTAGGACGGTATTGCCCGGTTGGCGCGATTTCGCCCTGCATTTAACACCGACGGAAATGGCTTTGCGCAACGCCGGTTTATGGTGCCCGTTGGGGTATGCCGCGGCGGGCGATCGATTGCTTTTCCGCGCGTCTCCCATGGAGGGCGGCGGTTGGGTGTTGCGTGCTTTGGTGGGCGAGGACGGCAATTATTTCACGATGGTGCGCTCGGGTGGTTGGACGTGGCCGGGTTTTGTTATTAATACCGACTTGCGCGGGCCACACGATGAAGTAATTTATTCGGTACGCGCAGAAGATACGGATGAAGTGGCGCGTGTATTGGCATACAACTACGAACGGCTGGCACAACATGCCGAAAACTTGTCGAGCGTAACCGTCATTGGCACGCGGGATATGACGGCCATGCCTCGTTTTATGGATCCGTTGCGCGCACAGCTGCTGGATACATCTTTATTCCCCGGGGGGCGTTGGCTCAACAAAGAGGATTACTTGTATGCGCGCCCGGTGGTGGTCATCCCCAGGCAATTGGCGGTACGCCGTCAAATACGGGTGGGTGATACGCTTACCATAACCCTGCGCGACAACCCGCGCCCGCCGTGGATTGACGCTCAACCCAACCCCGTTTCTGAAGAGCATCACCGTGGGATAGAAAATTGGTGGGATAATTACCCCGCCGGTTGGTGGGGTATGACCTACAGCGGCCACGCGGATTGGCGCGACTTCCCCACCCGCGAATTAGAATTGGAAGTGGTGGGTATCTATTGGTTGCCCCCGGCGGAGCCCACGAATAACTTTACATCGGTGGAAATGTATATCCCCGCCAGTTTGATTCCCGATGGGTTTGGCTGGGAAGACATACCGCAGTTGACGGGCATGTACAGTTTTGTATTGACATCCCCGCGTGATGAAGCGCGGTTTGTAACCGATACGCGTTCCGCGTTGGCGGCTTTGGGTTTTGAAGCGGTATTTGTACCCACGCGCTTTGATGCGCTGGCGCAAATGACCGATCCGATACGCACATCGTTGAATGTGAACTTGGCGATTTTTACGGCGGTTAGCGTTATGATTTTAGCGTTGGTGGTGTTTTTGTATATCCGTCAATGGCGGCAATCGGTGGCGATTACCAAGGCGTTGGGTTTGCCTTCGTCTCATGTATTGCGGCAATTGCTGGTGCCGGTGTGTTTAATTTGGTTGCCTGCGGTTGCGTTGGGCGCGGCACCGGGTTGGTGGTATGCGTTGGGCGAGGCCGAAGCGGTACTGCATGATTTGTTCGCTTATGAATATATAGCCGGCGCATTAATTGCCACCCATTGGTTGGGCATTATGGCGGGTGGCATGATGTTGTTGATGCTGGCGGGCGTGTTGGGCGCAGGAGCAAACTTGGTGCGCCACCCGGTGTTGGAGCAATTACAAGGCGGCACCCAAAAACGCCGCAACACCGAGCGCACCGAAGCCGGTGATTTGCCCGAAGGTTTTGCCATGCGTGCATTGGCATGGTCGTCCGAGCCATTGAAAAAAAGCCGCGCGGGCGTTTGGCGGTCGTCGTTGCGGCATGGATTGCGGCATATCTTCCGCTCGCCGGTGAAAACGGCCCTTGCGGCGGGGTTGGCGTTGTTATTTGTGTTTTCGCTGGGTTGGCTGGACGATACGATCCACTTTACCGAGGCAGAAATTGCCCGGTTGTGGCGCGAAACACCTATCGAAGCGCAAATTGTAGCTGTGCCTCTTGACGAGGACTTGGCGTTTGACCATCCGGCGTTGATTGCGCCTGCGTCGTGGGATACGTTGCTGGCATCGGGGTTTGTTTCCGATGCGTACTTGGAGGCGATCAGCGGCGAATTAACAGGCGCGGGGCAACGTTTGATGGGCATCAGCCATATCGAAGGTTTCTTGGCACAAAATACGCGCACCATTTTCGACGAGCAAATGGGCTTTTTCTGTGAAGATATGGTATTGCAATTTGCGCCCGGATTTGGCCCGGAGGATTTTGTGTTTGTGCGTGGTGAGCCCACGCCGGTATTGATATCACGCCAGACGATGGAATGGCGCGCTATTGCGCGGGCCGGTTCGTCGGAAATATACCGATTTGTGTTGGGCGAAGTGCTTGAATTATCGCGGCGGCGGTGGGTTCATGACCCTGTGGTCATGTATATGCATACCACAGATTGGGCGCCCTATAATGTGCGTGTGGTGGGTGTGTTTGACGGTGGCTTGCAACGGGCTTATGGGCGCGTGGAAGGTGCATTGGTGATGCCGATGGAGGCGTTATACTACCACGCGGGTGATGATTGGTTATTCTTCAACGGGGGGTTAACGACGTTCCAAACGGGGCGGCCTACGTATAAAACGGCGCATTTTGTTGTTGATGCTGCCCGCAACCGCGAGTTGGACGCCCTGCGTGACATCGCGGATGCGGCATTGGCGCAGAATTTCTTGGGGCGCTTGCTGGATGTTGTACCCATGGAGCTCATCATAAATGACGAAGTGATTACCCATGTGATCATCCCCATGGAGCGCAATCTTTCGTTGCTGCGCGTGCTGTACCCCATTGCCATTGGCGCGGCGTTTGTGCTGTCGTTGGGCTTGTCGTTGCTGACCATGTTGCAAGGGGCGAAGAATGCCGCCATCCTGCGTGTGTTGGGCAAGACAAAAAGCGCCGCGCAAGTTGCGTTGATAACCGAGCAATTGATTGTGTGTGCGGTAGGTGTTGCGGCGGCATTATTATTCATGCCGATATTTAATGTGGTGTTGGGATGGTCGGCATTATCGTTTGCCGGGTTGTACTTGGCGGGTGTTTTGATGGGGTCATTTGTGGGTGCGGTGGTTATCAGCGCCAAGACACCGTTGGAATTATTGCAGGTGCGCGAATGATACGCCGGTTGTTCTTGCGTTTTTGTGCGCGGCGGCCTGTGCCGACGGTTTTGTTGTGCGCGTTGGTGGGTTTGGCTTCGTTTGCGTTTGTGGCGCGGGCGGCGGAGTTTATTGTGGTGCGCGGCGAATTGCAACGTATCGAAGGGCTGTACCGCGCGGTGGGTGTGTTGTCGCCACTGGCATTTGCGGATTTTTCCCATGACCATGATGTGACATTGGCGGCGCAACGCATCGCCGCCGACCCGCGTGTGGCCATCAACGACGCACGGCGTTTTACCACCGGGGTGCTGGATAGGCACACGCCTGTGGCGGTGTACCAAGGCGCAGGTGCGTGGGGCACGTTCTTTGCACCTGCATTTGAAGGGTTGGACATGCCGGGCATGGAGCATTTCTTCGTGGGTACGGTGCGTGCGCCAGCGGCGTTGGTGCGGCTGGGTGGTGAACCCGTGCTGATACTGAACGTCATGGTGGACAAAATGCTACAAGGCGACGCGTCTATTTTGCCGGTGGGCATACGCGAATTTACCAACGCACAAGGGCAAACCGCGATGATCAGCGGGCGGCGCGACTTCCGCCTGCCGATTACCGAGGCAGAGGCCGAGGCCTTCCAACGCGGGGAATGGAACCCCCTGCCGGTACGCGCGGGGGGGCAGTATGTATTCCAAGCCGCGCCCGCGCAGGATTTTACATATGGCCGATTGATTTGGAACCTGCGCCCGTTGGTGGGTAACGATGGGTTGATGTACGGGCCGCTGTCGTTCGGTTGGTTTGGTTTGTACCAATTGTTGCGCATCCGCCCGGAGTTGCGGAGCCCAGCGGATGATTTGCTTTTCGTTTTACCCGCCGATGACGCGGATACGTTGGAAGCAATCTTGGGCGACCGCATGCGCCTGCATGATATGAACCGCTCTTCTGTGGTGGTTATCGAAACGCGCGATATGACTGCCGTGCCGCGCTTTACCCACGCGCACCACGCGCGGTTATTACACACGTCCACCTTTGATGGTGGGCGGTGGCTTACGCACGAGGACTACATCGAAGGCCGTGCCGTGGCGGTCGTGCCCATGCAGTTGGCCATACGCAGCGGCCTGACCGTGGGCGAAACCTTTACCATGACACTGCGTGATACCACGCAACCCAAGTGGTTAGCCACACTAACCACTTCACCTTGGGCGCCGGGTATCGAAGGCTGGTGGAATAACTACCCCGACGGCTGGTGGAGCCAAACCGCCGCCAACACACCAAGCTGGCAAACCGCCCGCACCAAAACAATCGAGTTGGAAGTGGTGGGGGTGTATCGTTTTACCGCGCCG
>Ga0123355_10022923_pt1 | contig 10012 bp, 13 predicted proteins | sample TergutEmb28metaG_3_FD_89872 | JGI IMG/M metagenome (GOLD analysis project Ga0123355, IMG submission 89872) | Embiratermes neotenicus P1 segment gut microbial communities from Petit-Saut dam, French Guiana - Emb289 P1 | ecosystem: Host-associated > Arthropoda: Insects > Digestive system > Gut ...
TCGCTGCGGGCATAGCAGCAGGTGGTCTCGCCCTCCTCGATCACTGGACCTTCCGCACGTCGAAGGCGGTCGTAGACTTCCGCGAGCTCCGTGCGATCCTCAACCTGAATCCCAAGGTGCTGCACACCGTGCCTGCCGTCGCGCTGGCTGATTGCGAAATTGACGCGGGGGTCTTCAAGCATCCATTTCGCATAGTCGGGCTTCCGGACGGCGGGTGCTGCTGCGAACAGTTGCGAATAGAAGCGCACAGATGCCTCAAGATCCTTTACCGATATGTGGACGTGTAGGCGTTTCATGCGCGTTTCCTTGATTGAGCCGGAGCCGACCTCGGCTCAAAGCTTGAGCCACAATCTTGGTCCGCGAGGCTGCAACAGTTCTCGGTGAGGAAGTCGACCAGGAAGTTCATCCGCTCGACATTCGGGCTATAGAAGAGATTGCGAGCCTCGCGTCGGCTGACTACCAGACCCGCTTGGAGCAATCCCTTGAGGTGAAACGACAGGGTCGGGGAGGGAATATCCAGTCGTCCCGCAAGATCGGATGGCGTGTACCCCTGCGGCCCTCGCTTAACGAGCAGTCGATACACCGCAAGTCGGGGCTCCGAGGCCAGAGCGCTAAGCGCTGTAATGGCTTCTCCCGCTTTCATAGTTTCAAGTATATAAAATAAACGAGGAACTGCAATGGACGCCACACGAGCGGCGGGCGCTGGAACAGATCGCCCCAAGCAAGACGTCACGGTGATGGGATGCCGGGCGCGCGATTCGTTCTCGATTACGGGGCAAGGGCAATCGAGCTCGGCTTGGACCGAGCTCGAGCTTTTCACTGCTCCCGACGAAGCCGAGCGCGGCGCCAGGCTTCGAGGCTCAGGGCTTGGGATTGTGGTTCTTGCGGTTTATTGCTGCGCGGGAGGGATCGGGGCCTGCCGCCCGCAAGGGTCCTGCAGAGTGCACGTCCCTGCCGTCGGCATCGGGCCTGTCAGCTATCGCCTCGGCGATGAGCCAATTGATGACCGCGCTTGCGTTGTCGTGCGGGCTCACCAGCGCCGCAATCACCGCAGCCGAGTCCTCATCGGGATAGAAGTCGATGCGCCGCTTCCCCGACCGATAGCGGCGCAGCCGCTCCCGCGCCAGCGTCTGGCGTTTGCAAGCATCGGGGAGAACTTCACTCATGGCAGCGATTGTGCGCCCGCAGGGTAATTCCGGAAACGGCCTGGTCACACAGTTTCCGGCAATGCCACCGGATGGCGAGAGCGCTGACCAACAAGCCCCTGAAGCGACGGCAGCCGGGCACCGTTTATTTTTTGTGTGGCGGAAGTTGGGGCTGCCGACGCTGTCGCGGCGTCGCGGCATTCGCGGCGGCGAGAAACCGCGCCCGGAGCTGCCGCCGAGGTGCGGTGACGGGACGAGACGAGCTGCCTGCAGCTGCCTGGTGCTGGCGAATCGAGGGGGGCGCAGGGCTCCAGGTACTGCGGCCCCTAGGGTCACGCGGGAAAACCGGCTATCAGCGCTGCGCCTGCGATTGACGTGATGCTCGGTCAGGAGCTCGTGTGCGACCAGGTGAAGTCCGGCGTGCGGCTTGCCTTCGCGGTCAGTCCACACGTCCGTCGTCAGCTCGCCGGCGATCGCCACGGCAGCGCCTTGCCCAAGCGCCAGGAGCCCCGCCATCACGTGATCGCTGAACGTGACGACGTTGACGAAGGCGCCCTCGTTGTTGCGCATCGGCGCCCGTACCTTCGCGGTCACGAATGGCTTGCCCGACTTGCCGACCCGGTGCGTGGGCTGGCCGAAAACGTGGCCGCTGACCAGGGCGTCGATCATGCGAGACACCCTGCGCACAGTCGCCCGAGGATGGCTCGCGGTGAGCCTGCAGCCGTTAGAGAGCCGTTAGACGGCGCGCTTAAGTCGTTGTCACTCATGCTCGTTCTTCCCGAGTGTCGAATTCATAAGCGGTACGTCATAGCCGTTTCCCGCGCACGGCTGCCTCCACCTCGCGGCGCTTGAACCGGCGCCAGCGGCCGAATTCGTAACTTGGGATGGCGCCCTCGCGGGCTTTCTGTTCGAGCCAGCTCGCAGGGATGCCGAGCACGGTGGAGAGCTGTTCGGCGTCAAGCAGCGGCTCGTCCGGCGGGTCGACCGAAGCTGCAGGTCCGGCACAGAGCTTTGCCCCTTCCCGAAGCGCTGCAGCGTAAGCCTCGGTCTCGAGCGCGAGCGCGCGGCCATCGGGCAGCACCACGACGATGCGGTCGGTCATGCGGCACTTCCAGTGCACGGCACACTCGCTGGCGGGGGCAGCCATTGCCATCGGGAATCGATCATTGAGGCTTCTCCGCCGGGTCAACGGTCTGCAGGAACTGCGCCAGTTCGAAGGTCTCGCGCGGGATCATGATTTCGCCGGATACGATCTGATCATCCTGGCGGACCGCCCTGACGACGGAGACCGGCTCTCCGGGCTCCGGGCGCAGCGGGGCATTGACTACGTCGAACGCCCGCTGCAACTCGGGATGCGAACGTAGGTGCTCCTCGACCTTCTTCTGGCGTTCCTCGATAACGCTGGTGGTCTGGCCTGAGGGCGGCGTCGACGAAGGTGCCGGTGTGCTGCGCACTGCAGGCGGCAGCGCCGGTGGCGGCATCGGCCCACCCTTGCGGCTCGCGTCGCGGATCCGCTTCCATTCGGCACTCGCCTTCTGGCGCCACGGCGCGAGCGGCACCGGCATTGGCTTCCCATCCTGGGCCCGCCCGCACTCCTTGTCCTCCCACCTTCTCACCGCCTTCAGAAGCTTCGGAGGCGCAGTTCCTGCATAGCCAAACTGCACAACGAGGTCGCGGTAGTACTCGAGGCGATCTTCCCAGTCCTCATCCGACAACCACGGGGGCTGCACGCCGCACAGCGGCGGGAAATACCTCTGAAGCGAGGCAACCGTCGGCTCAGGGATGAATGACTCGCGCGAGAGCAGTTCAGCCAACAGGGTGAGGCCACGGGCGTAGTACCTGTCGGCGCCCTCATCGGCACCGTCTGCATCGTGAGTTGCTTTGGATTCGGTGGCCAGCGCCCCGAGGATGACCGGCTTGTTCGCCCGGATCAGCTCCCGCAGCTCGTCGGTGAGCACCGACCTGGGCTCGACTAGGAGCGTGTCGCCGCTCGCGGTGAGCGTAAGGCCAGCGGCGCGGAGTTGGTCGAGCACCTCCATCAGAATGGCTCCGGGTCGTCGGTAGCAGCTGTGTCCTTCGCCAGAGGCTCAGAATCCGCCCTCTGAGCCGCTACGCCGCTACCAAGCTGGTTTTTTAGGCATTCTGCGCTATCTGGAGCCGCTACTGCACCCAGCCCCGTAGCCGCTACTGCCGCTACTGCCGCTACTGGCGCGACGCCATCGGTAGCGGGGTAGCGGCTGGTAGCGGCTCGCCGAGCACCCAAGTAGCGGCTCAGGTCAGCGAGCTGAAGGCCGAATTGATGCTGCGGTAGCGGAGTAGCGCTTTGAGAGGGCTCTGGGACGGTCATCAGAAAGCCTCCTGGTCACCCGCAGCGCTTTGAGAAGGGTCGGGGAGGTAGCGGGAGAAGGCATCCTCGAACTGCTCGCGCAGGTAGCCCTTGTGGCGCAGGGCGTCGATCGCGATGTTGCGCGGCGCGATTCCAAACGGGCGCAGCAGTCGAGCGAGCTGTGGCGCCGTGATCGGCTTGCCCTGCTTCCCGCACTCAGCCCAGGGCCGCTCCTCCATCGCGCCCAACGACTCCACCAGCACCGCCGATTCCAGCCGGTCACAGCCCTCCTTGATGTAGATGTCTCTGATGTCCGCGAGCAGTTGAACGCCAGCGGCCTCGTCGTCTGTCTGGCCAGACAGCGCGATGGCAGCCTCGCGGCCTCGGCTTGGCCAGACGCCGCCCGCCAGGTCGGCAATCGCGAGCAGCGGACGCCAGTTATCGGCGGCCCGGTCGTTGAGTGCTGGCGGCACGCACGGGTCAGCGCGGCGAAGCGTTTCGAGCTGATCCTCGGCCCACCGGCGGCATCGGCTCTGGGTGGGCGCCATATCGCGCTCGTACTGATCCTCACGCAGCCGCGCCACCGTGTCGGTGGGCCGCTTGCGCTTCATCGACAAGATGATCGAGCGGTCCTCGAGCGTGTCCGCGAGCCCTCCAATGCCGGCGAACACCTTGGGACAGAAGGTCGAGAATCGTTGGGGCTGGTGATTGTCGCCGACGACGCGCACGACGTGCGCTGTGCTGCGGGTATGGCCGCCACACAGTACCGCTCGCATCTCCTCGTTCTCGCGCATCCAGACATCCACCTCATCGAGCATGAAGGTGGGCCGGTACTGCTCGATGGCGCGGTAGACGGCCGCTGTCGATGCCGAGGTGGCTATGAGCGGGCGTCGTACAAGTGAACGCAGGATGGTCAGTAGCGTGCTCTTCCCGCAGCGCTTCCCTGGCGAGCGGATCAGCACGTACGGCGAGGCATAGAAGGCGTCGTGCGCCCAGGCATGGAGGATCCACAGGGCAAGCGCGACCGCCGCGTGCGCAGGCAGTACGACGTAGCGCTCGATAGTCCCGTGCAGCTCCTCGAGCAGCGCAGCGCCATCTACGGTTTCCGGCCAGGGCTCGGGGTCCGTGAAGGCCAGTCCGGGGCCGATATCGCTCGGATATAGCTTCGCCACCTCCGCGTCGAGAGTTGAGACCCTGATACCGAGCGCATCCGCCTCGGCAACGCGGATACGGTCGTACTCGATGCGGCAGAGCTTCGCGAGCCCGGCGATACGCTCGTGCACCGCCTTGATGTCCGGCGCTCCCGTCCCTGCTTCGCCGTTCTTGCTACCGGCCCCGGCGTGCTGACGACCGGCATCGCTGCTGGGCTCGGTTTCGGTGGGTTTGGCATCGCGCAGCAGTTGCTCTATCGCCGCACGAAAGCCCTGTGGGTTGCGCTGGTGCAGCTCGCAGGGATCTTTCGCATCGGGGGGGCAGGTGAAGAACTTCACCCGCGCGTGCAGTGCTGACCATTTGAACGACTTTCGGAAAGTCTCGCCGCCCTCGTCAGGCTCGATGTGCACGTAGATGGTTGGACAGGACTCGAGCGCCGCAGCGAAGCGCCGGTCGTTCCGTACTGACCAGGCTTTGGCGCCCGGAACGCCGATGGCGTTGAAACCGGCGTCCCAGAGCGCGACAGCATCGGTTTCGCCCTCGACCACGATCACGGGCTCAGGGCGCAGCCGCCAGAGGCCGAAGAGCTGCTGCTTGTCGCCACGCCTGAACCAGAAGCGGCGCTCGCCGTTGCCGGCTGAACGGTAGCGCGTGCAGATCACGGATGAGTCGGGGCCGCGGTAACGGATGCACACCACCGAGTGGCCTTTCCACTGATCGTCGCTGAAGCCGCTGTCGCGCAGCAGCGTTTCGGGAAGGCTCTTGTCGGCAGCGAGCGCAGCAACGGTGAATCCGTTCGTCCGGTTGGTATCCGGCCAGAGACCTCGCCTGCGGAGCTCCTCGATAACCGCTTCCTGCGGACATCCTGCGTGGCAGAAAACGAGCGTCTTGCCGTCGGGGCTCTCACTAATCGCGAGCGAAGGCGTGTGGTCGTCGTGACAGATGCAGTGCGCTAGCCAGCCCTCGCCGTTCTTGCGCCCTTTTAGGGCTTCTGCAATGTCAGCAGCGCGGCTCACGGCGCGGTCTCTGTCGCGTGCACCACCTCGGTGGCGCAGCGGATCTCGGCGCGGTCGGGCTTCAGCGTGGACCCGCTCATGAGACACGCGCCTCCAGGAGCGAGGCCATTCGTTCGAGGTGCTCGCGCTCGCTTTCCTCAGCCACCTTCGCAGCAGAAAGAGCATCCTCGGGTAAGAGCACCTCGATGTTCCGGCGCAGCAGCTCGCGCAAGAGGTGTGCGGGCATCGCTTCGGCCTCCACGGTCTCCTCGACGTGCAGCGCCCTGCGATCACTCACCTTGCGGGGCTTGGTAGGCAGATTCAGCTCGCGGATCTGCTCAGGCGTAATTCCGAGGCGCGCGAATGTGAGGTCAATCTCCGCAGCCAGGTGACGGGACAATTCCCGCTCGAGGGCCACGTCGATGAGGACGCCTGCCGGGTCGTAGTCGCCCACGTACAGGATGTGCATGAGCTTCTCGGGGTCTGCCTCGGCCACGGAATTGATGTAGTGGGCCGCCTCATAGGCGAGCGTGATGCTCGAGAACCCGCCGCACGGATACAGGCTCACCGCAAGCTCGCGGCACAGATCCTCGACGACACCGGCCAGAGAGCGCGATTCCACCCACACCTCGACGTAGTGGCAGGACCACTCCCAGAGGTCGGAGCGATAGTGGCCTGTCACGCTGCGCAGGAAGTCACCGGCGTCGCGGTAAGTCGGAGTGAAGTACCCGCGGCGGGTCGCGTCCGTTATCCAGCCATACGGCAGCAGTCCGGCCCGTCGAAGCTTCACGCAGCGGTGCTGCACGTGACGATAGCCGCGCTCGGATTTCTCGACTGGCTCGGGCAGACGCGGATCGGTCATCCGGTAGAACAGGTGCCTTACGCTCTGCGGACGGTCGGACTCAAGAACGTCAAGGATCTGCCGGTCGAGCTGCTCGATCTGGGCGCGCGTTCGGCGCTCGCGGCTTATGGTGCGTGCACGATAAACACTAAGGCGGCGCGCCGGCCCTCTCATGCGCGGCTCCGCGAGAACTGCGTTACGGCAGCACGCAGGCGGCGGTACTGCCAGCATCGTGTGCAGCGCTGATGCCACGCCGGGGCGCCGCGGGCCAGCGGAAGGCCGCAGGAGCAGCAGTGGCGGCGAGCTAGTCGGTGTCGCTCGAAGCGTAGTATGGTGGGGCTTGGCATATCTCCCTGATCCTTACGCCGGCGGTGTTCGTGGTGGGACACGCCGGCGTTTTCATTCGGGCGCGATCTCCTTGGACGACTCTTGAGGCAGCCGACGCCGACGACCCTCGGCGAGCAGCCGCGCGCGGGCGCGCAGGTAGGTGCGGAGTTTCCAGACGGCTTTCCCCGCTATGTAGCCGTCCGGGGGTGGCAGCCGACCGTCTTTAATCATCAATCGGCGCGTACGCTGGCCGATCCTAAGGTCGCCGTCGATCTCAGGGCCGTGGATCAGAGGCTCGTTTAGTGCCGCGCTGCGTTTCTTCGAACTACTCATCAACGCTCCTTCGGCGGGAGCGTCGTGCGGTGCGGATTGCTGCCTCGAACGAACAACAATGCGCAGCGCTATACGCGCCCGCCTCCATTGTTGCCCGTTCTGCCCCTCCCCTTTTCCCCCAAGGGGAGGGTGGGACCTTCTGTCTCTTTGATGTGGGATGCTAGTCCCCTCGGCTCGTTGCCGCAAGTTGCCGCAACCCGCGGCGTCGGTGCCAAGCGCGAGACTGTGGATAAGTACGCTGAGAAAAATGGTGCGCGGCGTGCGACGCACGGGCGAGCTGATTGTTGAGTTGCCGCGAAATCCAGGAAAGCGAAAACCTGGGGACACCGATGTCCGTAAGTTTTGCAAGGATGCGGCGATCAGCCACAAACCTTACAGAGGTATTGACAACCTATAGGCTTTTAATGCCTATTATGGACATGACGCCTAAACAACTGCAGAGCTTCCTGGATCACGTCGGCCTGTCGCAGCGCGGTGCCGCCCGTGAAATTGGCATCCACGAACGCACCATGCGCGCGTATATCGCTGGCGATCTGCCCGTGCCGCGCACGGTCGAGTACGCACTGCGGTGGGTGGCATCCCAGCAGGGTTCCAAACACGCCGCCGCGCGGGCGGCCAAACACAAGTAACAGCGGCGTAATCGCCGCAGGAGGGCGTTTAATGGCGATAAAACGGGCACCACTGAAAACGGACGCCGCGGGCAAGTGCAGCCGTTGGCGCGTGATTGTCTACAACGCTGCGACGTCGAGGCACGAGTGGCACACCGTCCGCGGCACTGAGCGCGACGCGAAGGCGTTTCAGCGCGATCAGGAGACGCGCCTAGCGAAAGGCACCTACGTCGCGAAGGCCGAGCGGCTCACCGTCGCGCAGGTTGCCGAATCGTTTCTCAAAGAATGCAAAGCCCGCAATCGGCGCACGAGCACCCTGCTCAACTACTCCTCGGTCCTCGAGCGCTACATCCTGCCGAAGTTCGGCACTTGGGAAGCTGGCACCGTGCGCAAGTCCGACGTGCGCTCCTGGCTCGGGGAGCTCCTCGACTCAGGTAAAGGCGTCGAGCTCGTGAACCGCATCGTGCGGGTGTTCAAGACTCTCTTGTTTCACGCCGTGGTCGACCTCGAGGTCATCGAGCGCAACGTGCTGCTGCGGTTCAAGCAGTACGAGCGCACGGACAAGAGCGTGAGCCGGCGCGTGAACCGCGCGGCCTTCACGGAGGACGAAGTGCAGCGGCTGCTCAGCGCCGCTCGTCCCCACGAGCGCGCCCTCATCGGCCTGCTCTGCTTCACCGGGATGCGGCCCGGCGAAGGGTTCGCGCTGCGCTGGCAGGACGTGGACCTGACGGCGGGTGCTGCGACCATCACCCGGACGTGGGACTGGCGCGGCAAGGTGTTCACGCCGCCCAAGACGGCCGCAGGCAGCCGCACCGTTGCGCTCTCGGGCTGGCTGGTACAGGAGCTCAAGGCGCACAAAGAGCGCGCCGGCGCCGAGCCGGGAGCACTGGTGTTCGCCACGCGCACGGGGCAACCGATGAACCCGTCCAACGTGCGCCGCGACATCTGGACCAAGCTCGTGACACGCGCCGGCGTTCGGCGGCTCGACCTCTACTCGCTGCGGCACACGTTCGCCTCTCTGGGCCGCGTCGCCGGCGAGAGCGCGTTCAATGTCGCCCGTGCGATGGGCCACGCACGCTCGACGCTGGTCGATCAGGTCTACGCCCACAGCCTGCAGTCAGGGATGGCGAGTGTGGCTGAGCGTGTTACCGCCCGCGCACTCGGTGAGCAGCCGAAGCTGCGTGTCATCGAGGGCGGTCAGAACCGAGACGTTAGACAGCCGTTAGATGAAAGCTCCGCAGAGAGCGCGAAAGATCGCGCAACTGCTTGATGTTGTTGGCGCCCCCGGCCGGAGTTGAACCGACGACCTACCGCTTAGGAGGCGGTCGCTCTATCCACTGAGCTACGGGGGCGTACTCAGCCGCAAACACACCCAAGAGTTTACCGGCGTCGCTGCTGCCGCCACCATCCCCGGTCACCCCTTCGGTCGCGCTCAGGCGTAATATCTGCAGAAGTGGCCCGGATTTACGTGGATACACCAGCTTTCCCCCCGAGGAGGCGTCCATGACCACATCCGTCACCGTCGGCACCAGCGAGCCTCTCCGGGTCGAAATACGGCGCGTCCCCGCGCGGCAGGCGGTCGAGTGGCTCAACCGCGGTTGGGCCGATCTGAAGGAGATCGGTTCGGCCGGGCTCGCTCACGGAGCCCTGATTGCCGTTCTCGGGGGCGTGCTGCTCACGCTCGGCAGCACGCACATGTACCTGATCGCCGCCGCGATCACCGGTTACCTGCTCGTCGGTCCCATCATGACGACCGGGCTCTGCGAGCTTGCACGGCGCCGCGAAGCGCGCGAGCCAACCGGCTTCGACGAGTCCTTGCAGGCGCTCACCCGCAACCCCGAGGCGCTCATGCATTTCGGCGGCATATTGGGCCTGACCGCGATCCTCTGGTTCGTGCTTTCGGTGATTCTGCTCGAGGTGGTCCTGAGCGCCCCCGCGCCTAGCCTCGCCGTGGCGCTGTGGGGTGGCGCGAGCATTCTCACGCCCTCACAGGTGTTGGCCTACGTGGCTTGTGGCGCGGTGCTCGCGGCGTTCGTGTTCGCCGTGTCCGTGGTAACCGTGCCGCTCATGATCGATCGGCACGCGAGCGCCCCGGATGCCATTCGTGCGAGCTTGCGCGTGACGGCGGCTAACCTGCCGGCGATGCTCGTATGGGCGTTTCTGATCGTCGGACTGACAGCGCTCGGTTTTTTCACCGCCCTCCTCGGCATGGTGATCGTGGTGCCGCTGCTCGGCTACGCGACCTGGCACGCCTACCGCGATCTCATCGTCTGACCGCCGCCGCA
>Ga0123355_10022925_pt1 | contig 10011 bp, 6 predicted proteins | sample TergutEmb28metaG_3_FD_89872 | JGI IMG/M metagenome (GOLD analysis project Ga0123355, IMG submission 89872) | Embiratermes neotenicus P1 segment gut microbial communities from Petit-Saut dam, French Guiana - Emb289 P1 | ecosystem: Host-associated > Arthropoda: Insects > Digestive system > Gut ...
ATTAACCTTTTGGCGCCGGAATTATTTTTTTAATTTTAGCACACCCTGTATATAAAATATGAATAATACAGGAACCAAATACGTTAGATTTATGAAACAAACTGCATTTTGAAGAGGAAAAAAACGGGGAGTGTATACCATGTTTAAAATATTCAGTACCTGTATTTGTTGAATAAATATAAAAAATGCAACATTTAGAGGTTAGCGGTGCGGTACGACCACTATAGTCGTCGTTAGGCGTCAAAAGGTTAAGAAACATCCTGTATCAACGAAGCGAGCAACAGTCATTTTAATTAAATGAAATATTGCAATGCATTGTTACTTATTCTACTGGTACGTATTCGTTGCTATCTAAAATCCGTTCTGAGATTAAATTTTAATTTTGGACGCCTATCATCCGAACATTATATGTACATGTGCAAGGATGTGAGTTTCCTTGGTTATTTTGCGAAGCCAAAAGGGACCCGCGAACAGGAAGGTCTGCGAAACACTGGTCTGTAGCATTGGCTTACCGACGTAGTACTGAGAGTGCCCCACGGTCACTGTGTTTTACATGTACTTATATAAACCGATTTCAAAATTCGAATCCCTGAACTTGGCCCCTATTGTTGATGCTCTGTCAGATGACGTCAGGCTCAGTTACGAACTGTTCTCAGTCACCGGGCTCGCTGTAAGGGATCCACCTGATAGGTTTGTTGTAACATCTGAAGAAGGAAATAGAGCCGGTTTCCGAAATTTTGTGTTCGAATTGTAAATCGACAGTGGATAAAGTGCAAATACAGGAGTTTTTTTTTCCGGAATGTAAGGCACCATCGTCAAAGGCATACAGAATTGAAACACAATTTACGAATTTTACTCAGTTTTATAAAATCACTTCTATCCCTACGTACGTTTTTGCCTGTTTGTAAAAAATCAAAAAGTTTGTTTCATGATCATATTTTGGTTTCCCACATAGCACGTACCGTAAGTAGTGTCGTCTAGGATACACACGACCGTCTGTCCAAATGATTCCCACCTCAGAATTTCGCATTTTCTGCGTGCATGTGCTTAACTCCGTACACACAGACCCATTTTATTCAACCAGAACAGGAGCGTATATTCTTTCGCAGAACATAATAGTAAGTTGGCCAACCCTGAGAAAATTAAGGATCTCTGTGTTTGTGTCGTGTCTTCACATTTCAGTCCTCCTTTAGTTTCTTTTCTACATCGCTATTTACTTAATTAATTCTTCCTGTTCAATTCCACGCAGTTTCTTTCATAAAATAACTTAAGTGTGCCTACAGAAGACCAAGCTTTTTACACCTCGCTTCATTTAAAGCCCTTCTTTTTCCCCGTCCGTCCTCTCTCTCCGTCGCAATTCTCTCCCTTCTTTTTCTATTTAGCAAACCAACAAAGACCGCTTGGCTATCCTACTGAAAATAATCTTCCACGGCTTAATTGAAACATGCTACAAACACCGTAAGGACATGAAAGATGTGTTCAGAGCTTCGCCAACAGCAGTTAAGTTTTCTTGTTTGCGAGCGCCGTGGAATTCAGAATACGAAACTAATGCTCCATGGGCAACGTTTTTATCTGACGTTTTTAAATTGTACTTCGCCGTATAATTCGTTCTGTGGACAAAACCGTTCTTACTGAACGCCTTCTAATTGGTCCCCTGATCGAAACCTTTCCGATTTGAACATTCTGTTCTAATTACATGTGACTAGTTTTGTATTCGCAACGTACGCGGTTCGAAACTGGGCCAGGTTACATCCAATATATGTATCTTTGCAGTTTTTATTAGTCCATATGAAAACTGATTTAATATTTTTTTTAAATTGGCCACGACCATATCCTAATTCTCATAGTTCATGTTCACCTCTCAGTTTCCTTACATATCTTATATCCTGTGCAGACCAGCCGGCACCAGTAAATAGCCTAAGAATAATTGAAGAACTATCGTCATAAAACAGATAAACTACATGTGGCGCGTATGGGTGAGGAGAGGGGGGTGTATAGGGTCTTGCTGGGGAAACCGGAGGGAAGGAGACCACTGGAGAGACCTAGACGTAGATGGGTGGATAATATAAGGATGGATCTGCAGGAGGTGGGATGTGGGTATATGGACTGGATTGGGTTGGCCCAGGATAGAGACAGGTGGCGGACGCTTGTGAGTGCGGTAATGAACCTTCGGGTTCCGTGAATTTTTTTTAGCTGCAAACCATTTAGCTTCTCAAGAAGGACTCTGCACCATGGAGTAAGTAAGTAAGGTTCATTACTCGACCAAATTTGGTGCTGCCATGTTCCTGGCTCGCAAGCTTTAACAAAGCCGAACCGCCAGTTTCGGTGACACAGCTATACTTCCGGAGACCTGCACGCATCCGTGTGCGGAAAAAATTACACCACACGGCGAGATTATAGTTTATCACAGCGATGCTGCTGAAGATTGAAACCTCCTGAGATGCTGCGTCATGTCGAATGTGAATTATGTACTTAGGTACGTACGTATCAAGTTACACGGTGTCATAGACCAGAAGACTATAATCTTACTACAGTGAAACCTGCCTGTGACGGAACCTCAAAGAACAGAATTTTTTTATTTCATTTGCAGGAATGTACGTTGAGTACAGGTACTTGAAGCATTTAACACCGCGACTGTAGAATTTTCCGCTTAAGACAGGTTTCCTCATATGCAGGTTCCGTTTAAGACAAGGTTCACTCTGTTCTCTTTCGTGGGAAATGCAGGTCTCAGTCTAAGAATCATTCAGCTAATCACAACCACGACAGATACAATATTTCCTTTTGGACCGTCATGTTAGTAGGGAATGGATTATGTTTGTGAGTGCCTGTACATTACAGGAGAGCAGAAGTCACGATAAGGCGAATGTGTGGTGAAAGTCGAAATTTAGACGTAAGATATAAAGCTTTGAAGTTTAGATTCGGCGCAACAGCGTATATTATTGATTATATTTATTATTTTATGTGGGCCCGGTAGCTCAATCGGTATAGCGACTGACTACGGGCTGGACGGTCCGGGATCGAATCCCGGTGGGGACGAGATTTTCCGCCCGTCCAGACCGGCCCTGGGGCCCACCCAGCCTCATGTATAATGAGTACCGGGTCTTTCCCGGGGGTAAAGTGTGGCCGGGGCGTGCTGCGTGCTGCTGACCTTCTAGTGCCGCCGTCATGGAAGAGTAGAGCTATACCTCTACCCACCCTCTGGGCCACACCGGGCCTGTAACGGGATCACTTTACCTTTTATATATATATTATTTTATATTCAAGTTTCGACTCTTTAATGAGCCCGTTCAGGGTAATATGAATGCATGTAGGAATGTTGTGATGCGTGAAAGACCTTTCTTTATTAAACATGCACAATGGGATGTACCAATTTAGACCTGAATTTTAAGGTTGCACAGAAATAAACCTCTAGTTTGTACTCCTGTGCTTTGTGAATCTGATTGTTCCTATTTTTGGTCATCGACTATTCAGAGGAGTATGCTTCTGTGTTAAGGGCAAAACTAGGCTTAAGTACTGAAGATAAGTGGGCACGCCGTAGCGCAGTTGGTTGAGGCACTGTACTACAAGCCAGAAGGTGGCGGGTTCGATTTCCGATTATGTCATTTGAATTTTTCATTGGCCCTATGGCCCTATGGTCGACTCAGCCTCTAACATAAATGAGTAAGGTAAAGTGTTCCCGTTACAGGCCCCGTGTGGCTCAGAGGGTGGGTAGAGGTATAGCTCTACTCTTCCATGACCGTGGCACTAGAAGGGGATGAGTGGTCAGCAGCACGCCCCGGCCGCACTTTACCCCCGGGAAATGGCGGGTACCCATTGTACAGGAGACTGGGTGGGCCCCAGGGCCGGTCTGGAGTGGCGGAAAATCTCGTCCCCACCGGGATTGGATCCCGGACCGTCCAGCCCGTAGTCAGTCGCTATACCGACTGAGCTACCCGGCCCACAACGTAAATGAGTACCAGGATTATTTCCTGGGGGTAAAAGCGGTCGGTGCATAGGGCTAACAATCTGACCACCTTCATGTACCGATTGTCTTAATATCTGGGAGCCTCAACCTCCTGGAACCCTCTGGGCCTGTCCAGGCCTGTAATGGGATTGCTTTAACTTTTTTAGTGAAGATAAGCCTGTGTGAATGTTTAAACCCAAGAAGCACGTTGAGATCAGACATCCGCACAAGCTTGTGTTGCATAAATTTTGATATTCAGTAGATTTTGCGAATCTTGCTAGATCACCATGCACGTGTCGAGAACTGCAAAGAGCAATGTTCGTTACCACATGGGATGTCGGGTTGTTGCTACTGACTCCTACAAGTTCTTAATTTACTTTATGACGTGTCTTTCCGGTACTTCTCGTTTGCAGTTTTCACGTTTATCAACTTACGATCTCCAAACTTCAAATTACAGCGACGAATGGAAGCCGAGCCCTAGCTGTGTTCAAGGTATATTATTAACCTCATTTACATATTTTATTATATCTTTCCAACTGCCTCGCAACATTGTGGTCTGTCTAACAAAGGGTTTCGTTTAATTCCACCCCATCCATTCCGCAGGCGACTTCAACGCTCTCGTATCTAAACGTGTGAACATTATGCGTACTGCGTAATAAGGGATTATGGCCATCAAAACGCGCGTTAAGAACTCGAAACCTGAGATTTATCGTCTGTTTCTGAGATCTGAGATTCTCACGGCAATTACTGTTCACAGTACAGTCTTCTGGCATGAGACACTGTATAATTTTGTACATACAGGTACACACCAGAGTTCCGGAGGAATATGGTGGCTCCATCTTCAGGTGTAAAGTCATGTTTTAATGTTATTGGTCGTAAAGAATAAAGATGAAGTTGTCCCATGTTCATGCTATGTAAGCGTATGTGGGGAGGGGATTTACAGCGCCACTCACTGCAAACGTCGACACTAGATGGAGGGTTTGGTACGCTCCCCGGTGCGGCCGCTGTACTCCCGGGGAAGGAGTGTCTTGTCGTCAGAGAACAAGGAAGCTCAGTGGGTTCCAGAGCCCACTGAGCACGCTTCGAAGAAAACAGAAATCGCTTGTCGCTGCCGGAAATCAGACTACTGTTTCTGGGTTTTCGATCCCATAACTAGTCAGTTGGCCAAATACACTATACCGGCTTCTTTAAAAATTCAAATTCTTTTAAGTAATACACAGGATGTTTTACGAGGAATCTGCCATACTTCGGGAGAACGTCCTTTCCGATATAACCAAACATATCTGCTCCCCAAGTTGACAGGTTACGGAAATAATGTCTCAAGAAGACGTGGTCTTGTTGCGGTTCCACGTACTGTACCTGGATTGCATGTGTTAGCCATACGCTGCGCAGGTCCGTCCTTGAACCGAAAGCTAATACAAGCTATACGCAGGCCAGTAAAGTACTTGGAACTCTAAGGATGGTTGGTATGAACGTAGTGCGAATTATTCTAAGTCAATGTCTTGATATGAATGGGATGTCAGTTACGTGTTAAGTATGGGTCTTATCGTTACTGAAACTACGAATTTCTTCTTGTTCTAATATGCATTTGGCAACAAATAAATATCTAACAGCTCTCTGTCTTTGAAACTCTTCCCATCATTATCTCCGTAACCGTTCAAATTCTGGTATAGGTGTGTTTGGTTATATCGACGTAATTTACCCCAAGGAAAGTTTTGCTGAAATATGGTAGATCCTTCCTGGTAAATCGTATATAAAAATTCAATACTTACCTCACAGGGAACAGTATGTAACCATTATACAGATCATTGTACTAATGCTGTGTAGGAAATCACAAGAAATGCATAGTACGCCTTCTTTGCAAACTGCAGAGCTTTTAAATGCTAACCCTGTGGTTCATGTAGCTACCACTGGACTTCGAAGGATTAATTATGCTTTCAATCGGATGTAACTAAAACAGTAACATTTCCATGCCTGACCTATTGCGGCGATTCCACCTTTGACATAGACAATGAGATTCTACTCTGCAGATGGAGGCACTCGTTCCACAAAATGGAGATTCGTTCTTATAATAAAACCAACTAGATGCACTAATTTCTCGAATTTATTTTTGGAATAAAACTTTACATGTTTCGGACTTTTCCTCTGTCCATCATCAGGAGTTTTTCACTGTACACACAACAACGGTATATGTCATACAGGTTTGCTGGTCAGCATGACATATATGCCATTTCTGTGTGTACAGTGAAAAACTCCTGATGATGGACAGAGGAACTGTCCGAAACATGTAGAGTTTTATTACAAAAATAAATTTGAAAAATTAGTGCCTCTAGTTTGTTTTATTATAAGAATTTATCACGATGCACGGTCACCTGAGCGGCGATTCTTGTCTACCAAACTACACGACATCTCATCTCAGACCATGATATGAATGTCGTCTGCCTTTCGCTTTATTGTCATTTTCAGATAATTTGTGAAAAATGGTTCTAATAATACGTAATGGTCTCCTTATGTCTGTTTAGGCCCTATCTATCCTTTCGCAAGTGAGGTGCTCAAACTACTTGACCTGTTTCCATCGACTTTACCATCCAGTTTCTGCGCTAAATTTGCCAAGACACTGCAATTTGGTCTACATGAAGAGTCACTTAAGGTCTTGAATAAAATTCACAAATACTTCGCAAGTCGTTTGACAAATTATGAAATCCGCGGGGCATGTGGCACGTGTTGGGGAGACTGGAGGTGCGTTAATAGTTTTGATGGGTAAACCGATGGAGAGAGACAACTTGAAAGACTTAGGCATAGATGGGAGGATAATATTAAGACGAATGTTAAGGGAATTGATCTGGCTCTGTGTACGAACAAGTGACGAGATTTTTAGAATAAGGTAATGAACTTTCGCGTTCCATAAAATGCGAGGTATTTCTTGATTAGCAGAAGATCTGTTAGCTTCTCAGGAAGGACTCTGCTTTATGAAGTCAGTTTGACAGGTTTAAACGTATTTGATAAACGGCAACTACTGAACAATAGCCCAATGTGGTACGAGAATCAGTCGCAGTACAGCGTTTGGCGCCCGCGAGGTTCTTACTACAGTTGTCTTCCATGTATGACGCCAGAGTTAGCCCGAATAACGTAAGTTTCGTAACCCTAGCGATGAAATTAATGAAATTCTTTCCGTTTTTTGTACCATGCATTGTGATACAATTGTGTAATGTAAACCAACAAAATGCATACTTTTTAAATTAATGTTAATTAATTTTAAAAAGCGCGATTTTTGTTGGTTTACATTGCATAATGAAATTCTGTTTGAAAAGTGTATGTGGATTTTTGATATCTTGCTGTGGGCTTAGCGCCGTAGTTATTGTTATGTAAAGTTCCACAAAAGTACCTTGACCCTGGGGGCAACGTGTTAAAACATCGCTTTTCAAACGACTTTTTCACCACCGTGTATGCTTTTTTTTTTTTTTACAGTTTCCGTTGTAATCGTATTTATTAAATATTGTGCAGTCTGTCAGTCTCTGTCAGTTCCATCATTACTGTTTCTGTTATTGGTTCAAAATTAGTAAAACTGAACGTGAAGGAGAAAGATTTTTATAGGGAGCTACGCTTAGAGGGGAAGATAATATTCAAATGGTTCTTACAGAGGATAAGCGGTTGCGAACGGAGTTTGCCTTGTTCAAGATAGGTATCAGTTTTTGGCTGTTGTGAGCACTGTGGCGAAATCTCGGGCTCCGTGACAGTGGGATTTTTCATAAGCCGCTGTGTTACTATCAGCTTCTTAGGAAAGACTCTCGTTGATGTATTTGGTGTGTTTAATGTTAATGCACGACTGTCTTTAGCCGTAAAAAAGGTAAAGGTAAAGGTAAAGTTCATCTTATAACAGGCTACAAGGGCCCAGAGGTGGAGTAGAGGTATAGCTATACTATTTCATTAACCTCGCCACTAGATGGAGGTGGGTGGTTAACGCCACGCCCCGGCCGCTTTATCCCCGGGAAAGACCCGGTACCCATTGTATAGGACGCTGGATGGGCCCCAGGGCCGGTCTGGATGGGTGCGGAAAATCTCGCCCCTACCGGGATTCGGTCCCCGGGTCATCCAGCCAGTAGCGAGTCGCTATACCAACTGAGCTACCCCGGCCCGTCTTCAACCATATAATTTTAATATTCCTGTGGGCGGTACTAACAAGTTAACGTAACAGTAATTGAATTTAGCGCGCTGAATCTGTGTGTCAGCAACACAGCCTTGAAAAATGAATGGAATTTTTTGTGCAATTAAAGAACACGTGCCAATGTGGATATAGAAAGTCGAGCGTCTTGCAGAACATTAAACTGATCTCCATTTCTGGGGGAGATCGAACGTCGCCCTCTTGAAACATAAGGAAGGGTGGGTTGAAACAGAGACAAATGCTGAACGATATATTCACATTTGTAACATTTCTTTCATTCTTCTTACTCTTTTTCTCTCATTTTTCTCGTTCTCTTCCACGGCTCATAACACGATTCAAACTAGAAGACATGCAACACTCTGCAGCTTCTAGCATGGAGAAATGAAATTATATGACTCATGGGCCCTCCTTGCTATTCACCTTCAGTGCCATCAACACTGTCTTCATCAATTTTTAGTCCACCTCCGTCTCTCTCTATGTATATTTCCTACCCTTCTTTTCCTGAATTTCCAATCACATTTTCTCCCTGATTCTCTATGTAACAAAGGTTCATATTTATCCCTGTTCCTTTTCTTCACTTCATTGCTACATCTTGTACTTTATAGTTTATTGTACAGCTAAAACATCTCCTTATTTTGTGAATCCTGCCTGTACCAATATATGACCCTAATTGCAGGAAGAAGCAATTTCGTAATAACTTTTCTATTACACTAAAAGACGATATCGATTATTGAATTTCATTTCGATAGTTCAATATGCTGGGAAATAACAAGGTGGACCAGAATACGAAAGGGGGAGAACGCAGTTGGTTGATGTAATTGTAAATGAGTAAATTTTGATGATAAGGAATTGGTAATTAAACGGTACGTTTAGGAAAGTCAATTATAACAGGTTTACTGGCAATCGGTCGCTTGTTTGAAAGGACGAACTGTCTGGCTGCAATAGGCCAGCTGTCTGGTAGAATGCAGGAAGCCAGAGATGGAAATACCAAGTGCGTTATGCGAATATGCTGTCAGGTTTGAAGTTGAGGGAAAAGAGAAAATTGCGATGGGGGGGGGGAGAAGGAAGTATGTGATGGGAACCGAAATTAGGATATATTTCCTTGTGGTATCAAAGAAATGCCGCAGGGAATGAACCCAAGACTTTATCAAACACAGAGGATGCCCTGATGCCCGCATCCTGTTCCGTCTGGAAGAGGAAATTAATACAAATTACATTTGCGTCCTGCTTTCGGATGACGTAACATTAGAGTGCATAGTCTGTCTCCACGTGGCCAGTTACAGATACGTTGTACCGCTGCCACTACAGTAGTACTAATTGCGGTCGGTGGGGTGCTGGAATGTTGGGCACTGGACAGCGAGGGTTGATAACACTTCGCTTTCTGTCGCAACACTGAGCGAGGGTTGATAGTACATCGCTTTCTATAGCAACACTGAGCGAGGGTTGATAACACATAGCTTTTTGTAGCAACACTGAGCGAGGGTTGATAACACATCGCTCTGTGTAGCAACACTGAGTGAGGATTGATAAAACATCGCTTTCCGTAGCAACACTGAGCGAGGGTTGATAGTACATCGCTTTCTATAGCAACACTGAGCGAGGGTTGATAACACATAGCTTTTTGTAGCAACACTGAGCGAGGGTTGATAGTACATCGCTTTCTATAGCAACACGGAGCAAGGGTTGATAACACATAGCTTTTTGTAGCAACACTGAGCGAGGGTTGAATGCACATCCCTCTGTGTAGCAACACTGAGCGAGGATTGATAAAACATCGCTTTCCGTAGCAACACTGAGCGAGGGTTGATAAAACATCGCTTTCTGTAGCAACACTGAGAGAGGGTTGATAACACATCGCTCTGTGTAGCAACACTGAGCGAGGGTTGATAAAACATCGCTTTCCGTA
>Ga0123355_10022926_pt1 | contig 10011 bp, 10 predicted proteins | sample TergutEmb28metaG_3_FD_89872 | JGI IMG/M metagenome (GOLD analysis project Ga0123355, IMG submission 89872) | Embiratermes neotenicus P1 segment gut microbial communities from Petit-Saut dam, French Guiana - Emb289 P1 | ecosystem: Host-associated > Arthropoda: Insects > Digestive system > Gut ...
ACGACGGGTTTGGAGGGAAACATTTTTTTTCTCCTCAGAGTTGCTGTTGGTGCCACAACATAAAATAAAAAAAAAATTTTTTCCCCCCCCCCCCCCCCACAAAAAAAAAAAAAAAAAAAACTCTGGTGTTCCACAGGCACCTTACATTCGTGCCTCTCTGATTGGACATTTTCCTGTTTCCACAAATGAAAGCTTGTTTAAAAGTGTGTGGAAGTGCAAGAAAACAGTAGAGCATGTAGACCAAATTCCTTCAAATCGTGTATGGAATTGTGGGAAAAATGAAATCCTCATTGGAATTGTATTAATGCAGAAGTGGGCATTCTTGGAAGCGATAATGTTTAATAAAATTTTTATGTTTTACATTTTATGTTTTATTTAATGAGTCCAAGAACTTTTTGAACAGGTCTCATGTGTTAGGAGTGGATCCACTATTTTGGTGTTGAAGTTTGATGTGTGAAGGAGGAAGTGGGCATATGTGTGGTCTTGTGGTGGGGAGTAAGCATGTGGATTGTGCTCCCGGGTGACACAGTGAATACATGAGTTCAGCCACACTTTGGTGCGTGTGTCTGGCTTGGCAGTTCAACATGTTGTGGGAATGTGCACTGTCCCTGGTCATGCAGGGATTGCAGTTGTAGATATTGGCCAATTGCGACAGAATGATAATTACACCCATTACACCAGCCTAGAGAGGAAGCGAATTGCAGTGTGAACCCTCTTCCTCATGTCGTACTCGTCAGCTTAAACGCGCAGCCAGCTGAAGCCACAAACTAGAGCTGCTGTTTGCACATTAGCTGAGAATCTTGTGGATAAAAGTTGATACCTTAGTACTTGATGTAGTGGCACTTTAAAAAAAAAATACTGTGTTATAACAAACTAATACCCTAAAAATTATTTTTTAAGCTAGATTATGGTTTGGTGAATGTAAGTGTTAAAAACTATAATCAAGTAATGTGTCGTGAACAAAATGCAGGGTGAGCTGTACAGATTTGTAAGGATATGATAATGTACTGACATATACACAGATAATAATTTACCGTGATAATATGGTCAAGACATATCAATTTCTCGTACCACCTACTACATGCTTTCACATTGTGGTGTCATCTTGCATCATGTCGCAACATTATCTGCCTGTATGCAATGTAGGGTGTCAGGTGTGACATGTGCTCATGTACCTCTGACCATGTTGTTATAATGTCCAGTTTTGTTGACACAGGTGGGGTTAAGTCTGTAGGGCAAGGTGGACACGTGCACCACTTTGACCAATCTGCTGTTGAGAATCTCTTGCACATACATAGGAAAATAGGATATGTACCCACCTGGTTGAAAAAACTGTGGTGAATGTGTGAAATAAAGAAGTATTCTAGCACTTTCTGATATGCATGACCAGTGACAGTCTTGTAGCATTGGTACAATAATCTAGTACTCTGTTGTTATGATAAACACCCTGTGATGTGTTTGTTAACCTCTTAACTGGGTCTTTTCTGGGCTGCTGGTGTAACCTGCCCTGGGTATTTAAATGCCCGTTGTTCCTTGTTTCTATAAAGCAAGAGGAGCAGTGCAAACATAATCGGGTTTTCTTTCAATATGTAATGAAAACCTGACGTAAAGATGAAATGCAGCTTTTATTCACAATTCTTGTAACTTTTATGATTTTTTTTTTTTAGGTTTTTAAATTTTTGTCTGTGTTGTAAACTTGAAAACACGGTACTACACACAGGGCCTTCTCACAGAACACCAATATGATGACTCTTTCCATTGGCCCAGCAAACTACACATCTGGTAGGCTTCTTCTTTGATGTCTCTGGCACCATGTCTGGGAAGCTGCGTCCAAGGAGTCGAGAAGGTTTGGGTGATTTTGATGGGTGACCCCTTGTTGTACATTCCACCACTCCACCCATTGAAGACGAGCTTTCTGCTAATGTCAGCAGGAAATCCAACCTAGAGATGCTTCCAACCTTCTTGTATATGATGAATGCATTCAGGCAAACCACATTGAGGAGATAGCGGAACATCTTCTGGTAGTACTTCTTTAGACGTTCTGGAGCCAACTTGTAGCTTTGAAGCTGGCCATCATTCCTGTTGACTCCCCCCATGTTTTTGTTGTAGTCAAGGACGACAGATGGTTTCTGGATTATTCCTTGTCTAGTCACATTCTCCATGCAATCATCATGAAATGTGCTGACGAGTATAACATCCCTTTTGTCTTTCCACTTCGTCATCTGTTTCTTGTGGAATGCTGCTACTGTTTCCTCCTTTTTTAGTCTTGCCCTCTTCACAAAATCTGGGAACTTTTCTATTGGTCCTCATGGTTCCAACAAATTCTGTTTTTCTGGTACATATGGTGTCAACAAGATTTGGACTCGTGTACCAGTTGTCCAAGTAAAGACAGTAGCCCTTATCAAGTATGTCGTGGGCTACCACCAGTACAATCCTCAAAGAAGTCTCTTCCCCTGGGTGTCTCTGACCATAAATGGTATCCTTACCAGTGTGTACTATGAAGTTCCAAACGTAGCCTATGCTGCTTTCACAGAATTTGTAGAGTTTGACTCCAAACCTGCTTCACTTTGATATGTACTGAATCCAACCCAGTCGTTCTTTCCAGAGGAGGAGAGACTCGTCGACACACATGCTTCATTCTGATGTGTATAGGGAGGAAAACTTGGATTTTAGGTGATCAAGGATTGGTTGGATTTTATGGAGTTTGGTCTGATGCTTATCAGGGTCAAATCTGGAATTGTCGGCAAAGTGATGGAACTTTAGGAGGAGATGGAATCTGTTCTCTGTCATTATTTGTGAGAAGTGTGGTGTCACAATATTTTCCCTTTTGGAGAAATACACTCCATTCTCAGGTTTCTGTACAGTACCTTGAAGAATGAGAAGTCCAATTAGGGTTTTCATTTCAGTCGGGTTTGTATCCATTGAGCTTCTAGCTTGGGATTGTGGTTTCAAATTAGGAATTGCTGCCAGAAATTGGTTGGCATATATATTTGTTTGTTCAGCAAACAACTGCCACATATCTTCATCAATAAACTTCTGAAAACATTCCAGAACATGAATTTCATCATCAAAGTCCACATTCACTCCACTTACACTGAAAAAATGCAAATCTTGGACGCGCCACACCGTGAGGTACAAAAGGTTGCAAAAAATCTGACACTTCTTCATACGGTTCACTTTTCATGCACAACACTGCTTGTATCCGAATCTCTGTCTGTATCTTGCTCACTTGTATCAAACCAAAAATCATCAGATTCCTCAGAGAATACATCACTTTCGTCTTCAGTGTCTAAAACTTTGGAGATATCGTCATCTGTCAGCAGATCCTTCTTTTGCTTGTTACTACACGCTGCCATTTTTATTGCTCTAGACTGTAGAGTGTCAGTGTTTCAAATAATTGTCTGGATGGCAGTGGCTGCCAATAAGAAGGTGGTTGGTGGTGCCTCATAGCGGAAAAAATTTAGACTTTGTAACAGTACTAATACCTAAGTCATATCTCGTACTCAAGAAATATTAGTGCTGCAAGATTGAGGACGTGATACTACGTCATACCCATTGGAATAGCACAATGTGACTACGTACATATACATCATGCCCAGTTAAGAGGTTAAAATATGGTAACTGAACATTGCACAGTCATAAGTGATTTGCATGAATTTGGCACTATATATTTTGATGCTAGTATTACTTTTATATACCAGTTTCTTTATCCAAATTAATTTCAGCTCTTTGGGGTTTCTTACAAACACAAGAGTGTGTCTTTAATATGCTGCAGGTGTTAGGTATTAGTTACAATTAACAAGACTGAACTTGTGTAAACAACAGTATCACTTGGCAATGTTCACAGTGAACATTACTTGGAGAAATTGGAAGTTTTGATGCGACTTTACTTTAACATTTCTGTTAGGACCTCTGTTAATAATATTGCACCTTAAATACAAGATTCTTCAGATCTTGTGTGCTGGGAGGTTTGTCAGTCTACTGAGCACTGTGAATGGTACAGTAAATTGGTGTTTTATCCAAGGTACTGTCATTTATTGTAATTATGAAACTGGCAAATGGAAAACTATTTTTAAAATTTTAATCTTCTTGGATCTGGTGCTATGTCACTGGACAGGTAGTTCTGGCTATTTTGAGGGAGTGTAGTGCATTCATCTTCACCGTAAAGGAGACTTTTTTCTTGGACTGCTTGTCCCCGAACTCCAGGCACTTTGATCTCTCTCAGTGTCAGGAACTGCATGCCCAGTGACACAGCATCACATCCAAGATAACCATTGTGAGAACCTGAAATCTAGCAAAGTGATGTTACAGTTATTTCAAAATGTTCAGCATCAGAATTTGCACTCTCTGAAATCTGTCTTTGACACTGCTCGCAGTTTGTAAGCTCTGTGGTTGAATGAAGGCATGGAATGTCCATTGTGGGTTACTGTCAGAGCTGATTCACATTTGCTGGCTTCTTGTGTGCATTGTCCTTTGCAGTAATCTCAGTAGTACATGCACCATCAAGGTTGTTACACACTGCAATCACTCCTTCCATTGTGTATGCAGAACTTCAAAATGGAACAAGCAACACAGGAGGAGCTTATCAAAAGCATGCATGTCTGCTTTACAAGAACTGAGGTATCTCTAGGAAAATGTTCATGGGACAGACCTCTGTACTGGGTACATCTGTTATAGCCTAGATTCAGTCACTCCAGGCACTGTAGGTTTAGATAGTTCCTTCTTTTTTAAATGTATGTTTATCCATCAGTGTTGTGTAATCAAAACTTGGCTCTTATGAAAACTGGATATTTGTATTTGTGAAAATAAGCTCATTGGCTAAATGTGCAGCGGCTCCATCTTCCGTGCTGTATGGGTCTTTTAAGTGTGTTATCAGGCTTCCGGCTTGATGTAGATGAGCTCTGCGCTCTTCTGGGATATTACACAGTGTAGAGTGGTAATTCCCACTCTGCACCATATAATATCCCCGAATATTGCAGATCTCATCTACTGGTCCTTTAAGTTGTTGGCATGTAATTTTAAAGAAGGTGGCATTTGCAGTAGGTGTCTCAGTTACTGCAGGACAGTAGAGAGACTGAAGATGAAACCCACAGATACCTGAAGTAGCTTACTAGCACTGCAGAGCAGGGTCTAATTGAGAAGATGGTTGTTCATCAGCTAATCAAGAAATTCTTGCAAATTGTGGGACTGGGAATTTGTTATTTACATCATAATTCAGTACAAACTCAGGGTCACTTTACACACACCTCTAATTTTATTTCAAATTGCGAAGCTGCATGTTCCGATCCTGTACATGGATAATTGTCAAGTTTTGTATAAGAACAGTGTGTAAAAGGTAAGAACTGCAGATAGTTTTATACATTACGATTATGAGATCTCCTAATTTTTAGTTTTGATATTCCGAAGTTTTATTTAAGATAACTTTACAGTAACTATTCCATTATTTTATATTCTGTAAAATCTTGCAGGTGTCTGGTTCTTTGTGTTGTTATTATGCTAACTAAAGCCTTCCTTGTTGAATGGGTATTTTTATGCGTTTTCTTCACTGTCTTTTTTACACCTTGTGTGTCCTTAACATATGTGGACCGAGGTTTAGACTGAACCTGAATTTGTATTGAATGGTAATTACAAGCACATTGGGGTGACAGTTATCAAAGTGATTTACAAGAGTCCTGCACTTGTGAAGATCACTTTGTAGAGGATGTGATACTTTGTTGTTGGATGTGCAGTTCCTGATGTTTTGAAGGTTTATAGAGCCTTTTCGTTCTGGACTGCTTGGATAGGGGGGGAAGGTGCTCTGATCCTTCAAAATATCAGATACTGCACACCTGATGACAGTGCCGCATCCCGTAAGAATGGATCTGAGAGAAACTCAAATCTTGCAGTCCAATACATTTCCCTGTCCCAAGCCAGGTGAATCCCAGATCCATTTTAATGTTGACCACTCATCTCTGCTTAGGTCTACTGAGTGGTCATGTTTCATTCTGGTTTTCCACTGAAGTTCTACTGCTGCCTCTTTAATAGGCATCATTAGGCTCTGAACTAAAGACTCAGTTCCAGCTAACATAGGCGAAGCCATAGCTTAGGCAGTTAGTCATCAGCGTCTTCCATCAGAGGCCTGGGTTTGATCCCATGTTAATGTGAGATGTGGCAGACTAACTAGCTATGGGGCTGGTTTCTCTATAGGCACTTCTGTTGGTCTCATTCTACGAACAACCTTCCAGTTGTGGGTGCATGTTTAACTGATTATGTGTGTTCAGACTCAACCAAACCTTTAAACTTACGAAGGTGTTCAGGTCCACATTCCTTTTCTCTGATGGCTGTTTTTTCATTCCAGTGTTTCTAAAACAGACTGTTTTGTACATGTTTAATGCATACGTATTTGTACAGTGACTTTACAAGTAAACACTCACTGTTGATGACAGAAAACTGCAGTGTGTACAAGTTATATATAAGGGGTCACTGCTGTCAACTGTACAATGATTCATGATTGTAGTATGTAATGTTACAGTTCCACAAGGTTCTGATAGTGCTCTATCACTTTTAGTGCCATTAAGTTTGTGAACTTCCTCCATCATTCTTTGTTTAGAAATACAAAATTAAACACCACTTGAGAATGTGGAGGATGGCTTCTTCTGTTGGGCCCAACTCAGGAGGTGAACCTGTCAAACTTTTAGCTCAGGATGGAAACAGAGTCCATCTGCACAGTGTGATCTTTAATTTTTGTATTTTTAACTTTGAAATGACCAGTGTTCACATGTGCAAATGTATATAAAAACACCCCCATAAATTCATGTTATTTGTGTAGGCAACAAGAATATTTACTGTATTTTTAACAAGTGTTGCATAATCTGTTTTATTTTTCACAAAACATCTTTACAAAATTTTATATTTTCCTGTTGAAGTATGTTTTTCATCAACCATGCCCAAAAATGTTAATACCAACCTGGCTGTGTAGAAGTTACACGCTGAATGATGGTTAAATGCCTCAAAATGTGGTAATGCTAAGTGAAGAATGTTCTTGAAGACTGAAGTATTGTGGGGTGTTATGGTGTGTCATGGGGTGAGCAGTTTCCAAAAGGGATACTTATAAAGCATTGGGAACCACAGACCCAGTGACAAAAGCGGAACATCCCACAATAGTTGCAGCATCAGTAACAAAGCTGTGAGAACCTCAGGTCTTGCAAGTAATGTTGTCTGTATTTTTAAGTACCAAGTGACTTTGTTAGAGTTGAAGTGTTAATAATGCTGTATTACTTTGACATTAAGTGGTTATGATACTGTAGTATCAGTAGTTGCATTGCACACTTTGTAGCAGTATTTAAGTGGGCATTGACTCATGTGCAGACCCCTGCTTTGTGCACTGTGACTGGAATGTTTGGATGTGCAAATGTAGACATTAAATCTGAAGTGAAACGCACCTTACAACTGTAAGATGTGTTCACTTCACAGGAACATGTTTCGATAAAAAGGGAAAGGATATTGGGTATTGCACACTTTTTCGATATGGCAAACTTAAATTTTGAGAGGTGTAAAAGAGTTCTGAATATTCATAGAATGGAATCCAATTTTCTCTGTAACAAATATATGTTTCTGACATTTACTAATGCCTTAAGCCGTGAGATGAATTCTGCAAATGATGTTTATGAATTGTTGGTATGGTAAGTGGTTTTAGCCATAGATTGTCTTTTTAATTATATCAATAATAATATTGCTGTAATTTATTTCAGGCAGTCTGTTTACCAACAGGAATTTGCATCTATGATAATTGGATATGTCTGTATGTGTCATTATGATAGTTTATATTTGTGGAAGCCACAAACCTCATGGTTTATACTACACGGAGAAAACAGTAATGTGTTCTTTTCAGTAATTATCATTACCCTGAGATGTGTGAATTTTTGTGTGATTTTTAGGAGGCAGAAACTGTGATTGCACTTGAGAGTGCCAATTAATTGTATAGTGAACAAATTACTGTTAAAAGTTTCAGTGCTCATAATGGGCTGGATATTGTGTAGTGTGCTTTGTAACTGTGTACATTTAGGAAGTTGTATTTGAGGAACTTCTGTCCTTGTTTAATTTTTATTGTTGAACTCCAAGTAGTGTTTATGTGTCACATTTGATTGATACTTATCCTTTTCAGGACATATGCCGTACATTTAGATTTTACTGTATGTGCATTTCATGGCCGGGTGTTGTACCATTATGATTTATGTTGCACCCAGTCTGGCTGACAGCCACATATGTTACAGTTCTCTGTGCACATGTATATACATTCCTTCTCCACTGTCAACATCTTGGTGAATGTCGTGGTTTTCTAACTTGCAGGCAGGCTGCAGTCCTGGTATGTTATTTATGTTAAACATGTGTACCTTCAGCCATACCTGATATGGTATTGCATGTTTCAAACAGATTGCACAGTTGTATTGTGTTTAATGTATATTATTAGTGATTAAAAAAACAATATCCTGACTGGGGCTAGCAGACACCTGAGTGTGTTCTTATGCATGTCTTGAGTGGATCAGTAACTTGGACGTAAGTTTGTGTTATGGTGTGGTTTGTTTTCAGGTCACATGACAGCATCATAGTGTCAGAGCAGAAGCTGTAACACACCTGCAAACCACCTCTTGTCAAGAAGTCAAGAAGGGAAACTATATATAAGAGAGACAAAGGCACCTGAAATGTTAGAGAGGGGAAAATCACTAATATTTTGAGTTTGTAACAAATAGAGTAAGTTTTTTGAAACTTTGAGCTGTTATACAATATTTCATTAACAGTGGCAAGGAAATAAACTTGTGAACTGTACAATGTGCATCCTGAATAGTACAGGCAATATATTGATTAGGCTGTGGGTTGGAAGATGTGGGGTTCAAATGCTGGCAGGGGCAAGATATTTGTGTCACGTGCAAAATGTCCACATTCTCACTGGGTCCCACTTAGCCTCTTGTCAGTGGGTATTTGAAGTAAAGCTGCCAGGGCGTGAGAGCATCCACTCACCTCCAGGTAGCGTTCATGTCAGGATTGAGTGAAGTTGTACTTTGCCTCCGCCTGTGTGCCCCCATGTCGTTTGTAGGGGCACCGTTACCTGTATCTTTTTCTGAAAGCCAGGAAATGAAGGAGGCCAGTGCCGATTGTGCAATTCACACAAAGATTCAGAACTTCTAAGATTTTTAAGATAGAGGTTTCATGGTGAAGAAAGCTATGACACTGTGTACTCTGGGAAATTTGTTGTAATACTGCCCCTCTGTTCAGGCTACGAGTGACAAAGGCAGTGTGTTCTGAAATGCTGGTATCCACCTGCCAGACTATACACTTGTTACGTGTATTGACCACTTGGTTTGTGGCATATTTGGTTTTGAGCTTATTAGATATATTCTCACATACTGTGTACTTAGAGTGGGGGACACTTTTTTAGGATTGACAAATTGTTTAAACTAGGTTGCTCCATGTGGACATCCTTTTGTTTAATTACTCTTGTGATGAGGTGACACTGAGCACTGCAGCTGCAGATGATACATGAATGAATGTGGAGCAGGTGAGCGTTCATGGAATGATAAATGACAGGAGGAAACCAAAGTGCTGGGAGAAAAACCTGTTTGAGTGCCACTCTGTCTACCACCATGGACAGTTAGGATGATCCATTGCCAGAATTGAGCATGCAGCAAAGACATGTTATTGGAGTAGAGACATAGTGGCACTGGCAGAGGTGAAAGGTTAGCCTCATGCCTCAGCCACTTGCTCTCTGGGGAAAGAACCCCAAGTACCCACAGAGTTGGGGAGCTCATTGGGCCATGAAGCCAATCTTGTTTTTTTTAGGAGGTTTGGGGAAAGAACCCCAAGTACCCACGGAGTTGGGGAGCTTATTGGGTCATGAAGCCAATCTTGTTTTTTAGGAGGAGAGGTCACTCTTGGTCCTGCTGGAAATGAAACCCCCACCCCCCCCTCCCCCCCCCTCCCCATACAGCGCTCACCTATACTTATATCTAAATAAAATAAATATCTATTGAAAAT
>Ga0123355_10022927_pt1 | contig 10011 bp, 9 predicted proteins | sample TergutEmb28metaG_3_FD_89872 | JGI IMG/M metagenome (GOLD analysis project Ga0123355, IMG submission 89872) | Embiratermes neotenicus P1 segment gut microbial communities from Petit-Saut dam, French Guiana - Emb289 P1 | ecosystem: Host-associated > Arthropoda: Insects > Digestive system > Gut ...
AAGGTGCTATCGCAGCCCGTCGGGCTCTTGAGTGCACCCCGCTGGTCAAACTCGGCCTTCCATAGTGCGCCCCGCGCTGTGTCAATGATGAAAAGGTCGCCCTGCGGGTCGAAAGCCACGCCGTTCGCAACCAGATCATTGCCCCCGGCAGGCGTCACTGGAAAGGTGCCGCTGGCGATGGTGAGCGTCCCCGTAGGGAAAAACCGGATCTGTCGACCTACGCCGTCATCTCCGGCAATAATGCCTCCGAGCGCCTGGCTATTGCGCATTGGCTGAATTCGAAACACCTCTGTGCAGTTCACAGGGTTTGGAGGGGCGCAGTTGGCGCCCGCACCCGTGATTTTCCATACTCTGCCAAGCCCGGTCAGCCCATCGCTGGTCCAAAGGTTGCCATTACGGTCAAACGCCAATCCGTTGGTTCCAGGCACCCCAGTGGCAAAGACAGTCGCATCAGGCGGAGCCGCAGCATTGGGTGCAACGCTGTAGATGATCCCGAGTGTCTGGTCCGAGACATACAGATTCCCTGCCGTATCGAGAGCCACACCTCGCAAGTTGCAGGCGCTGGTGAGAGCTGCCGGAATGTTACCAACCACTGTCAGCGATGGATGGTGAAGACTGATCTGCCAGATTGGGCAAGGAGGGGTGCCCGAGCCGGCAGTATAGAGGTTTTCGTTATTGTCTCCCGTCAAACCTTCAATCGCGCGAGGCGTTGTGACCAGTGTCGTGAAGGTCGCGGGTTGGGGAAACAGGGAATCGTTCTCATTCTGAGCTTCGAGCGGCACTGCCTGAAGGGCCAGAAGCACAATAATCGCCGTGAAGCCTGCCTTCGTTGTCTGCATAGTAGTGACTCCTGTCACAAAGACGATCACACCTAACCTGCCACAAAGCTTGCGGTCAATGTTGAAGAGTTTTGTAAATATTTCGTCTCGCAGGGTCGGGCAGAGCCGGGACTCGTGCCGATCGACCCTGCGAAAGGGAAGAGCAAGCAACCCCGCAGGCGAATCGATCTCGGGTGGGAAAAGCGAGCAGACGTTGTGATTTCGGATAGCAAACCATTATTCGTTTCTTGATAGGTCCGCGAAGAACAGCCTCGCGGACCTTCTGATCTGTAAGTGACTCAGTATTCCCAAGGATGACTTATGGCGACAGCCACCTCTCTTATGCCGCTTGACGACAACCCGCGACAGGTCGCGGACGACAACTCCCTGCTCCAGATCGATCATGAGCTTGATGCTCTCCTCGAGCAGATCGAGGACGAGATCGAAGAGCACGGAGAGGCCTCGAATGGTCGATGAACCTTCTACAGCTGTTTGTCGAAGCCCTAAATCTTAAGGTCGATCGCAAATCACGCTGCGCCGGCAGAAAAACTCACAGGACAGCGTGATCATCAGGAACGACGCGGCAATTCCAGCGGACCTGAGACAGTGCGAGCTGAAGGTAGATGGCGAGTTGTGGCTGAGACTCTTCCGGGCGCTGCCTGAAGATCTTGCGGTGGCGCTCGAGAGGGCAGTGAAGAGCTCAGAGCCGATGCTTACGGCTATCAGGCAGTATTTCGCGGAAGGGCACACCATCGAAGGCGTGCAGATTAGGCGGCGTTCCATCTTAGGATCGGCTGAGTTGCCAGCATTGGAGGAGCTGAAACAAGCTCTTCGCAATGGCTTAGGTCGTATGTCCCGCAAACGCGGAAGTTCCAAAACTATAAGGGCGTGGCCGTCAGAGATGCAATCATCAAACGGTAGCCAATGTATTCGTTCTGTGGCGGGAGTTGATTGGCTGTTGCTTACGACATGGCCGATGTTTCGTTTTGGTGGCGAATATTGAGTTCTCTCATCTTGAGTAGACGACTGGCGATCGCTGAAACTCTTCGAAGCGCGGAGTTGAAGTGATCCGTGCTGGGATCGAAGGGTGTCGCCGAGTGTTACTCGGCTTATTTATTCGCCTCTTTGTATCACCTGACTCTCGAGATACCTGAGCAGCTGTAGCATCTGCTTCTACCTGTATTGCCCCGCTGAGTCCGAAATCACACATGCTCTTTTTGCGGATTCCACCGACGAGGCGCAAAAAAGGCTACAAGACGTCAACTTTGGCTAACTCTTGCAAAGTCCAAAAGAGCACAGCTGGAGTAACTTATACCTTCATGAGAAATAACTTCTCTGGTTCTCATCGAAATCTACTCGGAGGCATCCTATGTACTCTAACGTTTTCGGACAGCGAGTTTCCAGGCGGCGTTTTAAGGAGATGTGTGAAGCCGCCAATAACAGGCGTGAACTGATCGCTGCCCGATTAACCAGCCGACGCGACCTCCTCAAGATGGGATTGCTGACTGCAAATGGCCTATTGGTAGCCAAGAGCGGCCTGAGCGCCCGGGCGCAGGTATCTCAACCGAGTTCCGGACAAAACACAAGCGCAGGAACCATGCAGAACTGCCTGCCGGGAAATCAGACCGCGAGTCCGCCAACACGGCCGTTTGTTGTACCTCTGACGGTTATGCCCTTGGCACAAAAAGTTTCATCATTGAGTCCCGCGCCAACACTAAATCCGAACATAGCGGCAGGCGAAGTTCGCGCCGCAGCTTTCCAGGCGCCGCAAATTAGCTCCGGCCAGTTCCCCATAGTTCCATCGGTTCTGTACAACATCAACCAGCGGCAGTTCCAGGCGAGCCAGCATCCCGACCTGCCAAACCAAATAATCTGGGGCTTCGATGATGGGTCTGGAACGCGCAGTCCTGGGCCCACTTATCAGGCTTTGTATGGCACGCCGCAGTTGACTCGCAATATTAACGCGCTGCCGGCGATCACGCAGATGAACAATACGGGATTCGGCATGAACTCCGTGACCACGCACTTGCACAACGCTCATAATCCGTCTGAGAGTGACGGCAATCCCTGCGATTTCTATCCACCGAATCACTTCTGTGACCAGTACTATCCCAACGTGCTCGCCGGATTCAATTCCACGAATCAGCCCGGGGGCGATATCAATGAGTCCTTGGGCACGCTTTGGTATCACGATCACCGTGTAGATTTCACTTCTCAGAACACATACAAAGGCCTGTTCGGCTTCTATTGCCTTTTTAATCAGTTCGACACCGGTAATGAAGAAACTGGGTTCCGGCTTCCAAGCTTTCCGCAGTTCGATATTCCTCTTGCATTCGCCGACAAAGTTTATGACCCGAGCAGTGGCCAGTTGGTATTCGACCTGTTTAATCTGGACGGAATCCTGGGCGACAAGTTCCTGGTGAATGGGACCATTCAGCCGTTCTTTGAGGTTTCCCCTCGGCGTTACCGTTTTCGTCTGCTTAATACGGGCCCATCTCGTTTCTATGAGTTCTACCTGACGGGCAATGTCGGCGGATCGGGTAACCCCACCACCAATCCCTTCTGGCTAATTGGGACTGACGGCAACTTGATTCCACACCCAATCCAGGTGCAGAGCGTGCGCATTGGCCCCGCCGAGCGCGTGGACGTCATCATTGACTTTACCAACTCCGCCGGCCAGACACTCTATCTGGAGAATCGGTTGGTTCAGCTCAATGGCGAAGGACCATCGGCTGTGGACAGCCAATTGTTCCCACAGAGCAGCAACAACACCGAGTGTGTCGTTCTCCAGGTCACCTCCACTGGTGCAATCTTCCCGGCCGGGGCCGGAAACATGGTGATGCAGTTCCGTGTCACCGGGAGCGGAGTGCCTGACAACAGCGTGGATCCCGCCACAAATCCTACGTACTATCAGTTGCCAAGCACCAACGTTGCTCCACGGATCGTGCGCACGTTCAAGTTTGATCGCTTGAACGGGCAATGGTCCACGAACGGCAGGTTTATGGATTGTGGCTATGGCAGCGAGGGAACAGGTGACGAGTCGACGGAGACGTTTCGCTTCACGGTGCAACAAAACAGCGTCGAACAATGGTTACTGACTAACCTGACCGGCGACTGGACACATCCTGTCCACATCCATCTTGAGGAGCACCAAATCCTCACGCGCAATCGGGTTGCCCCAACCGTGCCTGCGGACCTGGGACGCAAGGACGTCACCCAACTACATCCCAACGAGCGGGTGCAACTCTTCTTCCGCTTCCGAGACTGGCTAGGAAAATATCCGATCCACTGTCACAACGTAGTACACGAAGACCACGCCATGATGGCAATATGGCACGTCGCGCCGGAGGGAGACAACATCAGCGTCCCGTAACAGCATTGAGCAGAAAGGAAAAGGAGATGGAGCCATGAGCGAAGTATCAAGAAGAGAACTAGCTGGACTGCTTGGAATGGCCACCATTGCCGGCGGCGTACTTACTGCCACCGGTGGCGCCCTCCATGCGTCGACGACGGCGTTGACCATATCGGAAAAAGCACGCCGGCGGATTCAAGAACAGCATCTGCCCAACATCCCCCTGACCACTCAGGATGGGAAGCGTGTGCGCTTCTACGATGATCTGGTCAAGAACAAGATTGTCACCTTGAATTTTTTCTTTACCAACTGCGACAAGATTTGTCCGATGGTCATGGCCAACCTTTCTAAAGTGCAGAACCTGCTAGGCAGTAAGGTGGGTCGGGACATCTTCATGTATTCATTCACGCTAAAACCGGAAGAAGACACGGTAGACGTACTCAAGCGTACGCACAACCTGTACAGAGCGAAGCCGGGCTGGACGTACCTGACCGGCACTCCCAATGACATGGAAAAGCTACGTGTGGCGCTTGGGTTCACCTATCCGGACCCCGCGATTGACAAGGACAAGGAACAGCACATCGGCAATATCCGATACGGCAATGAACCGCTGATGCTGTGGTCAGCTTGTCCAGGTATGGCCCGCGCGGGGTGGATCGCCGACACACTGAAGTGGGTGATCAAACCGGAATCGTTTCGCGGTCAGAAGGCCTGACACCATAACCCGGAGGGAGGTCCAACGTGATGAAAAGCATCCGAATCCATGCTTCTCTTCTTGCTGCCGCTTTGATGCTGGTGGGATGGCCATTCATGACGATCCCGAAGCTGGAGGCACAGAATTCACAGGGTAACGACAATTCACAAGGTAACGGTAGCGGCGCAGCCAACAATTTCAACCCGCCTCCGTGCGACTTTAATGACCAGTTCTATGCCGACAACGGTATTGACGTCACTCAACTGGTGCTTCGCTTTGGAGACAATAACGGAACGACGCGAGTAAATGGGCCGCCGGCCACCGGGAATCAGGTCAACTACGTCGCTGACAGCACCTGCGCACAAAGCGACCCCACCCGCAGAAACTTCCGCATTCTGGCGACGACAGGAGGTAATGCTGATGACGGCAATAGCCCATTCTCATGCGCAAATCAGCCACAGCCACTCCCCCCTCAGTGTGCCGGCAATACCCCGCTGGAGCCGGAGTCGTTCGAGTTCATTTCGATTCTCGCTTTCCTGACCGGCCAGAGCGCCTTCGAAAATACCTATCTGCGTAACGTGGGACTAATTAACGGCGGTCTGGAGGGCGTCCAGCAGAACCCTGGTGAGAACATATCGATCGGACAATCTTCGTTGGGCGAAGCCCAAGCACAAACCCTGCGCTCCTTTACCATGCAGGATATTGTCAGTAACTTCGAGGCTTATGCTGCCCTGAAGCAGACGCTGCCAAATGGCGTGTTCGCCACAAACCCATGTGCTCCCGACATGCAAAGCTCACTGGCACCAGCGACTCCATGCTTTCCGGTGAACACGGTACAGTCCGTGTTTACTCCGAACCTGAGGCAGGACTGGAGATTCGCCACGAACCGCAATGCCATGGACGGCAGCGATAACAATGATCCGCTGGGTAAACTGACCGGCGCCGTAAGCAATGCCCCGTTCGGATACTTCTGCGACGATTTGCTGGGGGCATGGATCCTGACATATTTCTGGTTCACCCAGCCGCCCAACACTACGGATGCTGTCTGTGGTCCCATCTTCCAGGCCATAGGCCAAAAGAACGGCTTCAACCTCGATGGAACTCCCATCATCCTGACGGCCTTTGAACTCAATCAGGAGATTGAAGCCAATAATTGCGGCGCGGAAGGACAGGAGGCCGTGGATGGATCCGATGGCGGAGCAGTCTGGCTCATCTGCCCGGCTATTCCGGATCCACGCGCCGGAGCAATTACCTCTGATGCTTTCCTGGATCAGGTGCATTTACCTGACGGCTCGCCGCTGAACCAGGCTCTCACGATTAACTTCAACAGCCTGCAGAGGTTCGGGATGTTCGCCAACGAATTGCCAAACAATGGTGATGGTAATAGTCAGTGATCTATCACAGTGGAGAGTAGCAGCATAATTGAGTGCGTTAAGCAAGCGTCCCCCAGCGGGAATTTATAACTACCTGCTGGGGTAACGCATTTCCGGGAGCAAGGCCACCAGGATGTCTAACTCAACAGGAAAGCGTATTTCTCGCAGGAATTTCATCAAGGTTAGCGCCGCAACCGGGGCGGCCGGGCCGTACTTCGTTTTCAGCAGCGACCCTACCTTGAGCTCCGAGAAAACTCTGAGGATCGCAAAATGGAGCCATTTTGTGCCCGGCTATGATGCTTGGTTCGAACGCACGGCGACAGAGTGGGGCACACAGAACCACACCAGAGTAATCGTCGATGAGATTCCGGTAGAAGAAATCAGAGCCCGGGCTGGCGCTGAGATTAAAGAGGGCAAGGGGCACGATATCTTCATCTTCCCCTGGCCTCCGGCCGAATATCATCAGCATGTAATTGATCATGCCGAAATTTATCAAATGGTAGCACCAAAGTACGGAGCGATACAGCAACTCGCTCATAGGTCAACCTTCAATCTCGACAGCCAGAAATATTTTGCTTTCGCAGATTTTTGGGCACCCTCGCCGCTGCTCTACTTTGAAGATGATTGGGCTAAGATCGGAATGCCGCTTGGCCCAGTGCATTATGGCAGCCTTTATGGCGGTGGCCAGAAGCTGCGCGACCAATTCGGAATTCCCTGCGGACTAGCGTTCTCCCCGACGCTGGAAGGCAACGTTACTCTACACACTATGCTCTATGCCTTCCGTGCCTGGATCCTAGACGCAAAGGGCGAAGTTCTTTTCAATCAAAATGGATTCGCGGTACAGGCTCTAAAGTATATCCAGATGCTCTATCGGGCAACGGGCACGCCGGAGCAGATTTCGTGGGGCCCTGAAGGAAACGTCGGGGCCATGCTCTCCCGGAAGATTTCATGCACCATCAATGGCATCAGTCTCTTGCGAGTTGCTGAAAAGCAGAATCCCGGACTGGCAAGTGACATCATGCTTCAGCCACCATTGATTGGCAGGAACGGCATGGGTGTGACGGCTCTGCCTCACATCACGAATTGTTCGGCCGTCTGGAGCTTCGCTCAAAACCAAGAAGGGGCAAAAATGTTCTTGGCTGACCAGGCTGATCATGCCCGGACCAGCTACGAAAAGAGCCTGGGGTTCAACTTTCCGATTTACCCAAAGACGGTTCCTGATATTGTCGTGCGGCTTTCCCAGGACCCTAAGGCCAAGCCTCCTTATAAGTACATAAAACTAAAGGATGCGCTACATTGGACGCCGAATCTCGGTGTCCCGGGATTTGCGACCCCGGCGTACATGGAAATTTTCAATAGTTCTGTCGTTCCAAACATGGTAGCCAGCGTACTCAAGGGCGAGAAGAGTGCAGAAGATGCAGCTGTGGCGGGCGCGGCAGAAATGCAAAAAATCGTGGCCAAGTGGAAGCACATTACCTGATTCACGGGTACTGGTGCTGCTGTTACTGTCTACTAACTTCTGGATTGTTGAAGCTTGTTATGTCAAAGATCACAGGCATTGTGCTATTCGTTTCGTCTCTCTTTTCGGTCGCGGTACCGTCTGGACCGACTCCTCGGAAGGCTCCGGACTTAGCCGTTTACGACCGATCGGGAAAAGTAGTTACTCTTTCCAATTTCTCCGGAAAAGTTGTGGCTATTGAGTTCCTGTTCGTCCGATCGCCGCACTGCGGGTATGTAGCCCAAACTCTGAACAAGCTCCACCGTGAGCTGGGGCCTCGGGGATTCGAGGCTCTGGGCGTGGCCTTTACCGCTCCAGGCTCGACGGCCGATGCGGCCACAGTGGACACCTTTGTGCAGTCTTACCAACTCGACATTCCAGTGGGCTACGCAAACAAAGAGAATGTCGACAACTTCTTGAACCGGGGCTCCGCGGACATCCTCGCTATCCCTCAGGTTGTAGTGATCGACCGTGAGGGAGTCATCCGTGCTCAGAGTGGTAAACATCCTGGCAATCCAACGCTGGAGGAGGAGGCCTCGCTGCACGCACTTCTGGATGAACTGCTGAAGGAGAGGCCAGCATCGGGTGCATCAGGTAAATAAGGCTCACCGACTACAAAGAACAGCTTCAAAGGCGAGATTATGAATTGTCGAACCGTTATCGCTCCAGGATTTGCGCGTTTCCGGACTTCGACATTAACCTTCCTCCTCATCTCGCTATCCGGCGCTGTTCTGGGACTCAGCGCTGGCCAGGACCAGGCATCTGATTTCGGACAGGAATTGAAGGCAGGCAAATTAGCTGCTGGCCGAGGGGATTATATTGAGGCTGGCACCCATTTCGTTAGGGCAAATCAACTGCGACAGGGAAAATGCTCGGAGTGCTACGTGTGGATGGCCCGAATGGGTATCGGCCTGGGAGCGCTCCAACAGGCGCTCACACTGACGGACAGGGCGATCGCGGTAGCAGCAAGCGCTCACGAATTGGCGAGCGCGCAACTGTATCGGGGTGTGGTGTTAGGCCGCGAAGGTAATTTTCCGGAAGCAGAAGTGTCATTCAGAGCGGCCGCCTCGGGCGATCCTACATGCATTGAGTGTAAGTTCAATTTGGGTTTTGTGCTGCTCAAAGAGTCGAAAAACGCGGAAGGCATCGCTTATCTGAAAATGGTTGCTCCTGCTTTTGCCGGTACTCCACGACGCGATGAAATTGAAAGATTTATCCGAGACCCGAGCCTTGTCAACAAGAGCTATGCGCCTGAATTCTTCGCTAAATCAAGCACCGGAGAGAATGTGAACTTGAAGGCTCTCAAAGGCAAAGTAGTTCTGCTGGACTTCTGGGGTACCTGGTGCACTGCCTGCCGCGTATCCTTGCCGCAACTCAAGGAGTTGGCTGCACAAATCGATTCTGCGAAAGTCGCAATCGTCAGCGTGGATGAGTACGATCCGAAAGCGACCTGGGAGCAATACATTCAGGAGAATAGGATGAACTGGATTCAGGTATATGATGGCGACCTTTCATTGCACAATGCCTTCGGCGTCGATGGCTTTCCGCGTTATTACATACTCGGCAAGGACGGCGTCATCCTGCACGAATTCAAGGGATGGAATCAGAATGGTGAAGCGACCATTAAGAAAACAATCGAGCGGGCGCTGGCGCAATGAGCGATGGATAGAAATGCGCCGGTTGCCTGGAGCCGATTGCACTTGTGATACGCGTGTCGAGCGGCTGAGCGTAGAGCTCGCCGAAGCCTTCGTCGCTGTGTTCTCACTCGGCGTGAGAGTCGAGGGATGGGATGGCATGAGCACTCGCCAATGGCTCGAGAAGATCGCGGCGCTGCTCGCCCTGACGCGCCGATCTATCAGTGCGGAGTGGCGGTCATCTAAGCTGCAAGCGATCTCACGAGCTCCTAGCGCTTCGAGTACTCGATAAGCTGCGAGGCCTATGCCTGGAACAAGTCCCCGGACTTGGACCCTGCAGATAGAGCGGTCTGCCAGGGCTCTGCGCCAATAGGCGCATCCAGAAAGACACAGGTGCTGGACACTCCGCATTCATGATGCGAGGCGACATGAATCAGCCTGACCTACGGATTCAGTCGCCTCCTCGCACCCACCAACGAGTCAGCCACTCCTTAGCCTTGAGCTTTTCGCAATAGTTTAGATCGTGAGCGGATTCAATAACAAAGATTCCATACTGGTACGCTTTTTCACTTTGATCACGGTCCAGACCTGCCCGCAAAATTGACAGGGTTGCCCCCGCCCACTTCACCGCATTTGTCATCA
>Ga0123355_10022928_pt1 | contig 10011 bp, 10 predicted proteins | sample TergutEmb28metaG_3_FD_89872 | JGI IMG/M metagenome (GOLD analysis project Ga0123355, IMG submission 89872) | Embiratermes neotenicus P1 segment gut microbial communities from Petit-Saut dam, French Guiana - Emb289 P1 | ecosystem: Host-associated > Arthropoda: Insects > Digestive system > Gut ...
ACATCATCCCAGCGCACATAAGGTGTCAAGTCGATTGTGGTTTCAACACCGCTGTACTGCCACTCTCCCTCAACCCATTTGTAAATTTTGAATGGAGAAGTCAAACCAATCCAATAAATTACGTTTTCTTGAGGTGACGCAACATCCTCAATGGTCGGGTGGATTTCAACTGTAACACCCTCAATATTCCACCTTGCCCTATCCTCGGGAGAAACATGGCCATAAACATCATCAACATGAGCGTTTACAATCTGCCTTAATCCGCTTTCGCGAGCATCAATAATCGAGATAGCATTATTAAGCTCATTTGTCGCCGCAATGCGTGCGGCAACCTCTTCCTGGATTGCGGCTATTCTAGAGGTGGTTTCGTTTGCTATAGCCTGCTCGCGGGCCTCGATTTCGGCCTCTAAGTCGGCCTGTTTTGCCAGAGGGTCGGTTATATCGTTAAGACGCTCTAAGTTGGGGTGCGAATGTCGCATTTGCACGGCCTCGCGGGCTTGTCTTGTAAGCACATTTGTATCAACCACTCTATCCATAAAAATCACTCCCTTGGTATCATCCTTGACACAAGTAATCCGGTTTCCTCATTTTCAACCAACTCACCAACTCTTGGATTTTCAGCAAGATATGGACTTGCCATCATACTCACAGGGTCATAGCCGCCAACATACGTGTATTCTGGTGTGTATCGAACCCTAACCTGTAAATTGCTGGTGTTTTCATCTGCCCTATACCCTATCCGATTTCGACCCACTTGTATAAGAAAAAATCGTGTTTCGGAGGCATCAAGAAGGTGAAAGGCACTTTCTCCGTTTAGGGTGATGGTTTTTAGGTGTTGATAGTTTTCAATCACAATTACATCGTTTGGCTCCATTGTGTAATTGATGCGTATTTGCTGCAAAGGATTTTCCTCGTTGCGAATGGATGGATTTACAACCGTCCCGCCCCTTGCTCTAAACGTGGCCGTAAACCCACTGTCAACATTACCCATATTGTCAAACCTCGTTTCAAGGGTATCATGACGCAGACCGAAAATCATACCCTCCAGTGTTGACCCACGCTGCGGAAACGCCATAGGAAAACTCCATTTTTTCATGGTTTGGGCAATATTTACTACAAGGGGATTGCCTCTCCAAAAAGGCGGGCTTTTAGCAACCAGCATAATTTCAAACACCAAACACTTTTTTGCGGGCGACCATTCAACAATCGGAAGCTCATCAAGCACCACATCAATTTCACGCCACACCCTCGTTTGGGAATTAAACGACGTCAATGTTCCCGGCAGCGTAGGATTAAAGGCTTCGTGCAGTATTTCCCTTGCAGTTTCAGAACTTATCATACTGCCCCTAACCTCACCGGAAAGCCTTATTTGCCTCCTGTCCATACGCATACTGCCGCCGCTTTCACCATGGCGTCCGGGTGATGGTATTCCATGCACGTTGTTTACATGGTTTTCCTGCCCGCCGCCCGCGGTAATAACAAAGGGCGTGTTAAAGCCTAATACGGCCACACGCCCTCTTGAATTGCGGTATGTTAAAGTTAAACTTGGTGATGCAAAAAGCATTGTATCACACCCCCAACAAGGCCTGCGCCTTTTGATAGCCTCTGTAGGCTTTGTAACCCGTTTCGCGTTCTTGTACTCCGTAAAAATTTTGAATAAAAGTCTTGCCGCCGCTTTCGTTTCGATATTCATCGGCTTGCCTGGACGTCAACACCATTTCGCCACGATGCAAATAAGCTGGGAAGTTATCATAAGGCACAAAATCCAAACCATGAGCAAAGCTCCCGGCAGCTTGAAAACCACCCACACTTGGGATTGTGGGTGTGGGTGCAAAAGCCGCCCTAATTGCCTCTGCCTGTGCCATTGCTTGGGCAAGCAAGCCTGCTTGCTGTGACATAAGGCCTTGACCAAGCTCGGATGCAAAACTGCGCCCCGCAACAAACCCTTCATTGCGCAAAAAGTTATTGGTGCAGTTTGTAATCCTGCGCATAATGTCCATCAAAACATTATACAACCCACGCTCCTTGCCCCTAAACCCCTCAATCATACCAAGAACAGAATTTTTACCGATTTCGGCAAATTTGCGGGATGGAGAGTTAATTTCAGCCGCATCCTTTGCGGCGTCAAATGCGTCATCCATCATATTGCGCATGGTGTCCATAAGCTCGTTAATGTTGTCATTGACACCTTCAATCATACCCAGCACCATGTTAGCCCCTGTTTCGGGGGCTTCAGTGTTAATGGTTTTGTTTAGTTCTTCGTAGATGGATTTGATTTCTTGGTTGACGTCTTCTCTCATGCCTTGCAATTCTTCTTCTGCACGGTCGCGGGCCAATTTTTGCATTTTGCCAAAGAGGTCGGCAATCTCAGCCAGTTCTTCTTCGCATGAATTGTACAAAACTGAAAGCTCATGCACCGCACCCGGCTCTAATAGTCCCATTTCGGCAAGGAAGTCTTTGGATATTTCGGTTTCGTTGAGGATATGGTTCATCATGCGGGAATGTTCTCGCATATTGTCGATGGTTTCTTGAAGGCTTTCGGCAATTAGTTGGGCGTGGGTTTTTTGGGCTTGATATTCGGCTTCAGCTCGTGCTATACCTTGCTGATATATCTGCTGTTCTAGGAGTTCAATTTCTTCAAGTCGGGCTGTTCTGTCAGCATCCTTGGCAGCCCGTGCATCTTCCAAAGCCCACAACGCCTCTGCTACACGCCGTTCCGCCGCAACCCTGTCCTCAGCACTTGCCTCTGCAAATGCTACCCTCGCCGCTTCATACCTTTCCTGCGCGGCAGCTATGGCATGATTTCGCTGTTGTGTGTTTCGGGCTTCACTTGCTTCTAAATCGGCAAGTCTTCGTTGGGCGGCTGCAATGCTATCTGTGGCGGCCACAACAGCATTTGCACGCTCTTCAGTGCTGTCAATAAGCAGGCGGTCAATACTTGCCATCCTCAAAGCGGAATTAAATATTGCTTGAGCTCTGTTGTTTACGGCATCTGCAAATCTTTGCTCGGCGGCCTTCATGCGTTCTAGTGCATCTTCGTGTAGACCGAAGATTCTTTGGCGGTTTGATAGATAGTCGTTTTCTAGGTTATTACGAGCAGTAAACAGCTCCCTTTCAGCCTTTTCCATCACTTCTACATCCCCAACAAACTGCTCAAGGGAGTTTTTGCGAATTTCATAGATTTCTTTTGCGGTTATATCCTCAAAAAATATGCGGCGTTCGAGGTAGGCGTTTATGGCGTTGAAGGCTTCACGTTCTGCGGTTACTCTATCACGGGCGGCGGTGGCAGATGCACTGGCGGCTCCTCGGGTGGCTTGCGCTGTTTGACCAAGCTGGGTTCTAAGGTTTCTAAGGCCAGCAATTTGAGCGTCATACCCTGCGATGCCTTCGTATTGAGCTAATCTGTTGTTGATAGTTGCTCTGGTGTTGTCGTCTATTGTATCAGATAATAACTTGATGACATCTGCTTCATAACCCAGTTCTTTGATACGTTCAAGCCTACTGGATTCCTTGTCTAATATCAACTCGTCAATCCTAGCATTGGCAAGGCGTAGATACGCGTCTGTGCATAGTGTTACTGCTCCTGTTTCGGCGTTTATTCGCAGGGCAAGGGCGTAGCCGTTGGTAATCATGTCTGTTATGGTGTTGATGGATAGTTGGCTTGTGTCGTTTAGTTCGTTTTGGGCGCGGTTTAGTCGGTCGGCGGAAGATGTGGCTTGGTTTAGGGTGTAGGTATAGCGGGTTAGGCCTTGGGAGGCTCGTATGCCCATTGCTTGTTCTATTTCTCTGGCGGAGGCAGCTGTGTCATTGGCCATTTGGACTTGGGTTTCACTATGTTGCTGTGCAACTGCCCGAGCCTCGTCGAGTTGTCTTTGGTAGTCTTCCAAACCTGCTCTGGCGTTAGCAACATTCGTTGTTGCGAGTCTAACCGCTGGACTCATGCCCGCAATTGCAGCAGCGGTGTGTTCAATGCAACCGCTAGCATGAAGTGCCTCGGTAGCAATTCGACTTATGATTTCATTGAAGCTAAAAAATCCATATTTCGCAAGATTTACAGCCATATGTTGATCGTGGAGCCTTAACGTAAGCACTTCTTGAGCATATCCAATTCTTCCAAGTAAATGCTCTATGTTGTATAATGCGCGCCAATATTGCTCAGACGAATCCCTTGCATCATTTAGGTGATGAAGAGTATCTATAGTCTTGTTTAGGGTATCATTTTCCAAATCATAATTCAATAAAAGTCCTGGAAAAGCTTGGTTTAATAAATCCACATTTGTCAAAAGCTCTGCGCGCTGCTCGTCGGTTTTACCTTCAATAGTGTATAGTGCCGCTATAGCCATTATTAGCTCTCTTATCCTGCTAGTTGTGGCCGCTATAGTTTCGCTATTTTCACGGGTTCTTTCACCAAACTCTTCAGCACTCCTAATAAGCTTTTCACTTTCTTCGCGCCAAGCTCGAGCGGCTTCTGTCGCTTCGTTGTTGCGCCTTACAAGTGTAGCTATCACAGTATAAAGCGCAACCACTCCTGTTAGAACCAGTCCAAAAGGGTTGGCCTTAAAAACTGCGTTTTGGGCTGCCTGTACTGCTGTTGCAGCTTGTGTTACGCCCTTTAGTGTTTGTTTAGCTGCTCTATAAGCAATCAGTGCCGTGGTAAGCTCTGTTATTCCGCCTATTGCTGGTCTGATATAACTATTCGTGAATTTTAAAATACTTGTGCTGCCCAGATTAGTAACAGATTCACTCATTCTGCCCATAGCTTCTGAAATACTGCGCTCCAGACCTTCAACTTGTTGGATGACTTGTTGGATTTGGCGGTCGTCTATGGTTATAACTCCGCTAACGCTGTATAGTTGCATGGTGGTCACCTCCTTTATTTCATAACAAAACCGCCCAAAGGCGGTTGAGGTTTTGCTGTTTTATGTAAAATCCAAAACAAGCACAAAGTACATTCTCTTGTCTATTGTGGGCGAAAAGTAATCGATTGCACAACTGAATATGTTCCAACAAGTTCACTAAAAAAAGAGCTAAAAACAATAGACGCTTCATCACCGTGGTTGTTGGTAAAATTCCATATGAACCGCAAATGCAAATCATCACTGTTATAAATCGCGACCGCAAACATATAACGTGCGGCATCTTCATCCACCACTTCTTCTATAATTACGTTACCACCTGATGAAGTCAATGATTCGATTCTTAGATTATCCCCAACAAAATTAAAAGATGAATAGTTTAAATAGGCATCTATCATATCTAAAAAATTCCGAGACGAGAAAACGTTAAAGCTATACCTTGCTTCCTCAACTCTGCCATTGTCGCATAATCTTAATGAAACCCGGACATTTCTGCCATCAAGAAGTGTTTGCTTTCTTAGTTCATCTGCACCGAAAAAACCAGTACCAGAAGATGTATACCACCCATCCAATTCATCAAAATTTCGCCTGTCTGCATTGAATACACCAGTTGATATTTCGGCCAAATTGGCTGCGTTAAGCGAGAGCCTCATATTTCCAAGGCGAGTGTTAAAATCTCTTGCTGAAACTGAAGGGGTTGGGACTGGGGCTGAACTCCTGCACCCCACCAAAAAACCCACCGCCATCACCAAAACAACCAAAACCCAAAAAACTCTCCTCATACCACATCCACCCCATTTTTAACTTTATACTAACACACCCCAAGGAAATATGCAAAGGTCTTTTGGTGAAATGGACGCACCAATAAATTGTTGTCCCATTTTTTTGAAATCTGATAACTTTCTGGCCACTAACAACGGGCGATGCTCCGCATCGCCCGTTGTTAGTGGCCATGACACTTAAAGTAAATATTCGGGACAACTTTAACTTGTTGCGTCCTGGTGAAATACACCTTACAAACCCACAACAAGCCCAACCACAACACTTCGCAACAACAACAAAACCGCCTTGCGGCGGCTCTACTGACTCAACTTATATAATGCGTACTGATTAAGACTAACACCTTCTTTTTGCGATTCATAACTTAGTTTTCTATGAAGTGATTTCGGTAAACGCAATAAAAATTTGCCACCATATCCCTCGGTTGTTACGGGTTCTGCGATGGGGTCTGCATAATCAAGTTTAGATTGCAAATAGCCTTCCATGGCTTCTTTTAGGCTTTCCAATGCCTCGGCTTCCGTATCGCCTGTACTACTGCATCCGGAAAGCTCCAAAACTTCGCTGACATAATATTTGCCGCTTTCGTCATCGACAAATGTGACAACCTTGCTATAGGGCAAAGACATATAATAACTCAAATCTTTTGCCACTTGCTCACCTCCTCACGAGGCGATAATATCGCATATGATATTATTTGTCAAGAGGCAATAAATTCGCACTTGCAGGAATGGCAAGCAATGCACGTGGGGCCCCAGCCACCACATACTGCTTGTTGGGGAGAGCCCCAAGCCCCCTTCAATCTCCTTTTGTAAGCGTTGCCTGCTGTTGCGAAGCCAAAAGCCGCCTCACGGCGGCTCAATCCACTAGCTGTAATTCCTCTTTCAAGGCTCTTTGTAATGTTTGAGAAAAATTCACACCCATGTCCATAGCTCTCTGATTCAAGTGTGCGGGTATAACCAATGTCTTTTTCACCAAGACGGAAGACAGCAACCGCCTATGCCTTGCGGTGTCGGTCTGAATGAATGTAATGATGTCGCCTTCTTGATATTCATCAGACTGCATCAGTTCTTGCTGTGTTCTTGGTGTTGGGATTGTTTGCTTGGTATCTTCCAAGCGAACCAAGACGTTACCCAAAAAATCCTCTGCCATAGCAATACCATCCGCCATGCCCTTACCCCAAGTGGCCCCAAAGTCAATACCAGGAAAAAAGATACAGAATGTGTCGTTATCGTCTTCTCTAAAAATTGCTGGGTACACATATTTCATGCAACAACCTCCTGTGGCACAAGGTGAAAATCAGGCCTATTTAAGGCCTAGGTCCTTCATGATTTTGTTTACAAGCCCTGTTCCGATTTCTGCCTGATGGTGGCGACCGATTTGGGTTCGCTTGCCGTTTTTGGGGTTATAGTACCAATCGTGGTTTGCCCCATGGCTTTCAAATCTTATGCCCTGTTTTTTGAGCTTGCGGATAAATTCACTTGTCGTCAACGCCCCCCACCTCGCAATCATTGTACCACGTACTTAGTACGTGCGTCAAGGGATTTTTGAGCTTTGCCCACGCAACTACACGGAGGTGTATTTTGCCCTATGCTTCACGCGCAAGTTCTGCAATGAAATCAAAAATATCTTCACCATCTTGCTGTTTTGGTTGGGTTGTTTTGGTTGGTTTTTGAGGCAATTGTGTTTCAACCCAACGCGGCAATGTGGCTTCGGTGATGTATTTGGGTGTTTCTTTGGGAGCGTTGCTTTTTATAAAACGCATATCCGTTGCCCCTGACCACAAACAGTCAGCAATATAGGCCTCCCATTGAAGTTCTTTGTTGAATTTGGCCTTGACGTATCGAATAGCGGATACAGCTTTCATTGGCTGAAGTTCAGCCAAATAAACGATTACTCGGTCGTTTCCGACTGCTCCGCAGGTTCTAAAAAATCCGCAAAATCAATGTCTGTAACGGCTTGCTTGATGGTTGACAGCAGTTTTGTGCCAGCCCATCCGCCGACTTCTTCTTTCGTTGTTTGGCATAAAAAAGCAACCGCCTCAAGTATGCGGCCACTGTTTTCGGGTTTTAGCAGTATGGGTACAATAGCTTGAATGTCCCTTGCCTTACTCTTTGCGATTTCGTTGTGAATGGTCATCACAGCCCTTGCCACGGCACCCTCGGAAAAGTCATCGGCAACTTTGGCCTTCTCGATTTCGTAGTTAGCCTCCAAGAGTTCTTGGCTTACAACATGAGAAATTCGGGATTGCACAAATTCACTCTCAAGAATTGCGGGCAGCAATGGCTCAATAATTGTCATAAGTTCTAGTAATTCAAGGCTGGTCAAATCTTTTATTTTACGCATAAATCCCCCTTATTGTAGGGGCGACCTTTTTTGGTCGCCCGTTTCTATGAAGCCTTTTCTGGTGCGCCGCGGCCCTTGTACTCCGTTGCTGCCGCGAACGGCACATCACCGCCCAGGCCTGCCCCTATGACCGCCCCGTTTTCAGAACATTCATCCACCCGCAATGGCGCAAAACCGGCCTGGATGTCTGCGAGTGTCTTGAGGTGCCCATGAAACTCCACAGGATAGGAGCCTTCGCCTCCGCTTGTAGTAGTTAGGGTAAAACCTGCCCTGTTCACCGCACCTTGCAGTCGAAACACCAGCAAGTTGTCGCCAATCGTACGCACTGCAAGAGTGATTTCATTGTCAAAGTGCTCAGGCAACAACTTAGAGCCAAAGCGCAAAGAACCATCTGTAGGGTCAATACTTGATGTGTTCATCACCTGTTGAATTTTTTCCAATACAGCTTCTACTGCTGTTGTGGAAATGGTAGCCGTTTCCCATCCATCTTGAATGGTTGTGCCTGCCATACTCTGGGTCAAATCATCAATTTCGATGTCCCTAAAGGAGCCGGTAAGTGTAACCGTGCAGCCGCCACTGGTGCCCCCAAGGGCGGTGCCGATGTTTGGTGATGACCCATCCATGTTCATTTGAGCCGCCTGCAACTTTGCCGCAAACTCAGCTTTTGTCGTGGCAGACGTCACATCATCATACGGAATGTTGAAAAACAATGCGCCCGCACCTGTAATCATGTTAAAGGGGGTCTTTTCGCTTAACCCGCTAGGTACAAATCCTGTGCCATTTTATTACCTCCTACAAAAATGTTTATTAATATGCAAACACCAACGAAACCCCGTATCTGGATGGATACGGGGTTTCGTTGGTGTTTGCATATTATTTACAAAAATACTTTTAACCATTTTAACCACGATACCATTATAACACGATGCAAACTAACATTCAATCTCATCTCATTTTGACGAGTGAGTTATTCATTTGAAGAATGTTTTGCAAAACATACTTGCCTCCCTAAATACACCATGCTAAAATAAACACTGAACCAAATCTGTCAACCCAAGACAAATATAAAGAAGGTGAACTATTGAGAATCACTACTGTAATCAATCAAAAGGGTGGTGTTGGAAAAACAACCACCGCCCATGCCCTGGCAACAGGATTGAAAAGATGGGGCCGTCGTGTTTTGGCCGTAGACGTAGACCCTCAAGGCAACCTGTCTTACACTATGACTGCTGATACTACCGGCCCTGGACTGTATGAGGCAATGCGAAATGAAATGATTGCGTCCGAAGTCATCCAAAATACTGACCAGGGCGATATACTACCGTCCACATTATTGTTAGCTGCAGCCGACATGGAGTTTACGACCACGGGGCGCGAATGGATTTTGGACAAGCTATTAGAGCCGGTCAAGCATCAATACGACCATATAATCATTGATTCACCCCCTACTCTTGGAATACTGACCGTGAACGCTTTGACGGCCTCTACGGATGTTGTGATTCCTGTGGGTGCAGATATTTATAGTCTACAAGGCCTCTATCAGCTATACTCAACCATTGAGAAGGTTCGTCAATTTTGCAACCCCAATCTGAAGATAGCTGGCATTTTACTCACTCGCCATAATTCAAGGTCGATTATTAGCCGCGACATCAAAGAAGGTATCGAAGAAAAGGTTGCATCATTATCAACTTCCCTATACAATGCCACAATCCGCGAAGGTGTAGCTGTTAAAGAGGCACAAGCGCAGCAGATGTCGTTATTCGAATATGCGCCAAGGAGCAATCCCGCCCAGGATTACGACAATTTTGTAAGTGAATATCTAGCACAAGGAGGTGTGATAAATGTCTAAAAAGAATTTCAAAGGGGCTGTAAAGGGTGCAGATAAGCTTTTTAGTGTACACGACACACTCGATGCCACCCAAGACGTACAAGCCACACGTGCCACCCAAGCCACCCAAGACGTACAAGCCACACGTGCCACCCAAGCCACCCAAGACGTACAAGCCACACGTGCCACCCAAGCCACCCAAGA
>Ga0123355_10022929_pt1 | contig 10011 bp, 2 predicted proteins | sample TergutEmb28metaG_3_FD_89872 | JGI IMG/M metagenome (GOLD analysis project Ga0123355, IMG submission 89872) | Embiratermes neotenicus P1 segment gut microbial communities from Petit-Saut dam, French Guiana - Emb289 P1 | ecosystem: Host-associated > Arthropoda: Insects > Digestive system > Gut ...
AATAATTTTACCACTAATGAACAATTAGGCGCACTACAGACACATTCCTCTTCATTTCTCACACAACGAACGTACTCCTGTTCAAATTTCGTTGCAATATCTTCATTGGTGTTAGAATTATTAAAGAAATGCCGGGTTCGGTAGAGAGTGGGACACACTGTATAATTAGAATAATTTGTGGGTTACTAACATTTAATAAAGCGTTACTTGCTTAACCGGAATAATCACAGAAAGTTTAAACCGAATTAACGCTTTACTATTAGTGGTCCGCGGTTCGGTGTTCCACAGCACACTTCCTGACCAGAGCACTTATTCACCCACCCATCCATCCATCCATCCATCCATCCATCCACCCATCCATCTCTCGAAAGTATCATTCTAGTGTTCAAATTTTGTGGGCATTATCTTTTATTCTGGCCCATATGCCTCTTTTACATTTTATTGCACTTGTTCTGTCTTGTTTCTTCCGTACATGAATTGGCCTGTATCGATAGCTATTGACTTTATTTAGTCTTGCTCCTATTTAGCACCTCAATAAATGTACCGAACAGGACGTAGTTCTGAGTTTTATTCAACGATGCTGTCTGTAGCAAAACTTCATACCTTCGAAGTTAGGTGATTGAATATAAACGTGGAGCACTGATGGAAAGATAAAGACACGAGAAAATTTAAGTACGTGTTTATTCCTACGCTTCTATTCTTATTTTTAATATTATATTATATTATAAAAATTATTATTATTATATCGTTATAATATTATTCTCGTGGGCCGGGTAGCTCAATCGGTATAGCGACTGACTACGGGCTGGACGGTCCGGGGATCGAATCCCGGTGGGGGCGAGATTTTCCCCTATTCCAGACCGACGCTGGGGCCCACCCAGCCTCCTGTAAAATGGGTACCGGGTCTTTCCCTAGGCGTGCTGCTGACCACTCACCCCCTTCTAGTGCCGCCGTCATGGAAGAGTAGAGCTATACCTCTACTCACCCTCTGGGCCACACCGGGCCTGTAACAGAATCACTTTAACATTTTAATATCAATCTCAGAAACAACGTTGCCGAACTATTGACCAATATTTGCCCTTCTGACTTCATTAGTACCTGCTTAACTGAAACGTGGCTTAACGACTGTCACAGTGAATATTTCTTCGGAGAGGTACATGTAGTTTTTGAGCCGGTTGTTTGACGTGAAGTCACGTGATGTAGGAGCTTTGATGGCCAGTGTTGATGGGCTTTCATATTTTTGAGCGTAGATCAGAATTTAATTGGTCAGGACAATATGTACAGAACGAAATCCCAACGTATGATGGCTTTGACTTGCCAAGCAGAAATCATCGTTTTTCACCTGATATAACTGGGGATATTATATATATATGTGTATTTATATATAAGTATATGTATATATACATACATATATATATATGTGTGTGTGTGTGTGTGTAAATGCATTAGTTGCTTCAAAGAATTTGTTTTTATGCTTGGGAACTTCATCGTTTTTCTTTTGGCATGGGCTTGTTTCGTCACTCACTCCGATAGAGTTTCTTGACTTCGGAACCAAACCGTGGTCTTCCATGTCAAAAAACACAGGTGGGCGTTACAATCCACTTATCGTACTGCCCACTTGCAATAACTATGCTCTGTATTAATAGATCTACACCGAATTATGTTGGGGTTTGGAAAAAAATGTGAGATTTGGATTAGTAAAACAAACATATGTTCAAATTGTAACAATACGGGCAGTTTTCCAGCGAATGTCTAAACTCACTTCGTAAATTAATCAATTATAATAACATTCAAGATATAAATTCAGCCAATCATGCTCTAAAGATATGTAGTTTTTAAAGTAATCCATGTACAGGCCTGGGGAGTCCCTGATGGTTCCAGAAGGATAAGACTTGCAGATTTCAAGAAAATCGGTACACGAAGGTGGAAAGTTTGCCAGCCCTACGCACTGGCCATCTTTACCCCCAAGGAAATATTTCTGGTACTCAGTTCTGCAAAGGGCTCATTCGACTCCAGAGCCATAGTGCGGTCGGAAGGATTATGTGAATGAAAAGTTCCAATGGCATCATCGGAAATCGAAACCGCGACATTCTAAATTCTGGCTCAGTACCTCAAGAAACTGCGCCACCGTGTGCCTCCAAAATATAACTATATATTATATAATATATATAATAAATATTTCACGCAGCTACCCATCATCAAGTGCACAGGAGAATAAATCATCATATAGCTGCCCAACATCAAGTGCAAAGACGCACAACTATTTCACACAGCTACTCAACACAAAGCGCACAGGCGCATAACTATTTCACATAGCTACCCAACATCCAGTGCACAGGCGCATAACTATTCACATAGCTACCCAATATAAAGTTCGTGGGCGCATACGTATTTCACATAGCTACCCAACATCCAGTACACAGGCGCATAACTATTCACATAGCTACCCAACATCAAGTTCATGGGCGCATACGTATTTCACATAGCTACCCAAAATCCAGTGCACAGGCGCATAACTATTCACATAGCTACCCAACATAAAGTTCATGGGCGCATACGTATTTCACATAGCTACCCAACATCCAGTGCACAGGCGCATAATTATTCACATAGCTACCCAACATCAAGTTCATGGGCGCATACGTATTTCACATCCTTACACAGCATCAAGTGCACAGGCACATAACTATTTCACATAGCTACCACCCAACATCAAGGACAGAAGCGCATTACTATTTCACATACCTATCCAACATCAAGGGCCTTCCAAAAGAAAAATCTGAGTTGCCAAAGGCTGCAACTCATTTCAAGACATCGTATAATACGAGGGTGTGTCAAATGAAAACCTTAAATACTTTTTATTTTTCATCGTAGACGATAGGGTGTGCTGATCCATGACTCATATCCAGATGTGCGGCTATTTGATTCACTTTTAAGCGGCGATTTTCCTTCACGATGGCTTCAACTGTTGTAATGGCCTCTGGTGTCACTACTCGGTGTGCCTGACCAGGTCGAGGAGAGTCTGTTACAGGACTACTGCCGTTCGTGAACTTCCTAGTCCACTCGCACACTTGCTGTAGTGACAGACATGCATCACCATACTGAACTTTCATTCGTCAATGAATTTCGATGGGTTTCACCCCTTCACTACTTAAAAAAAAAACGGATGACAGAACGCTGTTCTTCTTTGTTGCATGTTGCAAGCGGGGCCGCCATCTTTATACTACTACTGCGCCGTCGTGTTACATTCCTGCATCGTACTGCCACCTGTTGGCCACTCTTCAAACCATGAGTATCATTGTTGTCAACTTACAAGACAATCGAGCTGTGTTTCGAATTGTTTTCATTTGACTCCATACTTACTTCTGGGTCTAGCTAAGGCGCGTGTGTTAATTGTCATTCGTGTGCAGTTTCTCTCTTTAATTATAAATTACTAGTTCGCTCAGATATCCAATTCTCATTCTCTGGCTTACAGCCACGATGAGATTCGAACTCGCAGTCTCCTATCTAAAAGCACGTTTGTAAATTGAACTTCCAAACACCCTTGCTGAGTCATTATTTGCTTGAAAATTGACCCTCGCTTTTATACTGTCTAAACGTGGAATAAATAATCTTCGGTCTACGGACACATAGGTTGATCGGAAGAAGGCAACGGCGTGCGCATTTTATGCTACATGAAATAAAGATCAACGTTAATGGGAGATGCGTTCTACATTCCTAACACATCCCGTTAGTGAAGAATATTTCCAATTAAAACTCACTTCAACATATATAAAAAATAAACATGAACGGAAACCATCTATGGCGACATAACGTTGAACATATTGTGCTTACTCACCAGAACACAAAAATATGAATATATTGTGATTTCTGAATAGAGCATGAAAGTATAAAAATTTTGTGATTATTCAACACAGACCGAAAATAAGAAAATACTGTAATTACAAACCAAAGGATGAAAATATAAAATACTGTGAGTGCTCACGAAGGAAAGAAAATACTGTAATTACTGAGTAAAATACGAATATATAAAAATAATGTGATTACTCACCACAGAAAGAAAATACTGCGATTACTCATAAAAGCATGAAAATATGAAAATTTCGTGCATTACAGAATAAAGCACGAAAAATACGAAAACATTGTGATTACTCACCACAGAAAGAAAATACTGCGATTACTCATAAAAGCATGAAAATATGAAAATTTCGTGCATTACGGAATAAAGCACGAAAAATATGAAAACATTGTGATTACTCACCACAGAACGAAAATATGAAAATACTGTGACAATTCACTAAAGCACGAAACTATGAAAATACTGTGATTACCCACCACAGATCGAAAATATGAAAATATTGTGATTACTCACTAAAGCATGAAAATATGAAAACATTATTACTCAAAACAGGACGAAAATATTAAAATACTGTGATTACTCACCATAGATCGAAAATATGAAATTATTGTGATTACTCACCCGGATACGAAAATACAACCCATCGTAGGACGAAGTCGCAGTGTGGGCATGTCGTGGAAGGCAGTGACGGACAGACAGAGCATCGGATCCCATTACATGTCGAAATACTGTAACAAAAATAGTAAATGTGAAGTCAGACTACCGCCTAAGTAACGGCCGTACTCTAGACGAATAAGGAACATTTCTGGAAGAAGGTAATAATTTAACTTAATTAACCACTTTGCGTTGTAACAGCGGCGGATTTTTACAACACAAAGTGGTTCCGTTGATGGAAACTTACATTTTATGTCTATGGTTCCATGCATCGCTGATCTATATTAACCTTTTGACGCCTAACGTCCACTATAGTGGTCGTACTGCACCGCTAACCTCTAAATGTTGCATTTTATACATTTATTCAACAAATATAGGTACTGAAAATTTTAAACATGGTATATACTCTCTGTTATTTTCCTCTTCAAAATGCAATTTGTTTCCTGTATTATTCACATTTTATATACAGAGTGTGCTAAAATTAAAAAAAAAATAATTCCGGCACCAAAAGGTTAATAACTGTCCAACGAGATGCAACACAAAGCAGTCTACTTATTATTCTGCAAGTTTACTCTACATGTTTCGGGTTGTCAACCACACCCATCATCAGGAGTACACAAAACTGTACCTACAGCCTCCGGTACTATGCAGCTACCTCCCTCCATCTAGGCCAAGCTAGCATGGCCTAGATGGAGGGAGGTAGCTGCATAGTACCGGAGGCTGTAGGTACAGTTTTGTGTACTCCTGATGATGGGTGTGGTTGACGCCCGAAACATGTAGAGTGAACTTGCAGAATAATAAGTAGACTACTGTGTGTTGTATCTCGTTGGACAGTTATTAATATAGGAAACTGTTACTTTCAGAGACTACGGGAAAAACAGTGTGCAGGGAACATATAAAAAAATTCACATGCGAAACATCTCTGATAAGTATTAGAATTATTTACATCGTCGCTGCGGATAAAACACACAACAGCATGACAAAAGCAAGTTGCTTTTGTCTTCAGGCGTGCTCTCGACATGTTGTGTTCTATGTTTTATACACAGTGACGATGTACAAAATTCTAATACATATCAGTAATGTTTCGTCGCATGTTACATCACTGTCAATGAATTGTATGAAACAAGAACTCACTTCTATGTTTCTGATAAATGGAATGAGCCTACCTCACGTAATGTACATACAGCAACGTTGTAAAGAGCTATATAAAAATTATGGCCTATAAGCTACCTATTAAATGTTTAGCAATATTCCGTATAATTGAGGGAGACAGATGAATCAGTCTTCCTCAAGCGTACGTATATGATACGAGACTGAAGGTGCTGCTGGTAAATGTTACTTGACCGAACTGTCTGGCGCCAACAGCGATCGGTACGTACGTAAACAGATGTTTCCAGTTCACCAGGAGAAACTGACCATAGACCACACAGAATGTAGTCAGGTCCGAAAGGGCACCATGTGCTATCGTTCACAATTTTTAGATGTCAGTGTGTTATGTTAGTATTCTTATATCAAGTCACGTCCTGTATCTGCTACGATACAAGTACTAATACAAAAGAATCTGATTAAACCAGAACACGATGCCCACGAATGCTTCTTAAAATGGCGCACGTTCACTTAGGCTAGGCGCGCACTGGCAACTTTAGTTGCTCAACTATTTAGTTGCCCGGATGGCAATTCACGAACTTATACACTTGAAGACGAAGGTGATACTTTCCTTCTAAACGTAGGGAATCAATTACCAAACCACATGGCGCAACAACCCAGCAGACCTGCTTCCTCAGTACGCCAACAGGTTAGCAACTAATCAAATCTTTCAGTTGTGTCGTTTCCAGTAAGTAAAGCGGCAACCTCCCCGCTACACTAGTCGTACCTTACACTGCGGTATTCATTCTCTCGCTAGCGCTCTCTCTCTCTCTCTCTCTCTCTCTCTCAGGTGTTACACACGCGACAAAAACTTTAGCTGGTACTGTGGTCGCTTTATTTCAATGCATGCTGAGCAGAACACTCTACATTACAGTCCCTCTCTATGTCTCACCCATACACACACACACACACACACACACACACACACACACACACACGCTGTCGCAGCCGTTTAGCAGTTGAGCCTTACAAATATTACAAAACAGTCAACTTTCGGAAAACACTTTTTACAGGTTCCTTTTTTTAATGCAGGAAAGAAGTCAGTTCCTCCGTTTCAGAGGAACAGTAGCGCTATACTTTTCGTAGTTAAACCGAAGAATTCGCCACAAGTTTACCTGCGCTGGTCAAGGAAGACAAGTTCCGTTTGTGATGGCATGACTCGAATTCCTAGCCTCGGAAGTAACGTGTGTAACTGTAGCCACACAAACAGCCAGCCAACCAGTCGGCAACTCCGGATTAGAGCAGAAGGTGGGCGCAACACTGTCGTTTCTCCATTTTACGTATCGCCAGCCATGTCAGTGACCGCCTTGTTCGACATTCTCTGATACTCCCCCATGAAGAAACTGTAACGAATTCTAGTGAATTCCCTACTCAGATTTACTTCTATGAAACGCAGTTCCTACTAGCAGGCAACTACATCTAAAAATCAGGAAACATAACGCGGGAGAGACTGTTCCTGTTCGGGACTGCCTCCTGCGTCTCCGGAAGTCTTTGTCAAAACACGTCTTGTCTTCAGTTTGGGGTTGTGCGCACTGGTAGCAATATGACAGACTTCACGTAGTATTTACTGACCAGTTAAGGGTGCTGGGCTACTACTCTATTTATCACACCAACTCTTACGATCCAAATATTATACCACACCATGTCCATTTGCTCTTGCAACAACGAAAAGACGCGTTACTTGCGTGAGTCCTTGCAGACATTTCTCCTATTTTCCCCAGGTGTTTGGAACCGCAAACCTGAGTCCGAAACGGTGCAACTGAATGATCACACTGATATCCGAGGAGGGGTAGATATGGGTGTGAAGACTGCTGTCTGCTAGGTAAGAAGTCTTACAGTATGGCACACAGCTTCTCAGAAACTTTGGTACCAACGTGTATGTACATAACTACATGGCATCACACCCCTAAAGACAGTTATTGCTCATAGCTACTACTGCGAGAACGTGAAATCTCACAGCTAAGAGTTGCAAGCCAAAGCGAAACATTGTGAATATTATTCAGATGTTATATCTTTCATGAAGCAGCAATTTATCGTAACTCGCCGACACACATTTTTACAGGAGACAGAAAAACTTGACCGAACCTAATAACCCAAACTTACGCAGTTTCTTTGTGGACACAACATTGTGACAAAAGGTGTGTTCGTAACCCACCTGTCTAGTAATGCGGGAATCTCAGTTTCACGAATTGTGTAGGTTACGGCAAATGGCGGTTTCATAAGCGATACGACACCGAACTCCTTTGGAAAAAGTACTTCTTTATGGAAGGTATGAAGTATAAACCTCAGGAAATGACGTGAACAATGCATACTTTTATAATAAAACCAACTAAATGCACTAATTTCTCAAATTTATCAGAATGTTCCGTCCTGATCCTGCTTGCAACCTGTCAGCAAACCTGTAGGACATATACCATTGCTGTGTGTACAGTGAAAAACTCCTGATGATGGACAGAGGTACTGTCCGAAACATGTAGAGTTTTATTCCAAAAATAAATTTGAGAAATTAATGCATTTAGTTGGTTCTATTATAAGAAATTATCACGATGCACGGTCACCTGAACGTCAAATAAAGAACATTATATACTCTTGGAATTATCAATGTATGACATACTGGTAGTCAGTGATATAGCACAAAGCACAAACTTCGCCATACCTCCGCCAGAAGTATGTTGAAGCCTTCCCTGTGCCTAGGCACCTCAAAATACAAGCACAGAGGGGGTGAAGATAACGTTCCATGGATCCAACCATTGACGCTAAACTGAAGTTAAGTGATTACATTCGCGTCCTAGCTACCTTACTGGAAAATAAACCCCGATCGTTAGTCTCTCAATTTAGTTACTGTAGTAAATTAGCTCTCCACAGTAGTCACGTCCTTTGATGTTACAGGTCATTCTTACATCTCTAAGAAGTCAAGAGTTGAAAGACTAGACACACACACAACACGTGATGTCCATAAACAGTCCGTAATCCTGTACGCATCGGAATTCTAAAGTACAATACAAATATGCGAATTTGAAGCACTGAAATTTACAGCTACAATGTCCAACAGTGCACCGCCAAAGAAATTACGAACATGAAACGTACTTTTGCCATTTGTGTATGTGACTGCAAATGTGGGCTTGTACAAAGAAAAAACTGTAATCATCAAGCACTACATTCAACAAGCTAATGAATTAAGAAATTATAGCAATGTGCAGCATTTATTTAAGGAAGTTATCAGAAACTAAGTTCCCTATAAGTGTCGTCTTTATCCACAGGTCAAAAACGTAGTTTTATTTCACACAGGAACTTAAACCGTAAGAGAACCAAGCAGTCGTACACTTATAGTGCTCTAATGCACCCAGGCCTCCTTAACTTGTATGCCGTACAGATACATCGCTTGATATAGCAGCGAGCAAGCAGTTTTGCAGCAATACATCATGCGACATTTACTTTTGCAATTTCTTAATGAAATATTACCTACCCTTAGTTTCCACCCACCCAGCTTGCCTCCATAAAATGGTAAAATATTGTCAGATTTTTTAGTGTAAATTACTAATGTTCCCTTGTTTCCTGTACTACTATTAAAGAACAGTAATTTTTTAAAATTGCAAGTATCCCTAAAAGAAGGATTTTTAACGCTAAAATGCCTGAGTGAAGTGAAAAACAGTCAGTGTAGAACAATAAGAAGGCATGTCTATATGAAGAAAAGTACAATTTGAAGACAGTCCTTCTATTCTAGCACCAAACCACAGTAATTTTCTCGAGCTGGCAGACGTATATTGACAAGGAAACGAGTGTATACAGTTTCACGGAAACGACAAAGACATTTATCATCTGGTTGCATCTTTCATACTTTCATCAAGGAAAGTAACTGTCGTGGAAGAAACACCATTCCCCACAAAACTGGGTCGGTCAGGTTCCGCAGGTACTAGACGACATAAAGAAGACAGGAAAGGGCTCGTGATAAATTGAAAATGAAACATAGTGGGAAGATCAATTCTGTCTGAAATTTCTTTGAATTTGTCTCAATATAAAAAAATTAGTGTAGTTTGTTAAGCCAATATTACAAAATTATTAGATTCCATATTCAGCACACTTCCGTATTCATATGTCTATTGAAAATTCAAATACACTGGTGGGTTGCGTAAAGAGAAAAAACCAACTTGATGCCACTTATTTTATTATTTAATATTCATTCATTACTCAACATGTTTCGGCCGTTAATACGACCATCTTCAGGAGTCTGGTGTGGTGTCTTTATGCAGTCTGAAGCACTACGTGCTTCAGACTGCATAAAGACACCACACCACCATAGCCACACTGAATCGGAACGCCAACACACACCAAACCAGATACCACCCATGAAA
>Ga0123355_10022930_pt1 | contig 10011 bp, 7 predicted proteins | sample TergutEmb28metaG_3_FD_89872 | JGI IMG/M metagenome (GOLD analysis project Ga0123355, IMG submission 89872) | Embiratermes neotenicus P1 segment gut microbial communities from Petit-Saut dam, French Guiana - Emb289 P1 | ecosystem: Host-associated > Arthropoda: Insects > Digestive system > Gut ...
CTCTCCTGATGGGAGGACTCACAGTCAGTTTGATCACAGAGTGATAGGTAGGAGATGGGATTCGACTATACTAATACTACATGTACGAAGTTTCAGGGGAGCTGATTGTTATACTGATCACCATCTGGTGGTTGCAACCGTTAGGGAAAGATTGGCAGTAAGTAAATAAGCATCACAGAAGTTTGATGGGGAAATATGTAATCTCAGGAAGATAAATGAGGTGGAGGTTAGGAAACGGTATCAGATTGAGATTACAAGCAGGTTTGCAGCTTTGGAGAACTTATGTGAAGACGAGGACATAAATAGGGCTTGGGAGAGAATTAAAGAGAATATCAAAACCTTATCTAAAGAGAATCTACGTCTGTGCGAATTGAAGCAGTATAAACCATGGTTTGATGAAGAATGGTTATGATGTTTATATCGAAGGAAGCAGGCTAAAATGCAGTGCTTACACTATCCAAACCAGAGCAGTATTGAGTCTCAACAATGTAAGACGTGAAGCTAATAGATATTTCAGGTAAAAAGGAAGGAGTATCTGAAAGCTAAATTTGATGACCTTGAAACTAACAGTAATATCAAACACATCACAGAAGTATAGGGGCATAAACGGCTTTAAGAAGGGTTACCAGCTTCGAACTAATGTAGTAATGGATGAGAATCTTGATTTGGTTACAGACTCCCCCAGAATTTTCCCTAGGTGGAGGAACCATTTCTCTCAGCTTGAATGCACATGGAGTTCATGAAGTTAGGTAGAAATAAATACACATAGCAGAAGCTCTAATGCCTGAGCCGAGTGCCTTTCAGGTTGGGTCACCCATTGAAAAGCTAGAAAAGTCACAAAACACAACGTATTGACTAAATCCCAGCAGAACGGATTCAAGCAGAGTGTAGAAAAATTCGCTCTGAGATCCATAAACTTATTAATTCTATCTGGAATAAAGAGTAATTTCTTGAGGAGTGGAAGGTTCGATCATCTTACCTATCCATAAGAAGGGTGATAAAACAGATTGTAGTAATTATAGACGCCTATCACTTTTTTCAACTACATACAAGTTTTATTCACCATCCTGTTGTCAAATTTAACTCCATATGCATAGAAAATTACTGGGGATCATCAGTGTGGGTTTCGACAGAACAGGTTAACTACTGACCACATAAATATTATTGTAGCACCGTGCATTTTCGTAGTATCACTTCAATTTATCAACCAACGAATGCGCATATAATTTCACATAGAACACTTTTAAACACTTTAAAACACTCCGACATGTTTCGATCTTGCCAGGTCATCATCAGGGAGCTTTGTTCCTTGCTAAAGTTCTTTTACGGTATTCGCAATTCAATTCTTATTTGCAAACGAGGTTTTGTGGCAGTATATAAAGTTGTGTGGGAATTGGTTGTTGAGCAGTGGCTAGGTGTGCGTCGTATATTCTGCATTCGTCAAATACTTGAAAAAATGGGAATACAATCAAGCAGTGCATCAGCTATTTATAGACTACAAGAAAACATATGTTGAAGTTAGGAGGGAGGTATTTTACAGTATTCTTATTAAGTTTAGTATCCCCATGAAACTGGTAAGGCTAATAACATTATGTCTGATTGAAATGTATAGCAGAGTCCTTGTAGGTAAAAATATGTCTGACATGTTTCCTATTAGGAATGGTTTGAAACAAGGAGATGGTCTGTCACCATTTCTTTCCAACTTTGCTTTAGAGTGCGCCATTAGGAGGGTTCAGGTAAACCAGAATGGCTTGAAATTAAATATAATGGGAGGAAGCGTACATACTACAAAGCGAAGAAGCTTTAGTAGTAAGGCGAGTGGACTAGAAGTAAATGCTGATAAGACAAAGCACATGGTCATGTCTCGAGATCAGAATGCAGGTCGAAGTCACAGCACAGAGACTGATAATAATTTATGTGCAATGTTGGAAGAGTTCAAATATTTCGCAACAACTTTAACTAATCAAAATTCCATTCAGGAAGAAATTAGAGGCAGACTAAAGTCAGGATATCCTTGCTATCATTCGGTGCAGAATCTTTTGTCTTCCAGTTTGCTACCCTAAATGTAAAGATATTACAGAAATATAGTTTTACCTTTTGTTTTGTACGAGTGTGAAACTTGGTCGTTCACATTAAGGGAGGAATATACGCTGAGGGTATATGAGAACAAGATGTTGAAGAGAATATTTGGGCCCAAGAGAGACGAGGTAACAGTGAAGTGGAGAAAACTACACAATGAGGAGCTTAACGATTGTATTCCTCACAAAATATAATTCTGGTGATAAAATCAACAAGAATGAGATGGGTCTGGGCGTGTAGCACGAATAGTGGAGAGGAGAGATACATACAGGGTTTTGGTGGGAAAAACTTAGGGAAAAAGACCATTTAGAAGATCCAGGCGTAGATGGAAGGATAATATTAAAACTTGAACTTCAGGAAGTGGGATGGGACATAAATTGGATTGATTTGGCTCAAGATGGGGGAGGTGGCGGGGGTTTTGTGAATGCGGTATTGAACCTTCGGGTGCCATAAAATGTGGGGAATTTCTTTACTAGCTGAGAACCGGTAATATTATCAAGAAACAATCTGCTCCATGGAGTGAGTGAGTAAGTAAGTATGTCAAATGAAGGCTTATAATCATCCTAAATATTTTTGGTCTTATAGAAGCCTCTTATATTCCTATTCTTACAGCTTGCATCAAGTTCGTTAACTTTACATTCCAAATATTCCCCTCATCTTTCCTGGTGTACTTAATTTTTCCATGTCTTAAACTCCCAACAATATCTGTTTCATTTATCTTGAATTTTGCGACCTTTGCAACTTTGCATACTTTTTTAATTCGCAAAATTACAACATTTTAACAGTTTGTACCCCTTCTGTCCACACAGACCTAGACTGTCTTTAGCTGAGATATTTATTTCCCCTCTTGTAAATTCTAAGGCCCCATTTAAGTCCCCGCCATCATCTAGAGTTGCAAAACCTGTTTTAGATGTGAAGCTGGCACTATTCGCCATCTTTCTTCTCGTTTACGTTCTTAATGCTATGTCTCTCCATATAAAACTTCCCTGTACTCGTTGACTTACTGACAGTCTCTCCCAGAATTTTGCAACAATCAAACGTAGATCACTGTCAAACTGAACTCGTCTTTAAGTTTGACATCCAATGTGTTTGAATGTCATCTCGCGTTTATTAAGGTGGGAAATCTCCAATTTTGAGTCTTCCAATCGGGAGAGGTCTATGGGGTATCTATGAATGCTTCGACGCGGGAAAATTATGCTCTTAACAATTATTATTGATAGAAATTACGACAATGATTCGATAACAGATTCTTTTTCTCACTTACCAATATGAAAATATTTTCTCCTCCTAATTTCCATTAAAGCCTCCTAACATTTTTATATGATCCTGAAGGAAATAAAAGAACATTTGCTCTAATTCCTCACCAAATGAGCCCTCAAAGTAATCACTTTTGTCCTGATTTGGAGCATTTGTGTTCAGAACAGTATCGTACTCGCCACACATATGTGTGTGTGTGTGTGTGTGTGTGGGCCGGGTTGCTCAGTCGGTATAACGACTGACTACGGGCTGGACGGTCCGGGATCGAATCCCGGTGGGGACGAGATTTTCCACCCGTCTAGACCGGCCGTGGGGCCCACCCAGCCTCCTGTAAAATGGGTACCGGGCCTTTCCCGGGGGTAAGGTGCGGCCGGGGCGTGCTGCTGACCACTCACCCCCTTCTAGTGCCGCAGTCATGGAAGAGTAGAGCTATACCTCTACCCACCCTCTGGGCCACACTGGCCCTGTAACGGGATCACTTTACCTTTTACATATGTGTATGTTCCTTATGTCTTACAAAAACATACTTCATGCAAATGAATAGACCATTTTCTACACATGAGGTTTTGAATTTGAAATATTTTATGTAAAAATGTTAACACACATATACACTAATTACATAGGTAACGTACTTTTTTGTGATCTTTGATCTATAACAACAACACGCCTTACTCTTGTGCTGTACGACCTACGGCAGATGTGTAATTACCTACGTTCCTTATAATGGTTCTAGAACAGAAGCATCTTAGCAGGAAGAACACATGAATGTGTTGTATCATTTTGTTTATTGGGATGATCATTGTGCTAATACATTATTATAACAATCTCGTTATGTTGCTAACTGAACAAGACGGACAGCGTACGTATAACTTAAACTTGAGGCGCATTCGAACATTGAATGTTGCAGTGGAAAAGCAATGTGTATTACATATTCTGAGCGTGTGTTTGTAGCCTTAGTTATTTAGCCGTGGAGTCACCTGTGGACTACCTAGCTCTGCCATATTTTTCCACATCATCTATCAAGCATAACTTTATTCAGGAAAAAAAATTATCACACATACAGTTTGTGTTCTGTTTCAAATATTTATCACCCTGAGAAGAACTGAGCAAAATATTGTCATAAATATACATAGATCTTTAAGTAAAGTACCCGTTACTCGCAGAGTACAACCAACAAGATGCAACGTTTCGCAGTTTATTTATTTCTGTAAGACACTCTACATGTTTCAGACGGTTTTTCGGTCCATCATCAGTAGCTCAAAACCGCACATAGAGCGCCAGACCAATACTGCTCCTGCTGCGAGCTTGGTTAGCAGCAGGTAGCAGTATTGGTTTGACAAATACCTGACGCTGTATGTGCAGTTTTGAGCTCGTGATGATGGACGGAAAACCCGTCTGAAACATGTAGAGTGTCTTACAGAAATAAATAAATTGTGGAAGTTGAATAAAGAGAGACCAACTTGATGTCACTTGCTTTATTATTTCATTATTTAATGCTCAACGTGTTTCGGATGTTAATACATCCATCCTCAGGAGCTTTCGACTTATTTGTTGAGTTATTTCATGGGTTGTATTGCTCTGGTTCGATGTGTGTTGGTTTTACGTTGTGGTTTGGCTATGGTGGTGTGGTATCCGTATGCAGACTGAGGCACTAGTGCCACAGCCTGCATACAGATACCACACCACCATAGCCAAACCACAACGTAACACCAACACACATCGAACCAGAGCAATACAACCCATGAAATAACTCAACAAATAAGTCGCAAGCTCCTGACGATGGTTGTATTAACATCCGAAATATGTTGAGCATTAAATAATGAAATAATAAAGCAGATGACATCAAGTTGGTCTCTCTTTATTCAACTATCAAGATGATGCACGTTCCAATAAACATAAAATTGTGAAACATTGCATCTTGTTAGTTGTACTCTGCGAATATACAGCGATGCACGGACCTGTGAATGTCAAAAATACCCGTCAGTCTTGTCCTGTTTTAATGAAATTTTAATTTTCAAGACATAATCCAGAAAAGCTAGCAAATATTAAATTTCATGAAAATCTGTCCATTGGGAGCTGAGTTGTTCCGGGCGAACGGATGGACAGAGAGAGACGGAGAGAGAGAGAGAGAGAGAGAGAGACAGATGGACGGATAGAAAGACAGACATGACGAAGCTAATAGTCGCTCTTCGCAATTTGGCGAACGGGCCTAAAATAACGGTTAAGAATTTACTGGCTCCAACAACGTGTGTAATCTTGAATGACTGAGGGACCGCTACAGCAGTCTAATATTTTAGCAAGTTCTAACTTGCCGTGTGAACCCTCTGGTGATGGCAGAATTTTATGCCGAAACAAGACGGACTGTAACATTACGTATTCCGTAAGTGCAGTGAGTTACCCTAGTAAATGAACAATTTAATAATTAAATATTTACTTTTTGTTTAGTATTCGTGTGGTAATTAATGTCTGGTTTATTTGTATGTGGGTTTGTTTGTATGTGGGTTTATTATGTAGGATTGCCTTGCTAGAAGGTTATGTACAGTACGGCTGTGCTGTGTACAGCCAGTTGGTTTATGAAACTGCGAGCGTCTCTGTGGATAAGCTGTGCGCCTGCGCGGTGCCCGATCCCATATACCTTGATTAGCTCTGAAATATTTAGAAGCCAGCAGCGGATGCTAGAGTGGTATCTAACACACGTTTTAAAGGGTGTTCCAAAATTATCGTCACACTCAGAAAATAACACCTTCCATGTCCTAAAAAACTGTGATTATTAGAAGGAGACGAAATGTTGTACAGGCAGATATGGCCAAGTAATTGTATCTTACGACTACTGTGTTCTTGCAGTTGTCGGCCGACGTTTTAGAAGAACCTTCTGGATCCTTCAACCCAGAATTCTGCCTTCGTTGTGGAGCCTGCAGTATTGTATGAAACGTCAATAAATCTCTAACATCAGTTAATTAATAAGTATAAACCTTAAACACAATTGTTTTTCGTATTAATTTTACTGCAATATTTTTCGACCCTACATGGTCAACATCAGAATAAATACCTGACAAAATGCTTAAATGTTATATAATTGTTTCGGTAAAACTGAGATATAATTACTACAATTACGTGTATTTCATTTTTAAACATGTTGCCTCTGTGATACATTAAAATTCTAGGATAATCCACCCAGCTACGTCACGACACCACCATCCATTATATTAACTATACTCAGTTTATCCTAAAATGTTAAATTAACAAAATAGCAAAGTGTATAAAATAAAGCATGCATAATTGTAAAAAATTATGATATGTCGTTTTAGCAAAGCAATTTTATAAAGTTCTGTGAACAACAAAAACTAACATTATTTCATAAGAATTTATAATCAGTGTTTTATGATGTCTTAAAAGCTATAAATTTTGAATATAATCTGTACATTTTGATATTTCATTGACATAATCCTTCCGAACGCACTATGGCCCTGGGATCGACTCAGCCTCTAAGAGAAATGAGTACCAGGAGTATTTCCTGGGGGTAAAAAGCGGCCGGTGCGTAAGGCTGACAATCTTACCACCATCCTGAGCCATTGTCGCGTAATTTAGGAACCTTAACTTCCTGGAACCCTCTGGGCACCTCGGGCCTGTAATGGGACTGTTGTACCTTTTTTACGTTTTGATATGCGTAAGCATTTTATTGCTGTAAAGGTTAGCAATGTAGGTGCAAGCTCCCTCGTGATGGCAATTAAGCCGGAACATGTAGCAGCTAATTTTGACGTTTTACTGACCGTGCATCTCAGTATATTTATCTCAGTAATCAACCAACATGATGTATAAAATTTTTGTTTTACAATAAGTTTATTTCATGCCTCTACATGTTTCGAGCACATGTGCTCATCATCAAGAGGTCAAAATTGCATTACACAGGACGGATTCCTCTCTCAACCTGTGCACCAGACGGCCACCTATAGGTGTGATGATACCAGAGGCTGTGTAATGCAATTTTGACCTCCTGATGATGAGCACATATGCTCGAAACATGTAGATGCATTAAATAAACTTATTGTAAAACAAAACGTTTGTGCATGAATCTGATGTGCATGAAGTTGGTTAATTACTGAGATAAATGTAGCACCTAATTAGGAGTGAAATATATAAGAGTGGAACTGTTTATTTGTTGATGCTGCTAGGATTTGTAAACTCGTCAATTGGTGTATCAGGTACTTAGCCAGATCATGATCCTTTTGACTCGAAACCTGTTGCTGTCAAATTACTGCAAATGAAGTCGTGTTGACGGCTTATCTTTGTTTATTATCCTCACGACAACACGGTGGGATGTCTGTCCTAAAACTGTCTACCAGTTTCCACGGTTTTACACCTCCCTAGCAGAGATCTAAAATGGAAATATGGTAACTTGTTAGCAAGTAACTCAGTTACTGCTGTTGGCGAAGCCACGACCACAGCTCTACTACGGATGAAACTTCAAATAAAACATCCACAACACGTACGTTGCTTTCTTAGCAACTGACGTGCGCCACCCTGGCATTTTGTTGTCGTAATTTAGATATACGCTGTTGTGGTAATAGCGTATTGTTCATGAGCGGTAGGTGTTTACCGATGGAAGCCGATACATATGTAGAAACAAAATTGAATAAAATCTAGTTACACGTTTGTGCTTGTATATATAGAATGCGGCTGGCACTCATTCTGGAGCTTTGTGTTTACAATGGTATGTGACAGTAATACACTTTGTAATTACTACTTACTTATTGAGCAGAGTCCTCCTTGAGAAGCTAACGGGTCCTCAGCTAATCAAGAAATTCCCCTCATTTTATGGAACTCGATGGTTTATTGCCGCATTCACAAATGCCCGTCACCTGTCCCTATCCTGAGCCAGCTCGATCCAGTCCGCGTCCCCACACCCCACCTCCGGAAGATCCATCTTAATATTACCCTCCCATCTATGCCTGGGTTTTCCAAGTGGTTTCTTTCCCTCAGGTTTCCCCACCAAAACCCTGTATACGCCTCTCGCCCATACTTGCTACATATTTCGCCTATCCCATTCTTCTCGATTTGATCACCCGAACAATATTAGGTGAGCAGTACAGATCATTAAGCTCCTCATGCAGTTTTCTCCACTCCCCTGTTACCTCGTCCCTCTTAGGCCCAAATATTCTCCTCAGCACCCTATTCTGAAACACCTTCGGCCTACGTTCCTTCCTCAATATGAGTGACAAAATATTACACCCATACAAAACAAAACGCAAAAATATATTTTTGTATATCTTAAAATACACTTTATATTACCTTAAATAATTTAAATTAGATAAATTGCTTTATTATTTTTTCCTACAATTTATTCATGAAAGTTAAAGCATTGTTGCCCCCTTCAGTAGATTAAACCAACACCACATACCTTGAAAGTTGTGGCAGAAAACTCCCCTCGAACCCTAAATACGGAGACAACATTTTCATCTGAAATAGCGTCATATCCCAGCAGACTTGACTCTACACGAATTTATTCATAACGTGCGATGTATTGGAGATTCGAACTAGGATAAATGCTTTGGTGTCTCAAATATGCTGCGTCCTGAAATTTTTGGGATTTAGGGTCGTTGATGGTTAATTTTTGCCGCCTGGAATAATAATCTTACGAACGTTTATTGGACAGTAATGAATGAGCAGTACGTTTGTTGACGGCAGGAATATTTATTTGCTATTTCAGTGATACTTTCTATCACCAACATACCGAACCACTTTAACTACGAATGGATACATTTGAAACTACTGCAAATAGCGACGATTTGTTCCTCCATATATACACTTTAGCAACGCGCGTGACTTTTAAAGTCGCTCTAGATTTTACGATCTGCATGTAGGTCATACTTCCTCGGGCTTCGCTTAACCTTCGGTATTCTGCTAATGTTCGTTGCTCCTTCGCCAGGGGTGGCAAGCGTCGCTATAATTCTCAGTACATGTTTTAAAGAACGTCCTGTGTGCTGTTCACACGAATACCAGTGGGGAGAAACAAACAACAGTAGCTGCTTGTATATCTCGTGTGTAGCTTCGTCTCAGTCTTTACAATATTTTAACCCTTATCCCGCTAACGTGGAGTATAGGGTGAGCACTTAATAATGTCAGAAGATGGCAGATATGATTTAACTTGGCGTACAAAGGGTTAATTCTACAGCGAATGGAACAAATATGTAAATGTTTACAGCTATTAACACGAACACCATCATAATATACATTCTGTTGTCTTAAGACAGTTCCATGGCCTTTTCCAAAGCGAGTTATTCAAAGAGTATGAGCTAGTGCTTACTATTTCAGTTCCCACTATACTCTCTTTTCCAAAAAGGTCATCCAGCAGCTGTTTACATCTTCTTTCTCGTCTTCCCGTCACATCTATCCTTCTTCGTATCTGTCCTTCAGTAACATGTTTTAGAAGACAGTTGTTACGCAAAATGTGGCCAATAAATTTAGCTTCCTTTCCTTTTATAGTTTGTAGCGTATTTCTCTCAAACTTGACTTTTTGTAACACTTCCTAATTTCTATTAACATACATACATACATACATACATTCATACATACATAATACATAATACATACATACATACATACATACATACATACATACATACATACATACATACATACATACATACATACATACATACATACATACATACATAC
>Ga0123355_10022931_pt1 | contig 10011 bp, 9 predicted proteins | sample TergutEmb28metaG_3_FD_89872 | JGI IMG/M metagenome (GOLD analysis project Ga0123355, IMG submission 89872) | Embiratermes neotenicus P1 segment gut microbial communities from Petit-Saut dam, French Guiana - Emb289 P1 | ecosystem: Host-associated > Arthropoda: Insects > Digestive system > Gut ...
CCTCACCGGTGGAGCAGCCTATTTTGGTGTTTCTGTGCATCAGGGTGCAATGCTTTACATTGATGCCCATAATGCACGAGGTGGTTTGCAGATTAGAGCTACCGTACGCGATGAAGAAGGAGACCCCGCACAGGCTGTTATGATGTACCACGATCTTGTCGATCAAGGTGTAACAGCAATTCTCGGCTCCGTAACGTCAGGACCGACTATGGCCGTTGTTCCGGAGGCCTTCGCTGACGGTATGCCTATGATTTCCGCAACTTCTACCCATGAGGGTGTAACAGTAAACCTTGACACAGGTGAAGTATTTACAAATATGTTCAGAGCCTGCTTTATTGACCCCTTCCAGGGCGTTAAGATGGCTGAGTTTTCTGTCGAGATACTTGGTGCCCAAACAGCTGCTGTACTGTACGCGCATGATATTGACTACTCAATAGGTCTTGCAGAAGCGTTCAAAGAACGTGCCGAAGAACTTGGCCTTGATATTGTACACGTCGAGACCTTTGCAGACGAGGCTCCGGACTTTATGGCGCAGCTTACAAATATAGCAGCAGCTGATGCTGATGTACTCTTTGTCCCTGTATATAACAACCATATGGCACTAATAGGTCCGCAAAGTGCAGCCGCAGGAGTTAGCTCTGCTTTAATAGGTGCAGATGGTTGGGCCGGAACACTTGACGCAATAGCAGATCCATCAAGTGTTGAAGGTGCTTTCTACTTGACAGGGTTCACATATGAGTCAGAAGAAGCACATATAGTGGATTTTATAGCCAGATACTACGATGAATTCGACGTAATGCCGAATATGTTTGCTGCACAAGCCTATGACGCAGCTGCAATTCTCATAAGGGCTTTGGAAGCCGCTGTTGCAGAAGGTTATACTCCGGGATCAGACGAGTTTAAACAGTCTGTCATAGCGCATATGTCAGCGACCGATATTAATGGAGTAACCGGACATATTACATTTGATGAGTTTAATAACCCGCGGAAAACTGCGTTTATTATCCAAATCCAAGACGGTGAAGCAAGATTTTGGGGCACATTCTAAGTAACCGCTGATTAAATCACTATCAAACCTTTGGGAAAGCTAAAGCTCCCCAAAGGTTTGAATAAATTCAAACTTATCCAAAAGCGTGTCAATTATCGGTTCCTCATGGGATCCAAGGAAGGAATGGTCATATATATGCTGATTTTAGATCAACTAATCAATGCGCTTCAGTTGGGGTCTATCTATGCGCTTGTAGCCTTAGGGTATAGCATGGTTTATGGAATTATAAAGCTGCTTAACTTTGCGCATGGCGACGTCATAATGGTTGGAGGTTATATCGCGATATTTTCTTTAGCTGCCGGGCATCATCCTGCACTCGCTTTTTTCCTTATCGTGTTTGGATGCACCTTACTTGCAGTAGTTATGGAAAAACTCGCATATACACCATTGCGTACAGCGCCAAGAATCTCAGTTTTAATCACCGCAATAGGAATATCGATTTTACTGCAGAATCTCGCTCAGTTTTTCTTTGAAGCAAGACCGCTTCCGCTACATATCCCGCTTCCGACGGGAAGTATAAATATTGCAGGAACTACACTTGCATATACTATGATTATCACTATAATGGCATCTGTTCTTTCTATGCTTGCGCTTAACTTTGTCGTCTCTCGTACAAGGCTTGGAAAGGCCATGCGTGCGGTTAGTGAAGATGGTGAAGCCGCACAGCTTATGGGAATTAACGTTAACAATGTAGTAACCTTTACCTTTGCCGTTGGTGCCGCTCTGGCCGGCATTGGAGCGATTTTGTATTTCGTAAGATTCCCTGTCGTTACACCTACAGTGGGTGCGATGCTTGGTCTTAAAGCGTTTATAGCAGCGGTTCTCGGCGGAATAGGATCTATCCCGGGTGCAATGTTCGGCGGGTTTGCTATTGGTATTCTTGAAGTACTCGTCACTGCCGCCGGGTTTTCCAGATGGACAGACGGCGCTGTATTTCTCGTTTTGATAATTGTGTTGCTTGTCAGACCTACCGGGCTCATGGGCCGAAAAATAGTCGAAAAAGTTTAGAGGATAATAGTTTGAATAAATCAAACTAACGCGAAGAATGTGTCAATTGTGCTCCCGTGGAAGCACAATTAATGCACGAAATGACCACCCATTTTCATGGTCGTTTTGTGCCTGAAGATTGCAGAAATGGATGATCATTAATATGAAACAATTTTCTTTACGAATGCCGGTTCGTTATCTAATAAATGCATGCTTGATAATTGCATTTCTCATTATAGGAAATATTATTACTCAGGGAGAGCTTCTTTCGCGTGCTCAGAATAATATTATAATCCAAGTCGGCTTTTTTATAATACTTGCGGTCTCACTTAATCTGTCGGCCGGATATCTCGGCCAACTCCCTTTGGGTCATGCAGGATTTATGGCTGTCGGAGCCTATACAGGTGCAATATTTTGGCGAATGGGAGTGTTGCCGGATGGTGCGTCTGTCGTAGTAGGACTCATATTAGCCGGTCTTGCAGCCGCAGTTTTTGGTATAATTATAGGTATTCCGGCTTTGCGACTCAAGGGTGACTATCTTGCCATAATTACTCTGGGATTTGGAGAAATGATTCGTGTCTTGATTAATAATCTTCCGTCTATCACAGGCGGAGCGCAAGGGCTTGCGCAAATACCACGGCATTCGACTTTTCTAGTAGTCTACATTTGTATGGTAGTATGTTGCCTGGTGATTCATTTTATTATGAAGAGCCGCCATGGGCGAGCTATTTTATCAATTCGTGATAATGAGATTGCAACTGAAAGTTGTGGAGTTAATACGACCTATTACAAAGTAATGGCCTTTGTTGTTTCTGCATTTTTTGCAGGAATTGCCGGAGCACTTTACGCAGGATTCCTGGGAATTTTGGTGCCATCAGATTTTGACTTTATGATGAGTATTAACATACTGATGATAGTGGTGCTTGGAGGCATGGGATCCATGCTTGGATCAATTGTCGGTGCGATCGTTTTGACAAGTATGCCTCTTCTTATGGTTGATCTTGCACGATATCGTATGATAGTTTATGCATTATTGCTTATCATTGTGATGATTTTTAAACCCTCAGGCCTTATGGGTACATATGATTTTTCCTTAAGTGCAATTATAGAAAAAATCGGCAGACGTTTTTCATCAGGGAAAGTAGAAAAGGAAAAAGCTCAGAAGGGAGGGGATGGTAATGCGTGACCCCAAAAAGCCGTTTATACCTGAACGAGATTTAGATAAAAGCCCGGTGCTTGAGTGCGTGGAACTTGGCATCGACTTTGGAGGTCTCACTGCTGTTGACGACTTCAACATTACTATAGCTCCCACAGAAATATGTGGTTTGATTGGTCCAAATGGTGCCGGCAAAACAACTATATTCAATCTATTAACAAAGGTTTATCAGCCCTCTCGCGGATCGATGTATCTTGAGGGCAAAGATACAAAGAACATGAACACTATTGGTGTAAACAAAGCCGGTATAGCACGAACCTTTCAGAATATACGCCTTTTTAATAGGATGACAGTGCTTGAGAATGTGCTTGTAGGTCTTCACAATGAGATGGACTATAAACTTTTCGGAACGATATTCAGGCTTCCCTCTTACTGGCGTGCAGAGCGTATAGCGAGAGAGCGAGCACTTGAATATCTGTCAATATTTGACATGCAAGATATGGCTGATTATAAAGCGGGAAGCTTGCCGTATGGGTCACAAAGGAGACTGGAAATCGTGCGAGCTTTGGCGACAAATCCGGCAATTTTGCTTCTAGACGAACCCGCTGCCGGCATGAACTCGTCAGAAACAGAGGAACTTATGGAAAACATTAGAAAAATTCGTGACATGTTTAATATTGCGATTTTTCTGATTGAGCATGATATGAAGCTTGTTATGGGAATATGTGAAGGTGTGGCCGTACTCAATTATGGAAAACTTATTGCAAAAGGAACGCCGGAGGACATACAAAATGACCCACAAGTCATAGAGGCATATCTCGGCACGGGCGGAGGTGAACGAGAAAATGCTTAATGTTAAGAATATGAATGTGTATTACGGCAATATCTATGCTATAAAGGATGTCAGCTTTGATGTAAATGAAGGTGAAATTGTAACGCTGATTGGGTCAAACGGCGCCGGAAAGAGCACAATTCTCAAGACTATCTCAGGGCTTCTTAGGAGCAAAACCGGATCAATCGCATTTTTAGGAGAGACTATAGAGAATTCGGCATCCCATGCAATAGTTAAGCGAGGACTGGCACATGTGCCGGAGGGACGGCGTGTATTTTTGCAGATGAGTGTTCAAGAAAACCTGGAAATGGGTCATTACACGCAGCCACGCATTACAATGAATGAGCGTATAGAAGATGTCTATGAGCGATTCCCGCGTTTAAAAGAGCGATATAAGCAGCGAGCCGGAACTCTTTCCGGTGGAGAGCAGCAGATGCTTGCCATGGGCAGAGCACTTATGTCCCGACCTAAACTCCTGATGCTTGATGAACCATCAATGGGTCTTGCGCCTTTATTGGTAGATCAGATTTTTGAAATCATAAAAGAGCTTGCATCCTTAGGGGTAACTATCCTCTTAGTTGAGCAAAATGCTCAAATGGCTCTAAGCTTGGCAAATCGTGGCTATGTGTTGGAGACAGGGAAAATTACGCTAACAGATAGTGCAAAGAATCTTTTAGAAAATGATGCAGTTCGCCGTGCATATCTAGGAGGTTGAGGCAAAAGTCCCGTCATCATCTTTGCACCGCCTGTTATACTTAAAATATCGGACTACAAATAACCGTGAACCTCTTCAAATCGTTAGGTTCACGGTTATATATTTATTTAATGATCATTCTGTTTCGCAAGCCAATCCTGCCACACAGCGTTCCAATATCCCCTGCATATGGCTAATCGCCACACCGAAATTCGTCATCGGTACGCCTGCCCCTTGGGCGATTCGTTGGCGATAGTGCATCTCACGCGTATTTAGCATACAGCCACCACAGTGGATGATGAGCCTATATGGCGATATATCCGCCGGGAATTCGCCACCTGATGTGAATGTGTAAGTAGGCTTTGCACCTGTGTGTGTCTCAATCCAGCGCGGCAGTTTTACTGTGCCGATATCGTCACACTGCCTGTGATGCGTACAACCCTCGGATATCAATATCGCATCACCGTCTTGTATTGTGTCAATCGCCCGTGCACCCTGCACAGCTTGTGCCAGTATGCCCTTATAGCGTGCCATCAAGATAGAAAAAGAAGTAAGTGCAACATCTTGCGGTGTTTGTGCGGCGACTTGTTTGAATACTTGACTGTCGGTAATCACCATCTTCGGTGGAGACCGTAGCTTATGCAGCGCGCCCGTTAAGCCATCCGTCTGTGTGAGGATGGGGATGCCGCCGATGTCGAGCACATCACGGGTGACCTGCTGTTGTGGCAAAATCAGCCTGCCTTTCGGGGCAGAACTGTCGATGGGTGTGACGAGTATGACCACATCACCAGAGCTTAACAAGTCTGCCACCAGCCGATGTGTTGCGGTCTCTTGCTTGCCGATTTGGGCAAGTTTTTCTTTTAATGCGGGCACATTTTCACCGCTCTGTGCATTGACCCAAATCTCATCCGAACCACTGCCCGACCCACTGTGCGCAGATGGTGTAGTGGCATTGTAAACAGTTAGATACGGCACAGTAGCTTTCTCGAACAGTTCAATGAGCGTTCGGTCTGCATCTGTGAGTCCGTCATCTGCATCCACCACCAAGAGCGCTACATCTGTTCTACGCAGGATATCCTTGGTCTTCTGAATCCGCAGTTCGCCCAATTCACCAACATCGTCAATTCCCGGCGTGTCGATTAGCACGACAGGGCCGAGCGGCAGGAGTTCCATTGCCTTAAATACAGGATCGGTGGTCGTCCCCTTGACAGGGGAGACAACAGCCAAGTCCTGCTCCGTGACAGCGTTTAGCAAGCTGGACTTTCCGGCATTCCGACGCCCGAAAATGCCAATGTGTAAGCGTTCCCCGCGGGGCGTGTCTTTGAGTGAAGTCATATGCTAAAACCCCTGCTTCCTACTTTGATTTTCTCCAAGTGCTCTGTGACCAACTCGACCATACGCGCACTCGGAATGTGTGTCATTTCTTCTTTAATCAGCGCTTCGCCCAAGGCGACTGCATCGTCCGCGGCGTAATCGAGCAGGTATTCCTGTAAGGTCATGAGCGCATTTGGTAGGCAGAAGTCTTGAATCAGCCCGGATTTGCAGAGTTCCATGAAGCGATCCCCCGTGCGCCCCTCTTTGTAGCAGGCGGTGCAAAAACTGGGGATGTGCCCAATTTCCATCAGCCACTGTACCACTTCACCCAGCGTGCGATTGTCACTTGTCGCAAACTGCTTCGTATTGTCGGTCTCTGCCCGCTCATAGCCGCCCACACTCGTACGTGACCCGCCGCTGATTTGTGAGACCCCCACATCCAAAACTGCCCGGCGACAAGCTTCCGTCTCCCGTGTAGACACGATGATGCCCGTATAGGGCGCTGCAATGCGGATACAGGCGACGATGCGTGCAAAAGTCTCGTCATCAATGCCGCGCCCGAACTGTTCAGGTGCAACGCCGTCCGCCGTGCGGATACGAGGAACACTGATGGTATGCGGTCCCACACCGTATGTGACGTCTAAGTGTTCGGCGTGCATGAGCATAGCGACAAATTCATAGCGATAGTCCGCAAGTCCGAACAACACACCGATGCCCACATCATCTAAGCCCCCCTGCATGGCACGGTCCATGGCTTCTACATGCCAGTCATAATCAGCCTTTGGTCCTGTGGGGTGGAGCTCCTTGTAGCGAAATCTGTTATAGGTCTCCTGGAAGAGGATATAGGTTCCAATCCCGGCGGCGTGGAGCTTTTGATAGTCCTCCACCGTCGTTGCGGCGATGTTCACATTCACGCGTCGAATCGCGCCGTTTTTGTGTTTGATCTTATAGATGGTGTCAATAGACTCCAACACATATTCAATCGGCGCATGGACAGGGTGTTCCCCCGTTTCAATCACGAGCCGCTTATGCCCCATGTCCTGCAGAGCGATGACTTCCCGCTCGATTTCCGCTTGTGACAGTTTCTTGCGCGTTATCGTTTCGTTGGACGCGTGATACGGACAGTAAACACAGCCGTTCACACAATGGTTAGACAGATAAAGCGGCGCGAACAATACAATACGATTACCGTAAAACTCCGCCTTAATCTCCTTTGCCAAGGCAGACACTTCATCCCACCGCCCTGCAGTGAGCAAGAGAGAAGCTTCACGGTGGTTCAATCCTTTTTTCTCCCGTGCTCTTTGCATTATCTGTGCAATCAGTGCATGATTTTCCCGATTTTTATCCGCCCAAGTGAGTGTTGACAAGACTTCCTCATGATTTAAAAACTCTGCCGCTTTTGTCGATGTCATTCTATAAGTCAATGTAATCCCCCCTCGCAGTTACAACTTCATAGCCGATGGCTTGCAGTTTGCGATCAATCACGTCTCGGCAATATCGCGGATCATCGTCCGTGCTGATTTTGCCGTCATAGAGCAGATATTTCTTGCGCGTGTCCATGGGCGACAAATTCGGCATGACCACATTCGCACCTGCCAAAACCCCCAGCTCACGCCCGTTTGGAGCGATTGTGCCGAGTGCCGTGGTGGAGGGAAGGAGCAAGTTTGGATTCATGAGCCGCAAGATGGACAGGGCGTTTAATGTGAGTTGCAAACCCCCTGCTTTCTCGCTTGCACAAGGTGTGTCCGCATGGGGAATAAACGGTCCGATTCCGACCATGTGCGGGTCTAGTTCCTTGATGAACAGAAAATCTGCCGCGAGATGGTCAAGCGTTTGCTCCGGCGAGCCGACCATGAAGCCGCAGCCCACTTGATAGCCGATTTCTTTTAAGTCCTGCAAACATTGTTTCCGACTTGCAAGTTTCATATGCGCAGGATGGAGCGTACTGTAATGCTCCGCGTCTGCCGTCTCGTGCCGCAATAGATAACGGTCTGCCCCCGCGTCAAACAGACGCTTATAGCTTGCACGGCTACGCTCGCCGACAGAAAGCGTAATCGCACAGTCGGGATAGTGTTCCTTTATGGCACAAAGGATGCTTGCTAAAGTTGCATCGTCTGTATAATATTCATCCTCGCCACCTTGCAGTACGAAGGTGCGAAAGCCGAGGTCATAGCCGAGACGACAGCAGTCGAGTATCTGCTCCAAGCTCAAACGATAGCGCGGGACACTCGTGTTACTGCACCGCAGGCCGCAGTAATAGCAGTCGTGCTTGCAGTAATTTGTAAATTCAATCAGTCCGCGGATAAACACTTGTTTGCCGTAGACCGTATCTCGCGCTTTTGCGGCACGTTCTTGTAAATATGGGTCTGTGCCGGATAAGATGTGCTTGAACTCGTCTTGTGTGAGCGTGCGCTCCACTGCCAGCTTGTCGATTAACTTTCTCATTGTGAGTACACCGCTTTCGCACTCACGCCGGGCAATCTGCCGATTTTACCGGACAGTGCGCTAATCTCATCATGCGGCGCGTCCACCACGACGCTGATAATATTGATTTTGCGATCTCTGTAGGGCAGTCCCATACGTCCGATGATGTGCTTTGCGTAGTCATGCAAAATGCCATTCACAGTGGCAACGCTTTCAGTGTTTTCCACTATGATTGCAATCACAGCAACTCTTGTTTCCATGTTGATGTCCTCCAATTCAATTCGATTTTCGACTTCTATAAGTCGAAAATATCAAGTTTTCAGAAGGAGATTGTACTCCTACTGAAAGACATTCCGCCTTAGATAGGCGGAGGTCTTAACCCACATCATAACTTCGTCAAGACCCCCACTTCAAACGCCAAAGGCGTTAAGTGGCGGGTAAGATAAAAAATGTGCACCTCGAAAGGCGCACATGAAATCCTCAAACTCTGTAGATAGAGCGATTGTCGAGAAATGCAACACCTTTCGCTTCGAGCTGAGACAAGCTGCCTCACGGTCTTGGCGTTAGGAATGATGTAAGGGTATTATATCACGCGGGGTGATGGATGGTCAACTGGAATTAGGGGTGTCAACGCTTTTCAAAGTAATCGATTTTTCGGTGTGAAACAAGATTAGGCCATCATAGTACATCGACCTTGAGCCACTTAATTGCATCTTCTTTGTCATATACACTGTTTTCATAGCAATTGAGGTTGAAAGTTTACAAAAATAAATTCATCACTATCTTCTTTGTATGTTAAAGTCCCTGAGTCACCCTCGATTAATGTATTATACAGTGAAACATCAATTTCGGCATTTTCACGGCGTCCATTGAATTCAAATGAAACATAGTATTCATTTATAGGTGTATCATCAGTTCCTAGATTTGGATCACCTCCGATGGCTACAGAAAACTCTGACTGATTAATAATCTTTGAGAGTACTTTTGCCGATACATTTAACTCGGGAAGATTGGCTAATCTTTCGACTTCTGCATTGTACTTTCTATTTATCTTCATCATATGGATAATAAAAATCACCGTAAAAACAAATGCAGCCAAAAGGCAGATTATTGAAATTAATATTGAGTTCTCTATATCCGAAAAAGCAAGAATAAACGCACCTGATGTACCAAAAACTATAATTAGAAATATCCATAGAATCAACATAATAAAACCACCTCCTTGTGTTTTTCAGTTAGTATACCACATTATTTTTTTGGACATTTATTTGGTCATCTGGCACTACATCTGTCACAGTAAACTGTTTATTAGGTCTGTAAAACACAACAGCAAACCCTTTTTTCAACAATTGAAATTCTACCTTTACATTTGCAGTGCCATCTGGCACTGTAATTATTGAAAGAACAGCTTGTTCGGCTTCATTTAATGTGGCATTTAACTGGATATTTATTTGGACATTTGTATAGTTCGTCGCCGCTATTTTTTTGCAATATATTTTTGGAAACGACTATTAGGTCTATCAGGTATCGTCATGTGTAATTTGCCATCGTTTAGC
>Ga0123355_10022932_pt1 | contig 10011 bp, 7 predicted proteins | sample TergutEmb28metaG_3_FD_89872 | JGI IMG/M metagenome (GOLD analysis project Ga0123355, IMG submission 89872) | Embiratermes neotenicus P1 segment gut microbial communities from Petit-Saut dam, French Guiana - Emb289 P1 | ecosystem: Host-associated > Arthropoda: Insects > Digestive system > Gut ...
CTGAGAGCTTGACTGAACTGAGAGCTTGACTGAACTGAGAGCTGGACTGAACTGAGAACTTGACTGAACTGAGAGCTTGACTGAACTGAAATCTTGACTGAACTGAGAGCTGGACTGAACTGAGTGCCTGACTGAACTGAGAGCTTGACTGAACTGAGAACTGGACTGAACTGAGAGCTTGACTGAACTGACAGCTGGACTGAACTGAGAACTTGACTGAACTGAGAGCTTGACTGAACTGAGAGCTTGACTGAACTGAGAACTGGACTGAACTGAGAGCTTGACTGAACTGAGAGCTGGACTGAACTGAGAACTTGACTGAACTGAGAGCTTGACTGAACTGAAGTCTTGACTGAACTGAGAGCTTGACTAAACTGAGAGCTTGACTGAACTGAGAGCTTGACTGAACTGAGAGCTTGACTGAACTGAGAGCTGGACTGAACTGAGAACTTGACTGAACTGAGAGCTGGACTGAACTGAGAACTTGACTGAACTGAGAGCTTGACTGAACCGAAATCTTGACTGAACTGAGAGCTTGACTGAACTGAGAGCTTGACTGAACTGAGAGCTTGACTGAACTGAGAGCTTGACTGAACTGAGAGCTGGACTGAACTGAGAACTTGACTGAACTGAGAGCTTAACTGAACTGAGAACTGGACTGAACTGAGAGCTGGACTGAACTAAGAGCTGGACTGAACTGACAGCTTGACTGATCTGAGAGCCTGACTGAACTGAGAGCTGGACTTAACTGAGATCCTGACTGAACTGAGAGCTTGACTGAACGGAGAACTTGACTGAACTGAGAGCGTGACTGAACTGAGAGCTTGACCAATCTGATAGTTGACCGGACTGACAGCGATATGTGATATAGCAGGAGGGTGGGAAAAGACAACTCGAGGGTCACGTAGCCTTATGCCGTTTTTTCGGAATCACTCACGAAAGATAGAAATTATGTTGTTGAAAAGGGTGCTCACAAAAGTTCGAAATACTGAACTCCGTGTTTCACGAATGTTAAGACTCTATATTATTTACGAAATTAATATTAATATTATTATATGTCAGCAACTGCTGTTGAAAATCTTGAAAGAATGTTAGTGGGTTTGTCCGACATATAGAACAAAGAGCGGAGTGGGTGAATCACATTAAAACAGTCTGCACTTGCGCACAAACAACGAGTTATACACAAACAACAATACAAAACCAAAAATTATTATTACCATTATTGTTTATCTACTTTACGCAGCAAATTTACAATTATATTCCTGAAATAAACCATAATTCTAGGGTATATACATTTGCAGCTATTCTGTAGTTACAATTCACGGCACACACAATGTCATTTCTAACGTGGAATGTTTTGTACTTTTAGATTAGTTCTTCCTTCACCTCATTGTCTTTCTTTCTAATCTACTTAGCATAATGTTACCATTAACAACCCCGCTGCCACCACCACATCCTCCACCATCATAACCATTAATTTCTCCACCATAATCCAAAACAAAAATGATAATAATAATATCAAACTCTTTTATAATAACTACTCAAGAGGTCAAGCACGTAAGTACAGATAAAGGCCACCCTAAAACAAGCCACGGAGGCCCAGAGTTGGAGTAGATGTATAGCTCTACTCTTTATTCAAACTCTTCGCTACAAACGGGTGGGTGTTCAACGCCAAGCCCCGGCCGCTTTACCCCAGAGAAAAGATCCGGTGAGGTGCTGGGTAAGCCCCAGCACCAGTCTGGATGGAAGGAAAATCTCGTCCCCACCGGGGTTCGATTCCGGACCGCCCAGCCCTTAGTCAGTCGCTATACCGACTGGGCTACCAAGTCCACAATATTTTATAGGATCAGAACGAAAACATGAACTAAGTGTTTACAACTTGGATCTAAGCTAAGTTAAGATGTTAGGGTTTAGTTACGATACATTTCTAAATATTAGAAAAAATATCCCCCCCCCGCTCTTATCCTTTCGGATGCAACTTTTTTTTTTAACGGTTTCAGTATCTTGGGTACCACATTGTATCAATTCAGTCGCTCTTAGGCAAAATTATTTGGTTTCTCGGGAAAATTACGTAAATATTCAAGCCCACAGCTACTGGGTTATGCAGTCCTGTAGAAGAGAATATTCAAGACATAGAGGAAACAGGAAGCATTTCACAGAGCCGTCAAAATGGAATTCTGAGGAAAACATTCGGTCGATGAAGTGTGTCTCGTCTCAGATTACGTACGATCTTAACAAGTCGCATAGATACAAGCTGTGATACAACACTCCATTCTGAGTAAGCTGAATGTGGAAGAAATTTCCAGAAGCATTTATACTGCTTGTCGAGGTGTGTAACAGCAATACACGTGCTTTCAAAGACGGAAGGAAATCCTGGTAATGATAAGAATGGAAGTAAGTTACCCCGCTTCTTGGTAAATTGAATTTCTATGTGAGATGAGAAATGCTGCAGCTATGTTTATCGCTGATGAAATAAACTGTCCACATGGCCGTGATCAGTAGAATTACTACATTGCATATAGTAAAGTATTAAAGTGGTAAACTTGATGATACGATTAGTATACATATGTAGAACTAACGAACTTAACTTTCAAAGCCTAAGACTTACTTTATGTACCATCGGTTTAACATTCAGAAATTCTGTGTTCTGCCCACAATGCATTTATGTGTAATTCGGAGGTGTGCCATCCCCGTTGTGTTGAAACTATATGGTGAGGTAAATTGAGTCAAAAACACAACTATAAGTATGGCTAAACGATGGTGTTTGTTAGCATAATCCACCCTTCCCCCACCCCCTCCCGTCCCAACATAGGAGCATATAAGATACCACACCTGCAATCACATTTTCCTCCTAACCCTACACCTACCCAACCGGAAAGATCCACACCCAGCTACCTACAAATTCATTGACCCAATAGGCATCCCACCAAACTTAGCTTAACAAAAGCACGTAAAATGATGCTGAGATCTCAACATCACCGAACGGTTTAGGCATATTATATAAAAATCTTTTATCAAGAAAGTTGTCAAAACCTGAAGATGGCCGCTATAGACCGAAACATGTAGTTTTTCTATTGCTAATAAACACCACCATTTATCAATATATTTATATTTGTATTTTTTGACTGAATTTACCTCACCATATAGCATGTATGGGTTTTGCGTGGATCTTCGAACAAACAGCCATTATTTCCCTATACATCTCAAGGCAGAGAGTGTTTACTGCGCGGTACGGACCGGGTCTTTAAATTAGACAGATACAGTTTCGTCCTTACAGGGATTAAACTAATAGTACGTAAGGATAGTTATTTGATTCAATTGATTCTGGATAGTGACTAGTGGAATATTAACCCTTAGTCTGCTAACGTGGAGTATATGGTGAGCTTCTAATAATGCCAGCAAATGGCAAATTGGATTTAACTCGGCGTTTAAAGGGTTAAAATTATTGTAGTCCAAGACGGTCTGAAAGTTTCTCAAAAACTGATTGAGATAATTTTGAAACACATGTGGTGAGGTAAATTTCAGTCATGAAACATACCTACGGTAGTATGTTTTATAATGGTATTTATAGCAATGAAATAAACTACATGTTTCGGCCAATAGCGGCCAGCTTCAGGTTAATACAACTTTGTTCAAAGAGTGTCAAATATATGCCTATATTGCGAGGTGATACTGAGATCTCATCATCGTTACGCGTTACAGTAAGATTATTTACTGGGATGTCTAATGGTCAATGACTGGTAGGATGTGAGAACAATAACCCCGAAGAGAACCCAGAACACGTCGAACATACTAACCCACAAACCACGCACCCCAAACCCATATTGAAAACCATATACAACACAACCTATTATCACGGCCCCCAAACTATCCCCTACACCAATACGTACCCAAGAAACTCACATCCTACCAGTCATTGACCATTAGACATCCCACTAAATAAACTGACTGTAACGCGTAACGATGATGAGATCTCAGCATCACCTCGCAATATAGATGATACTCTTTGAGCAAAATTGTAATAACCTACAGATGGCAGCTATTGGCCGAAACATGTAGTTATTTCATTGCTATAAATACCATCATAAAACATACTACCATAGTTGCGTTTCATGACTGAAATTTACCTCACCATTAGTCTTTCGTCAAACAACAAGGATGACACACCTCAGAATTTTGAGACACATTACTGGATAAATATCGATATATCAGTAACTCCCTCTGTGTCAGAAACGCCTTTTGTAAGGTAATATTTACTTTCGTGACTTTGCTAAGTACATCGCTGTTTATCACAGGAACCCCTGTCCTCCACCTTGCATGTTAGTGTCATAACAGTAAAATAAGAATATAAAGATTTATAGGAATCCCACCGTCATCTATATGCCGTTACGAGGTAATGCGTAAGTTACTGGAAGCCGCACACTTCTATATTGCTCGAGCTCTGATCCAGGCACCAATGTATCACTACACTCCATAGCGGTAAGGGGTGGAGAAAGGTTAAGTGCCGGATTTCTTTGTTGCGGATTAATCTTCACCAATGGCTTATACACAGACATAAATAGGAAACAGATGTTGGAATGTAATTTAAAAACGGAAATTTACTAAGTAGGGCGAATGTTTATCTTCAAGTCCGAAATATAATATTTCTTATCAAAGTTTCATTTATTCACTAACTGATCCATTAGTAAGTTGTCTTTAAAAAAATAATATTAAAAATTTACATTAAAACAGCTCCGAGATGTTTCAGTGTTATGGTTACACCGAAATATATCGGAGTTGTTTTAATGTAAATTTTAATATTGTTTTTTTAAGACAACTCAGTAGTGAATCATTTGGTGAATGAATGAAACTATGACAATATCAAGATGCACGGTACGAATTTGAAAATTAAAAGCAAGAACTAGTATTTCTTGAACAAACAAAAGCATCCAGCGAAGTGTTGTACCTCCTGTGTATTCAATTATTTCGTCAGCTAGACAAGAAATTTCCGCACATTTTATGGAACCCGAACGTTCATTTAGGCATTCACCGGAACCCACCACTTTTCCCTACCCTCAACCAAATCAATATTGCTCCACACCAACCTGAATAACCATTTACGCCAATGTCTTCCCCCCTTAATTCTATACATTTTAATCTTAACGAAGTTCTAATTATCCGACCAAACACAGCCTTACAGATTCAGTAGAACGATCTTCTATTCTACACCGTCATATGTTTCGGCTGTACAGTTCAGCCATCATCAGGTAGATGTAGGATACACAACAATAAATATAGAGGGAGAGAGGCCTGTCTTTAGAGTGTTGTGAATTATAAAAATACTATTCCAAAAAAGTGGAATAATAAGGTTAAAGGTAATAGATAATCATGTTAGAGAATACCTCGGGTTTTATCTATATTGCACCGTAAAATAGATTAGATAAAGAGGTAAAATATTACGAGGCTTCTTCAGAAAGTAAGTACCGTTTCGCTGTAAAAATTTGAGTAAAATTTCGTATAAAATTTTATTGTTATCAGATTCTACATTCTTCAGACTATTTTTCCACATATTCGCCGTAATTATTGAGGCACTTATCCTAGCAGGGCACAAGTTTTTGTATACCCTTCTCATAGAATGGGGCCGCCTGCGATGTTAGCCACTGCTGACAATGGCATAGAGTAGAGTCCTTGAAATCTGAGGAAAGTGCAGCGACAAATCAGAAATTGTGAAACGTCTGTCGTCACGCACTCTTTCGTTGACCTTACGCACCAAATCATCATTCACCGAAGATGGACGCCCACTTCGCGCCTCATCGTGCACGTTCTCTCTTCCTTCATTGAACATCCGAACCGAAGAGTTTAATTCTGCACAAATCTCCTCACGAGAGTAATAAGTAATCTGCGTTTTTCTTTGGAGTTTATACGCTTTCACCCAATGAAACAAACGTAATAAATTATCTCATTACATTTTATGTAACTCTGTCAAATTTTCCCGGTGATCCTGTCAATATTTCGACAGTATATTCAAAACACGTTCCTGCATAATTCACCCGATTTAAAGTCAGAAGCTTTTCGTAAATTGTACAATTTTTAGTTTCATCTAAATATATTAAAATTTAAGACATAATAACCTTAACATATTAATACCTTTGCCAATATAAAAGAATGAAGAAGTTTCATCACAAATTTGTTCCAACCACAGAAAAAGGCTATACTAAAATGTCTACGGTATATTCTTTCACTCATTTCAAGCAAACAGAGACGGAAAATAATTTTTAAGAGCTCGATAATTTTGCAGCTCGTATTTTGAGAATGATGCGATAAAAAGTGGATTAAATTGCTTAGCCGATCAGAGTACTGTAAAAGCAGGAGACTATAAACATGATATAAACTTTATAGATATTTCTACGTTTAATGGTAATATTTTTTATACGTTACAGTTTTATTAAATAGCTGCTTTTTAAAACTGAAATGGAATTTAGTGCTCTCAAAACATGATGAGGAAAATATTTCAGATAAAATTGTTTAAATTTTAAAATGCATAAGACACTTATCATTCAGCGATTTTGCTGGCGAAAATGATAAACTGTGACTTGAACTTTAAAGGAATTATGGATTATACTAAACTAGGGTAGAAGGTTATAGAATTCTATCAGAAATATTTGACTTTGACTAGAAAACAGATATGTTGGAAATTATTTGAATTACAAAACAGAGAAACGACCTCCATAAAGTCGTCTATTCTCTTAAATTTATGCAAAATAAAGTATAAGACTATCCAATTAAAACTGTTAGGATTTTGGAACAGCTTCACGCATTTTGAACTTTCATGTGACTTTGTTGTAAGTAAATCATTTATCATTTAACACAATTCCGGTATTGAGTTCCTACAATTACCAACAGTTGCACTTTATATCAGTCTTATAAACCACTAAAATTTATATCAAAACTTAAATTAAAACTGCTGTTACATGTTTCGGTCTACGACCATCTTACGGTAGTCTGTATAAGAGCTGATTTAGAACCCCCGGGTGATCATACATCGGAGAGACCGGTGGCCTTAGACGACTTAGTAGTGTGCAAGCTTTTACTTAAGCCTAGCTAAAGTCGCATACAATTAGTCGGTAAGAGCACGCCGTTATGGACTGTGCGGTGGTGTGCAAGCTTGTTATGTCAAGTCATGGTGGTGGTGTGTGTGTGTGTGTGTGTGTGTGCTGTGCGTGTGTGTGTGTGTGTGCTGTGTGTGTGTTTGTGTGCTGTGTGTGTGTGTGTGTGTGTGTGTGTGCTGTGTGTGTAGTGCACATTGAGACTCAGCGGTGCTACGATAAAAATAAGAATTTCAGTACCTTCGAGTCCCTTAAATCATATTAACAGTAAAAAAGATAAAGTGATCCCGTTACAGACCCAGTGTGGCCCAGAGGGTGGGTAGAGGTATACTACTACTGATCCATGACCGCGGCACTAGAAGGGAGTGACTGGTCAGTAGCACGCCCCGGCCGCAATTTACCCGTGGGAAAGACTCGGTACCCATTTTACAGGAGGCTGGATGGGTCCCAGGACCGGTCTGGACGGGCGGAAAATCTCGTCCTCACCGGAATTCGATCCCGGAATGTCCAGCCTCTAGTCTGTCACTATACCAACTGAGCTATAGGAAACTTCTATCAATAAGATTTTCGAGAATTAATTTCGTTTTTTACCGACACATGCATTGCTGGACGAAAACGTAAGGATTGTATTTGTGGATCGGAATAACACACAAATATAAATTTGTTATTATTATTTTTATTGTGTTTTAATAAAGAAGAAATAAACGTAAATCAAAATAAAGGGTCATCGTCAAAAATAATAAAACAAATTTACTTAAAAACAAAACAGATCAAGAAGTTGATAGGGAAAAACTCCCATCTATCTATAGAAAATAAATTACTCATCCACAGAGCGGTAATTAAACCGATATGGAGCTACGGAACAGAACTGTGGGGTTGCACCAGCCAGTCCAACATAGTCATCATGCTGAGATCCCAATCCAAAATTCTAAGAGCCACCACAAATACACCCCGGTATGTAACAAATCGTACTCTACATACAGACTTCAACAACCCTTACGTAAGTGACGTCATCCATGAAATAATCAATAAACATCACAACAAACTGGAAGCCCATCCCAATCCACTATTATAGCCACTACTACAACCTATAAGCACTAGGAGACTAAAGAGATGCTGGCCTTCAGACTTGCAAAGCACCTGAGATGACATCGCTGGATGAATACCGTACCGTGTCATAGCAATACATGGCATCGTGGCGTACTTTGTTTAATCATCACATTAGCCGATAGATTGTATTCTTTTTGATTGCTAATAAATAATAATAAATAATAATAATAATAAATACTTTAATTTGCGTGTAAATATATTGTTTGTGTGTAAATGTGTACTGTACTACTGCCACCGGGTGTCAACCGTATTGCAGTTAACAAATGTATCTATCTAATAAATAAGGTGTGTCCGTGTACGAATATGGAGCTGGAACCTACTGAATACAGGTCAAATATGGGCTTGTATAGGCCTGTACAACGCTGTCAATAGGAAGGTGACACGATTGTGTGTAAAAAATGAACATAAATTTTGAATAACCACAAGTACAGGGTTATACGAATGCTTGTCGGGGTTTTAACAACCTGTCGTACACCATACATTTGAGATGCTTGTTGATGATTGTAGAATCACAAAGGATGCGCATATAGAGCACCTCTAAGATATGTAACAAATACTTGGAGTGTTATTCTACTAAATAAATAGTACATATAATCCTATCTCAAGTGTATTGTGTATGCCAACCTGTTAAACACCAACAATCATTTCGAATGACCCTGTATTTTGTTGCTACAGAATGGATGGCTTTGTGCAGCACCATCTGCCGCTGTGTACTGTAAACAGAAAGTCCTTCCAGTGTTCCATTTACCTGTAATTTGAATTTTTTGCCTAGGTTTCATGGTTATGTAGTAGCTTAAGCGCAGATATTTGTACGATCACAATGGATGTAGATACCCTCCAAAACAAATAAGAATAATCCTGCATATCACCTTCTATTTTATTGTAAAATAAATAATATTTGGGATTTTATTTTAAAAAACACATAATTGAAAACAAACAGAAATTGGAAAACATTTAAGCATAGGCAACTTTAGTTTTTCTCCCTAGTTTTATCTTGGGCTCGGTAGCTCAGTCGGTATAGTAACTGACTACGGGCTGGACGTTCCGGGATCGAATGCCGGTGAGGACGAGATTTTACGCCCGTTCAGCCCCGTTCTGGGGACCACCCAACCTCCTCTACAATGGGTACAGGGTCATCCCGTGGGTAAAGTGCGGCCGGGGTGTGCTGCTGACCACTCACCTGCTTCTAGTGACGCGGTCATGTAAGAGTACAGCTATAACTCTACCCACCATCTGGGCCACACTAGGCCTGTAACGGGATCATTTTACCTTTACCTTAGTTCCATCTCTGTTTTATTTCTTCATTCTACAGGTATTAAACCTTTATAAATAGGATATTTTAATTCAAAATTAATTTTATTTTATAAATAACTTTGAATCTGTTCAACATTTTTTGTTTTATTGGTTTACTTGTACTTATTGATAGTACCCTGGAAAGGGGTAGCACAGTTGTGTTATACTACAAATCGGAAAATCGCTGGTTCGCTTCCAGATGTTGTCAGTGAAATTTTTCATTGACATAATCCTTATGATTGCACTATGGCTCAGCCCCCAACAGAAATCAGTACCAGAAGCATTTCCTGTGGGTAAAGGTGGCCGGTGCTTAAGGCTGACAGGCTTACCAAAATCCAGTGCCATTGTCATGTAATCTGGGAAACTTAATTTCCTGGAAACTTCTGGGCCCCTTCAGGCCTGTAATGAGACTGCTTTAACTTGGAAAGTGGCCGAAGCTTGTGCAAGGGTGTTGTAGGTTTGATCTCTGTAGTGTCCCTGACCAGTGGGTCTTGGCCCCCCCCCCCCCCCCCCCCCGCGGCTC
>Ga0123355_10022933_pt1 | contig 10011 bp, 11 predicted proteins | sample TergutEmb28metaG_3_FD_89872 | JGI IMG/M metagenome (GOLD analysis project Ga0123355, IMG submission 89872) | Embiratermes neotenicus P1 segment gut microbial communities from Petit-Saut dam, French Guiana - Emb289 P1 | ecosystem: Host-associated > Arthropoda: Insects > Digestive system > Gut ...
CCCCGCCACGAGGAGGAGTTGGCGGTCTCGCCGGGCGACCTGCTGATCGCCTATACCGACGGGGTCATCGACACCCGCGGACGCACCGATCGATTTGGCATCGAGCGTCTGCACCGCCTGCTGACACAGCAGGCAGGTGCGAGTCCAGCCGTCGCGCTCGACAGCATTGCGGCCGAGCTCGACGCGTTTGCGGTCGGACCTATCGATGACGACGTCGCGGCGGTCGCGCTCTGCCGCACGTCCGGCGACTGACCGTCAGCCGGCCGGATTCCGGGCGGCGTTGTCGATCAGGGTCAGATGCAGGAGCTCGCGATCGCCGTCCGTTTCGAAGCCGACCCCGTCGACCAGCCCGACGAACCCCTCGGCGCCGTCGGGTAGATGGTTGAAGGGACCGGCGATCAGATCGAGGCTTCGCCGAGAACCGCGGATCGCGAACGACACTGAGCCGTCAGCGGCGCGATTCGCGTGTTCGGCGATTGCCTCGGCGATTGCAAACAGGTCCCGGAAACGGGCGATCGAGAAGCCGGCGTTGGCGGCGGCGGCACGGGCGAGCCGGCCCACGACCGGCCCGACGAGCCCAGCAGGGCTGACATGGACGACGATATTCCCGTCCAGTGCGTCGACCGGATCGTAGGGCAGCTCCGTTACCGAAAGAGCCGGCGGGTGCGAGCCGTCGGATGGATCTAGCTCGAAAGCGATTCGAACCTCGGTGCCGCCGTCGTGCGGGGTGCTGAACTCCGTCCTGCTCGCGAGCGCCGTCATCACCGCCAGCCCCAGGCCCATCCGGTCTTCGCCCACCGCGAGCTGGCGGATCCCGCGACCGTGGTCGCGAACGATCACGTCGATCGAGCTCGGTCCCAGCTCGATCGTCACCAGCATCCGCCCGGAGAGGTCGTCGCCGTAGGCGTGCAACACCACGTTGTTGCACGCCTCGCTGACCGCGGTCTTGAGGTCCGTCGACAGCGCCGGGTCGATGGCCCCGGCGTCGACAAGCGCCGCGAGCACCGAGCGGACGAGCGCGACGTCCTCAGGCCGGCTCTTCAGCTCGAGTCCGACTCGGGCAAGTCGCTCACTCAGGTTCACTGTTGTCGCGATACCCGGTTTTTGCTCGGGTGAAGCCGCGTCGTGACCTCTGGTTCGGGGCCGCCGGACCGGTTCGAATCTATCGTTGCGAGTCCGTGCGCGCCGCACCAGGCTCGTCGATCGACGTGACCTCGGCCAAGGTGGCGAGCGCGCCGCGGAGGATGCGCGACACCTGCATTTGCGAGACGCCCATCTCGCTGGCGATGTCCGTCTGAGTTCGGTCTCCGACAAATCGCAGCGCCAGCGCCAGGCGATCCCGCTCGGGCAGGTGCTTGGCAGCTTGCTCGATGCAGATCCCCGTGTCGACGAGGTCATACCGCTCATCGACCTCGCCGATCGAGTCGCCGAGAGTTCCCGCCTGCTCGTCGCCGTCTTCGCGCGGCGTCTCCAGCGAGACCGCATGATGGGCCGAGGACACCTCGACGGCCTCGACGACCTCCTCGATGCTGAGCTCGAGGTACTCGGCGAGATCGTTGAACGTCGGCTCGCGGCCGCACTCGGCCGCCATCCGTCGCCGGGTCTGCTCGACCTTCACGGCCCGTTCCTGCGCCCCGCGCGGGACGTGCACCGCCCAGCCCGTGTCGCGGAAGTAGCGTTTCAGCTCGCCCACGATCGTCGGGACGGCGAACGATTGAAACGTCACCCCCCGTCGGGGCTCGAATCGGTTGATCGCCTTGACGAGCGCAAGACTCGCCACCTGCACGAGATCCTCCATCGGCTCCTGAGCGCCCTGGAATCGGCGGGCGAGCTTGCGTGCCAGCGGCAGGAAGCGTTCGACGAGCTGCTCGCGTGCTCTGGAATCCCCGTGGCGTTGCCATCTCTCAAACAACTCTTCGGGGACCCGGGCCCGCGGCCGCGCGGGTCTGCGGGAACTGCTCTCGGGGTGTCTGAGGGTGTCTGCTGATCTGGTCATCATCCACCGTCTACCCAGCCCGTGAAACGGCCAAACCTTGGTCGCCGCCTGTGCGGAGCGTAAATCCGCCCCGTCATACAGATTTTAGCTACTTGTGTTGAGCGCCTTGGGGCGGACATAGTCTGTGAGGTGCGCCGTGCCGGCCTCGATCCGGCTCCATGGCACCGCAAACTCGAGCGTCGCGAGCGCTCCGGTCGGGTACTTGCGGCGGATGTCATCGAGCCACTCACCGGGCCCGGCCAGCCGCATCACCAGCACCTGCAGAGCGGGATTGTGGCCGACGATCATCACCGAGCTGCGCTCCTCCGGCACCTGCCGCAGCCGCTCCACCAACTGGTCGTAGCCGGCCCCGTAGAGCAGGCTCTCGATCACCCGCTCCCCGGGCGGATCGACGCCTTCGAGCGTCTCGACCGCCCGCCGCGCGGTCGAGCAGAGAATCAGCTCGGGCTCAATCTGGTTGTCCTGCACGTATCGCGCCAGCAGCTTGACGGCTCGGCGGCCGCGCGGCGCCAGCGCCCGATCGTGATCCCGCTCACCGGGGTCATCCCAGCTTGACTTCGCGTGGCGCAGGACGTACAGCCGATGCGTCTCGCTCATAGGTTCATTGTGGCGCTCGCGGGGGTCCCCATGGGCCGTCAGCCCGCCGTCGCCTGGAGACATGCTCTTAACGCCACACCCGTCCGAGGGTGGGACCATCTACTTGAGACCAACGGACCGAAGAGGAGTTCTTCATGCCTGATTACCCGCACGGCACGCCTTCGTGGGTGGAGCTCAACACGACCGACGGGGACGCATCAGCCGATTTCTACAGCCGGTTGTTCGGCTGGAGCGTGACGGACCCTGGGCCGGTCGAGCAGACCGGCGGCTACCAGATGTTCGAACAGGATGGCAAGAGCGTCGCTGGTCTGATGGCCCAGGAAACCCTGCCGCACAGCGCCTGGGCGACCTACGTCTCGGTCGACGACGCGGACGACGTGGCCGCCAGGGTATCGGGCGGAGGCGGTTCGACCGTCGCCGGCCCGATGGACGTGATGGACATCGGCCGGATGGCCGTCTTCACCGACCCGGTGGGAGCGCCCTTCGGGGTCTGGCAGCCGAAGTCGTTCAAGGGTGCCGAACTCGTCAACGAGCCGGTCTCGTTCTGCTGGTGCGAGCTGATGACCCGCGACCAGACTGCGTCCGAGAAGTTCTATCCCACGCTGTTCGGCTGGACGACGAGCGAGATGCCTGGCGGCCACGGCTACACGTTCTGGAACGTGGGCGACCGCCAGGTCGCCGGGTTGCTCCAGATGAGCGACGAGATGTTCCCGCCCGAGGTTCCCTCGAACTGGGCGGTGTGCTTCGCCGTCGACGACGCCGATGCGACGGTCGCCAAGGCGACTGAGTTCGGCGCCAGCTTGCTGGTGTCGCCGACCGACATCCCGGTCGGCCGGTTCGCGGTGATGCAGGATCCACAGGGGGCGGTGTTCGAGGTGATCAAGCTCACGGGCGCGCCCGCCTGAGCTCCCGCGTTTCGGCCCGCGCAGGGCGTGTGGTTGGGGGCGAGAACCCGAAAGTCTCGCCCCCAACCCGCTAGCATCGCTCGACCGAAGGGGCGAGATAGCTCAGCTGGTAGAGCACACGACTGAAAATCGTGGTGTCCCCGGTTCAAGTCCGGGTCTCGCCACTCCGAGAACCGCCTGCACACAGGCGGTTTTCCTTTCTCAGGACCACGCCCCGAGCGCGCGGTCCGAGCACCGTCGAGACTGGCCGTGGCCCTGGCCCATGACCCACAGGACATGGAAGTTGTTGGCCAGCAATGCGATGGAGATGTACGTCCGGCGCAAGGTGTGCGGGGTCGTACGCGGCAGCGGCGGCAACCCTCGCGCGCCAACCTCCCCAGTGGCCAGCCTCGGTTGGTGAGCGCTCCGTCGGCCACTCCTGAACGGCTGAGAATCGGTCACCATCGGCTCGGTGAGCACATTGAGCGTGAACCGGTCGTCGTGCGGATGTTCGAATGCGCGCGGTTGGCTAGAACCGGACGCGGCGAAAGAGTGGGTCGGGGTGGGTACGCGTGGGCAGCCAGCTGCGCCGCCGTCCTCGGTCCGTCCCGCGCGGGAGATCCGAGGCATCTCAAGATCACCCGGTGAATGCGTGTGGTGCGGCACCGCCATCGACCGCGGCAGCTCGTTCAGGGCGTGCGGCCGCGATGGAGCGGGCGGCTCGCTCGGCGATCGCGATGGTGGGTGCTTGGGGAAGGCCGCGGATGATGCGCGGCATCACCGACGCGTCGGCTACCCATAAGCCGGAGAAGCCGCGTACCTCTAGGTTCGGGGTCAGGACACTGTCCGAATTGGACCCCATCCGTGTGGTGCCGACGGGGTGGAAGAAGGTGGCCAGGGTTGCGTCGATGTAGGCGTCGATCTGCGCGTCAGTCTGAAGCGGAGAGTCGGTGAGCGGTTGCACCTGGTCGCGCAGGGCGCGTGAGGCGAGCAGCGCGAGTCCTTTGCGGACCCCGTCACGCAGCCGTGGCCGGTCCGCGGGGGCGCTCAGGTAGCAAGGGTCGATCAGCGGTTCGTCGTCGGCACGGGCGGACGCGATCCGCACCGTCCCGGCGCTCTCAGGGTCCAGCAGGCCGACGGTGAGGACCGCGATTGAGGTGCCGTCGTCGGCGAGTCCTTGCTCACGCCCAAGCAGCGAGATGCCGATCACGATCTCGGGCAGAGCACTCGGGTCCGTCGCCCGCGATCCCGCGGCGACCAGCGCGACCGACTGCGCCAGCGCCGAAAGCGGCCCGCGGCGCAGCAGCCCATAGGCAGTGTCTGGGGCGTCATACAGCCGGCCCTGGCCTCGCAACTTCTCCCCGATCCTGAACGGCAACATCACGGCCGGATGGTCCTGCAGGCCGCGCCCGACCGCTGGAGCGTCAGCGATGACGGCGATCTCATGCTCGCGAAGCTGATCGGCAGGCCCGATCCCTGAGAGCATCAGCAGCTGCGGGGTTCGCAGGGCCCCGGCCGTGAGAATCACGCCATGGCGAGCACGAACAAACGAGGTGGCGCCCGGGTCACTTGCCGTTGTGCAGGTGACGCCGGTCGCGCGGGCGCCTTCGATCTCTACCCGCTGAACCCGGCAACCAGTCTCAACCCCGAGATTCGCCCTGAAGCGCGCCGGGCTGAGGTAACCGTCGACGACGCTATGGCGCTTGCCGGCGCGGATGTTGTTCGGCGCGAGCGAAATACCTGTCCGCTGGGTCCCGTTGAAGTCGTCGCTCAACGGCCACCCCAGCTCGACCCCAGCCTCCACAAACGCAACCGCCAAAGGATGTAAGTGCGACGGCGTGCCGACCGCGATCGGACCGCCGGAGCCGTGATACTCGGAGGAGCCGAGCTCGTGATCCTCGACGCTGCGCAGCACGGGGAGCACGTCCTGCCAGCCCCAGCCGGTGGCGCCGGCGGCGACCCAGCGCTCGTAGTCCGCTGGCTGGCCGTGGAACCAGCCCATCGCGTTGATGCTGCTGCCGCCGCCCAGTCCGGCGCCGGTCAGCAGCGGCACAACGCGGTCGCCTGCGGCACGCTGCGGCTGTGTCGGGCTCGGCCAGCTTGACTCGCCCTGCCAGAGCTCACCCGTCTTGCCCGGGATCGAGATCTCCGGATACGCGTTCTCGCCCCCCGCCTCGAGCAGCAGGACGCTGCAATCACGGTCCTCGCTCAGCCGCGCCGCTACGACGCTTCCGGCCGACCCGCCGCCAACAACAATGAAATCCGGCTTCTTGTCGCTGCTCATGCGCTCGTTCCCCTTTCGGCAGTTCTCCGCAGTGACGATGAGACGACCATAACGCATAAACGGGCATTGGTGCCCGTTTATGCGTGCGGGAGGGCCTGCCTGACCGGCGGCCGGATTGCCTCGACGATCAGAGCCGTCCCGCGATTGCCGCGGCTGGTGGCAGGCTGACCAAGATTGTTCGGGATCGCCGCAGCACCGAGCATGTTGACCAGCATCGGGGTGTCCTCGGGCTCAATGTCTTCGCGGACCAGCCCGGCGGCCTGCGCGGCGCGAAGCGGCTGCTCCATCAGCGCGTAAAAGCGCGCGGCAATACCGCTCCGTGCCTGCTCCCCAGCCTCACGGGTGTCGAAGAGCTCGATGAAGCCGATGTCTCGGCGCATAAGCTCAGTGCACAACACCAGCGCCGCGACATACCCGTCTCCCGCCGGCGCGTCCTCGATAACCCGTGCGAGTTGGTTCAGGTTCTCCTCGAACAACGCAAGAGCGAGGCTCCCCTTCGTCGGAAAGTGACGGTTCTGGGTGGCGCGCGACACCCCAGCCTCGCTGGCGATCAGGTCAAACGGAACCCCCAGCCCGCGCTCCGCGAACAGCCGCCGCGCAGCAGCCAGTAGGGCCGCGCGATTTCTCTCCGCGTCAGCCCGCATGTCCCCGGCGCACAACCTCCGACGCGTTCCTTCCCATGCCCAGCGCTTCCACCTCCCCGATCTGCACCGAACAGCCTAGAGCAGTCGCTGGCGGCGACCCGGGCGCCGACCCATCGGCCCGGAGCCGGAAGCCCAGCGCGCGCAGGACCGGAGGTCAGCACAATTCAACTGCCTTCCGCGAATGGCAGGTGTGCTTGCCCAAAGCGGGTTGAGATCCGCTTTCCCCCCCGCACGTCTGCTGGCCGGGAGCCGCGCGAAGGACGCGCAGAACCGGATCGCCTTGACGGGTAGAGCCTCCACCGTCAGCAGCCTCCCTCGGACCGCGCGGACAGCAGGGCGTGCCCCGCGTGTCGATCGACCGGAGCGTGCCAGAGGGTATGCGTCGCGCCGGGAAAAGTGGTAAGCTCTTATTTCATTAGGCGATTAGTAGAACTAACTCCTTGGCAGAATGAGAGGTCCGATGATCGAGTTCCAGCTCGACGAAACGTCGGGCGTAGCCACCTACCTGCAGCTGGTTCAGCAGGTCTACCAGGCGTTGCGCATGGGGATGCTAGAGGTGGGTGAGCGGCTGCCGACAGCGCAGCAGGTGGTCGCCGAGCTGGCGATCAACCCGAACACCGTGCACAAGGCCTACCGCGAGCTTGAGCGCGAGGGACTCGTGCGTGCCCGGCCCGGTCTCGGCACGTTCGTCATCCGTGTGCCGTCCGGCGTCGACCCGGCGGCCCGGGGCCGGTTCCTGGCCGAGCTGACCAGCTGGCTCCGCTCCGCGCGCGCGGCCGGCCTGGGCGCAGACGACATCGAGGCGATCTACCGGACCGCCTTGCGTTCCTGCTTCGCCGAGAGGGTCGCGTGATGAGCGCCGTCATCGAGACGAGCGGCCTTGGCAGGCAGTACCGGCGGAAATGGGCACTGCGTGACTGCACGCTGGCCGTCCCCGAGGGCCACGTCGTTGGCCTCGTCGGCCCGAACGGCGCCGGCAAGACCACCCTGTTACGCCTCGCCGCCGGGATGCTGGCGCCGACGTGCGGCGCGATCACGGTTCTCGGCGCGCGTCCTGCCGCCCGTCCTGCGCAACTGGCCCGGATCGGCTTCGTTGCCCAGAACGCACCCGTCTACGCCCGGATGACGGTCGCCGACCACCTGCGGCTCGGCGGCTGGCTCAACCCCGGATGGGACGACGCGCTCGCGCGACAGCGGATCGGGCAGCTGGGCCTGGACCCCAAGCAACGTGCCGGGTCGCTGTCCGGCGGTCAGCGTGCCCAACTCGCGCTCACCCTGGCGCTTGCGAAGCGGCCGGGCCTGCTGATCCTCGACGAGCCGGTCGCGAGCCTGGACCCGCTCGCTCGGCGGGAGTTCCTCCAGGTCCTGATGGAGGCGGTCGCCGCGCAGGGCCTGAGCGTCGTGCTCTCGTCACACCTGGTCGCCGACCTGCAACGGGTCTGCGACTACCTGATCGTGCTTGTCGCCTCCCGGGTCCAGATCGCCGGGGAGGTCAGCGACCTGTTGGACTCGCATCACCGTCTGTCCGGACCGCTCCGCGAGCCGCGCAGCCTCCCCGCGAGCCAGAAGGTGATCACGGAAAGCCACACGGACAAACAGAGCAACCTGCTGATCCGGACCGACGAGCCGGTCCTGGACCCGGCCTGGGCCGTCAAGCCGGTCAGCCTGGAGGACCTGGTGCTCGCCTACATGAGCCCGGTAGGCAATAACGCGCCGGCCAAGCCGCAAGCACTGAGAGTGGTGCCATGATCCGGCTCAGCTTCCTTCAGCTCCGTGCCCAGGCCATCACCGCGGCGGTGGCGGTGACCGCGTTCGCAGTCCTGCTCGCGGTCACCGGGCCGCACCTGGCCAGCATGTACGCCGCCAGCGGCCTGCACGGCTGCCGGCCCGCCAACTGCAGCCAACTCGCAAGCAACTTCCTGCAGCAGGTGGACTCCACCGGCCCCTACGCAACGGTGTCCCCCCTCAGCATCATCCTCATCGGCCTCACACCGGCCGTCATAGGCCTGTTCTGGGGAGCGCCGCTGATAGCCCGCGAGCTGGAGACGGGAACCTTTGACCTCGCCTGGAGCCAGTCGGTCACCAGGACCAGATGGCTGGCGGTCAAGCTGGCTGTCGGCGGGCTGGCGGCCATAACCATCACCGAGGCACTGAGCCTGCTGTTCACCTGGTGGGCGGCACCGCTCAGCCGCGCTGCCGGCCAGGGAGGAAGCACGAACGGCGTCGCGATGAACCAGTTCAACCCGCTCGCCTTCGCCACCCACGGCATCACCCCGCTCGGCTACGCCGCCTTCGCGTTCGCCCTCGGCGTCACCGTTGGGGCGCTGATCCGGCGTACCGGCCCGGCCATGGCCGTCACTCTGGCCATCTTCGTCGCGGTCCAGATCGCCATGCCACTGTGGATACGCCCGAACCTGCTCCCGGCCAAACACACGACCCTCGCGATCACCGCCAACACACCCAACGGCATCTACAAAACCGACTCACCACACGTCTTCGGCTACATGCTTGCTGCCAGCAGCTTGCCGGGCCAGCCCGAGGCCTGGGTCCAATCCAGCGGCGCCACCGACACGAAAGGGCATCCCGTCAGCACAATCCTCCCATCGGCCTGCTCGGCACCGGGGATCAGCGCGAACGGCGAGGAGTTCGCGAAGTGTCTGACCAACCAGGGCATCCGACTCGGCGTCACCTACCAGCCCGCCAGCCGGTACTGGCCCTTGCAGGGCGCCGAGACCGGCATCTTCCTGGTCCTGTCCCTAGCCCTGATCGGATACTGCTTCCGACGCCTCAGCCGCCTGCCCTAACCCGCGGAGAGCACCGAGTAGCGACTGTGCCGGCGCAGGCGTCGCGCAGCGGGGTGCAGGCGGCTATTCGACGCGACGCTCGAGCTTGGGTTATCGAACCGGGCGTTACGGCGACTCCTAGATGAGCACAACGCGGCCGCAGTTCCTACGCTTCGCCACCTGCTTCGGCAAGGTGCGTTGAGGGATCGAGCGTCAGAGGCGGGCCGACGACCTCGTTGTCGTGTTCCGCTGCGGCGCGCTGCATCCGTTCAGCATCGACGGGAGGAGGTGTCGGCGATGTCACGGGCGGCCCGTAGTCGAAGAACGCCTCGGTGCCGCCGGGAGTGAGCAGACCGAGCATGCTGGTGTCCTGTTCGGAGATGAATGTGTGGGGCACGCCGCGGGGCAGCAGCGTGAACCCGCCGGCCTCCAGCGTGAACTCGTCCTCGCCGCAGCGCACACGGATCCGGCCGGAGATCACCCAGATCGCTTCATCGGCCGTGTGATGCACGTGCAACGGCGGCGAGCTGCCACGCGTGGTCTCAGACAGGATCAGGCCGAACGCGCCCTGCGTCTGTGCCGCTCTGGCCTTCACCGTGATCCGGCTGGTGCCACTCCATTTTGGCTGACCATCACCGGGTGATACGACGACTAGACCCTCGGTCTCGACAGCGGTCAATGTGGATCCTTTCGGTGGGTGTTTGCGTTCGGGTGTTTGGCCCAAGCGACCACGGCTCTAGTGGTCGCGGGCCTGGCGGAAGGCGTCCCTGATCTCGCTGATGAGCAGGCCGGGGTGCTCCCAGCCCGGGTAGTGCCCGCCGTA
>Ga0123355_10022936_pt1 | contig 10010 bp, 3 predicted proteins | sample TergutEmb28metaG_3_FD_89872 | JGI IMG/M metagenome (GOLD analysis project Ga0123355, IMG submission 89872) | Embiratermes neotenicus P1 segment gut microbial communities from Petit-Saut dam, French Guiana - Emb289 P1 | ecosystem: Host-associated > Arthropoda: Insects > Digestive system > Gut ...
CAAGAAGAGGGCTCTTTTTACCAGCACATTGGACTTGGAATTGAGGAAGAAGTTTGTGAAGTGCTACATTTGGAGCATAGCTTTATATGGTGCTGAAACTTGGACGCTTTGGGCAGTAGATCAGAAACACCTGGAAAGTATTGAGATGTGGTGCTGGAGAAGGATGGAAAAGATCAGTTGGGTCGATCATGTGAGAAATGAAGAAGTATTACTGAGAATAAAGGAGCAGAGGAATATCCTACATGAAATAAGGAAACGGACGACTAACTGGATTGGTAACATTTTGCGTAGAAACTACCTTCTACAACGGGTTATTGAAGGAAAGATAAAAGGAGGTATAGAAGTGACAGGAAGGCGAGGAAGAAAATGTAGGAAGCTACTGGATGACCTTAAGGAAAGGAGGATACTCACATTTGAAGGAGGAAGCTCTAGATCACACTATGTGGAGCTCGATTTGGAAGAGGCTTTGGACCTGTCGTAAGACAGACTACTAAATGAATGAATTCACACAATTTCATATCACAAGACTGCCATCTACAAATAAAAGCCACCCTGAAAGGCAAGGAATCTGGCCACCTATTAAATTCAGATAACTGTACAGAGCAATGGGTACTTACAGGTGGTGTGCTAGATGTTCTGAGATCTGAAACAAAATTAAAGAAAAGCATTAAGACATGATCAACTCACTGTTACGTTTCTTCGCTTATAAACCTAACTTGTTACTCTGTTGGACTTAATACAGTAGGTGGTGAACTATTACTATTCAAAAGTGCAAACATTCCCCAGTTCCATTACGAATCCATTCACAAATACCCACCCACTTGTCCCTGTGTTACTTAACACAAGCACCCACACACATGTGAATTAGAGTTCGCAAAAATCCAGTTCCATTTTATCCATGATCAGGACTGTTTAATACATGCTACCAATTTTTTTATTATAAGAACTTTCCACGAATAATGAGCGTGTTTGGAAAAAAACAGGTATTTCAGACTTATTCAGGAATACAGAACGTACAATACAGTTAATATTCACCAAGCACAGAATGTGCTATGGAAACCAAAAATGAACCCTACTCAGAAGTGGTTTCTATATACCGGCATCTGGAAAGTTTCACAAAGCCTTAAAAATTCACTCACTCACACTGGTGTCAGCTACAGCTCAACCCAACAAGACATCCTACAGCCAAATGCAACGCTTGTACTCAGTCACAAAATTAAGCAGTTTCTCCAGGTGCTACAAAAACTTCAAAATACGTTATGCAAAATTTAAACGATTACGAGCTAATTTTAAAACCAAGAAAAGCCAATTGCTTTTTTACTCAATACATAGTCTAGAAGCAGCTACAACTCTGTGTGGCAGGAAATGGAATGGGCTCTCACTGCAGCTCCACCAGTTAGAACCACTCAGTAACAGCACACAAGGTGTTACATAGTTACGCCCTCATGATTGTATTACTGTTTTATCGTAACCATTTTATTGACGTGTATTGCCATATGTTAATTGCAGCTCTAGAGTTTATGTTATGCAGGCCAAGGGAAATAGTTCTAAGAATTCTGTACGCACATGCCTGCCATGAAATCAGAGCAGCCAGTGGTACATGGTTAAGCACTTAAGGTGACCAACGATCGCTGGACCCGTCAGTTGACAGTGAATCCTTTGTACTTTACTTGAAACCTTACGTTGCATTACGCAGACTTTCAATCTAGCAGTCTATGGGGCAAGATGTCCCAAGATCATCTGGCGAGTACGGCGGCAGCAGTGGTACCTAATTACTCTCCTCTTTCTTATTTGTAACTACTAATTACTATTAAAGGCTATCAACTGAAGTCTATGAAAGTTACACTGCATAGCCATCACACTCCCTCACTCCGTCTAATCAAAAAGTTGGATCCATGCCCTGACCGGACATCTGAGATGCATCCGATCAGAGTAGTTTTCTGCGGTGGATACAACAAAGGATTTGAATATTTTTTTCACTTTTACATTGAATCTCCGAAGGTTTTGACATGTACTCACTCACAGCAAGTCAGCAAAACAGGGTTGCCCGGCTGGACACCAGATTGGTTCAGTGAGAGGTGAATATCATGCAAGTTCAAATTATCAACATTCTGAACAGTACTGTACTTGGTAAATGGACAGTGAGTTCATGAGCAAGACCCATAAATCAAGTGCTAGCAGACCAAGTTTAGGGTTTTTGTGGTACAATTTAAATCACAGTTTTTTTTCCTTATTCCATGATACTCTTTTACATCTGACCCAAACATGGCACTGTATCCTACAGAAAGACTATCTGCCACAGCCTGCATAAGCTAAAGTATTGAAAAGTCAGTGTCACAAGCCTCCTGTGTATGTTCACAATGAAGGTTAAGGGGATCTCACATTCACTGAAAATACTTTCAGGGAGAGTGTGTTGTAAATCCATGTGGTTTGATCAGTACAAACTTCAGAGGTTCAATTGAAACAACTTCTCAACTAACAAAGTGCTAGAACACAGCAAGGATATAAACACAAAACGATTCCTTCCAGAATTGCCGTTTGTCACAACTTGGTTAAGCAGAATTACGTTACAAATTAACAGTGCCATGCCATGCTGTAACGATGTACGAGGGCAAGGAGGTACAGTTTCATACAATCTTCACTATAGGGAGAGAAGTGGTCAGATTACAGCTCCCAGAATCGGAGGTAAATGCCCTTTGAATGCGGTGGTGAAGAGAGGAATGTGTTTGGCCAAAATTACACCCCAGTTCTGCAGCCCTTTGCTCAGCCACTACAATGACACACACACAACTGGGGTTCAGTTGTCACTTCACACCTTAAACAGTACATCACTGTGTTTCTTAAGTTTCTGACCCCAATAAGTGGCTGCTTCCCTTCATGAAATTTAAGTGGAATATATCAAATTCTGACTTGAGGTACAAATACAAGGGATAATTTAATTATACTAACACAGAAAAACTATTAGAAGGTTTGCAACCCTGAGTCCACTAACATATTTAACAAGCAGTTAAAAAATACAGGAATACATGGCAGCAGGGAATAAAGGGCATTTTGTATGGTGGCACTTAACATTTGAGGGTCCTTTGTATAAATCCTACTTCTGGTCACCCTTGAGGAAACCCCCAGATTTTAGGAAAATTCTTCCACGTCGGCACCAGTGAACTAATGTGATTGGCCCAAGTAAGTTAAACATTAGGGCAGCAAATACACTGGTAGTGACAGAAAACAAATATCAAATACAGAACTAAATAAAAATTACACAACATACTCCGTTTATTGCCCTAACCAAGTCGCACAGCATTAATTATATATTAATATTAAAGACATTATCTCCCAACATGTTTTGGTACAAGTGCACCATCTTCGGAAAGCACAAAATGCCAGGTTTAAAATCAACTGCCAATGATAATATAGTATTAACAAGGTTTTACAGTGTGTAGTAGCTCTGTTGTTGACATCGAGTATGTATAAATGGCACAACTTGTACAGGTTTCTAACTCATGGTTAAAATATTGTTAAAATATTAGTTACATAGATGAGGATCATTTATACAAAGCGGAATTATTATTATTGTGATTGGTAGTGAAATTTTCTACCATGCACTTCATTGGCGCAACAAACCTCATATGTTGATCTAATGCACGGAATGGAAAATTTTAAAATCAACTGCACAAACTACAAACTGATAGTAACTATACATGTAAATTAAATGCAGAAAAACAAAGCACTTATCCAAACACCAAGCTAGTTACCATCATAATGGTCAATCATATCAAAACATCTGCCAATACAGAAACAAGAATACTTTATCACAACATATTGGAAGCCACTGTTTAACAGTTGGCCTCATCTGCTCACTGGTAGTGGCAACTAGGCACAGGTGTATAAATTTTCCAAACACCTACAAGCCACCTCAATATTATGGGCGGCAGACACGTAAATAGCATAAAGTTCCACACTGTAAACCCACAAATATGCCACCATACAATATTTAGTAGCCAAAGTCAACTGGTGCCTAGGACTTGTCACCCCAGGACTCCGACCTTGCTCGGAGGGCACGGCAACATATATCCACCAAAAACACCTTTGGCTTCCTTTCACTACACTTCTACGCACTCATTTTTACAACGCGTCCAATTTAGCGGCAATACAGCCATGATTACTGTTATACCGAATAACATCATATTAAGGGTAGAAAAAACATAAAATCCGGCCCTTCAATGACAATGACACTAATGTTTATCAACGTGCCCCAAATTTTTCACAACAACATACTTGAAAAGTGTTCGGTAAACCACAGACACATTAAATGTATAACAAAAGTAGCCTCCACACAACATCCACTCACAATACTACCAAACAACACATGTTCTAACACCACGCTCTGACAACAGCATAGCGTACTATGAGAACAAAAGCAACGGTACGAACACAGCTCACAAAACACATCGCCCAAACTGCCTAAATTATCTGAACCGTCACACAGCCATGCAACTAGGCACCTGTTTGAAATACCTTTCAAACCCCTGAAATACAGGTCATATATGCACAACCAACGTTCGGCTTCCAGACCATGCTGCTGACCTCAGAACTTATTCCGGTTCCCATGCGCACAATTCTCCGCTAAACACAAATGTCTGCGACCGACCATGTATTTGAAGAACTAAATGCAACTTTATATGCACCGGGGACAGAGCAGTTACGTATATTATTCTAATTACACTTTAGAACGATACAAAGAACACACTACGCTATGATTAAAATACGCAAGCCTCATCACCCGCTGTACCGGTGCACCTACATGACCTGTCTTAATTATTAAACGGCGAACAACACAGCATCGCTACTAAAGCTAAAAACTCCTCATACCAATACACCTATCACAGAAAGAAATATTCCAAAGCATAAACAGAATGTTCTACATACCAGACATTATTCAGCTCCTGCTATTCAAACCTACAATGGCGTCCACCGCGTCCTTCCAGATGGCGCGAAATAGTAAATACCCACAATCCTTCGCGCGGTAGAAGCCGAAGAGCGTTCAGAAACCGATCCACCGCTGGCGCACGTTGTCCTCCGCCTTTCCACAGATTATTTCGTTCCGAACTGTGGATTACCGATAATCAATCACGGCCATAAAAAAATAATTATAAAGAATGCTGTTTAGTACAAGTATTTTCATATCGGTATCAAGAATGATATTGGTGTAAAACTCTTCAAATAAGCAGTGTCAATTTTATTGGGGCAAATCCAAAATAGTAATGACATCACAAAGGTATTCAGGTGAATTTTAGTCCAAAGTTGAAGAACAAGGAGTGATGTCGCCGTAATAGAAAAAGTTCCGTGGCTGATAACTCATTCTCCCCAAATATTTCAGAGAATAATGGATCAGTTGCGATACTGGTTTGGAAAAGGAGTGCCTAGAGATACTGAATAAATGTCTTGTGAAATTTGTATACATATTGCCGCACATAAAGTCTATCACATATCGTACCCATTAAACCCACCGAATTCTTGCTTCGTGTCTCAATCCTTGGTGGCATTTTTTAAGTGTCGAGTTGTATGTACTTGGAATAGGTAACGACCCATTGACTATCGTGTAACGTTTGTTCTTGTGTAGTTCGTACGTTTTTCAACTTATCCGTGCTGTCGATGTCTGTTAGGGTGTTTACTCTGATCCATGTTGCCAACTATTGGCTGAATGTAGTACACAAATGGTGCCTTGTACGATATGCAGATACTTGTGTATCTTTTCGCCAAGATTAATCTCGCCTAGGTTTTTCTTTTGTGTTTGTTTTATGGTTTAATGTTTTATATCATTCGTGTGCAACTGTGCAATGTACACAAACCTTCACTTCCATCTCATTGCACAATATTCACTGCCTGTACATGTGAAGTAGTGAATAATAAATATTTTGCAGAGTTGGAAATGAAAGTTTGTGTTTATATTTTATGGTCTGTGACTGAGTGGGAGGTAATAAAGCATTTTATCGTGACACTATGTTGTACTATGACTACGTAGGATTCTTAAAATTATGATTATGACAAGATGTGTCATCTACCATGGGATCATTATTTCACAGTTAAAGTGGAATCATTTGCTTTCTACAGTTTTCATTATCAGTGTCCCGTCCTGTCAGTTAGGCCAGATAATATAAGACATACCATACTAACCATTTACTACTGATAAGCCACACATTATCAAAAAGTAAAAGGATAGCTGTTCTTCCCCAGCAAGTGACAGTCCTACTGGTAAGTCTCCCAATGTATCTTCAGTCCAGAAACTGACAATGGGCACACCAATACAAAAACTTTCATTGGAATTGAGTTTTACATTCTCCAGTGGTCAGAAGTGAATGGCACCTTACAGCTTTGATCAATTAAGGGCAGTATGAAAAGCGGTCAGCAGTTATGCTTATTATGTTTAATAAATGGATCAGTAATTGACAGGCCCACATAGGATGTCTACAGCACCAAGTTTTCTTGAGTCCTTGATGTCTCTGTTCATGAAATCCAATTATGAAACAAACATTCAGCATGTTATCAGCTGCATGTGATATCACTCATACAGGGTCCTTACTTTATATGGTAAATATTGTTGTCATTTCACATACCATTTTGCATGGCAGAAGGCATTCTGTCAATTGACACTGTTTGAATTTACTTGGGATCGGGGTCCATATATTTTGTTTCAACATACTGCAGTTTAGGTTTTTACTCACCACACTTACACAGGTGCTGGAAATAGTTTGCTTTGGATCACAGACATGCATCATACTGAAGTAACTTGGGCCCAGTAATCCTGTTGGCACTCACAGCATGCCACACATTAACCTTAACAACATGTAATTGCACTTCATTAATATGTGACCTGGGATTTTATACAGATCAATACCCGTTATTCTGTAGTTCATATATCTACGGAGATGATAACCAAGCTACACCGCTAAACATTTGTTTATACATCATGTGACTGTTGAAGAGTGCAGTTGGTAGACAGCTTGCCAAGTCAGCAGACTTCTATATGGTACGGTAGCCAACGGAAAGTGACAAATGATAGTAAACCAGATTCTTGTGAAAGCATTTTCCATTACAAGGTAATAAAATCAGTGTGCACATGTGGTTACTAAATTTATTCTTCTCTTGTACAATATTCCCCCCTTTATTGTTTATCACATTATCTACACTGTATGGAGGTGAGTGGTCAGTTTCATGACCTGTCTGCTTCGTCCCTGGGGAAAGAGACTCCTGTACCTACTCAATAGTAGGCTGGTGAAGTCTTGGAGTTTGTCTCAACATTTTGGAGCAGAGAAAAAAACTCTTACACCTGGTGAGAATCAAACCACAATTCCTTAGCTTTTTCACAAAGAACATTCTCTTTTTGTTTGCTTATAATCTGAACCAAGCAAACTGAAGCTGAAGAAGTGGCAGTGTTGCCAACATCATGGTTGGAAGTATAACATGTCACTTGTTGCTTCCTCCTGCATTACTTGCAATAATCATTATCATTCCCCCTCTCACTTCTCATTTTGTTATGGCTGGCATTCCTTTGTTTTTCCTTACCCATTCCTATTTGTATGTTTATCCCTAAAGGTTTCACTGTGATGTTGTCTTCAAAGGTACATTACCTAGATATGAACAGCTGGTTAGAGCTGTGCACATGAGATGGGCTTTGCCGGCACTGTTGATTTATTTAAATTGTGTCCATTCAAAAATATGAAGTCTGGGATTGGTCACTCAATGCCAGAATGTGTGTTATACTTTCCATTTTAATGTGTGACTGGACACAGTAGGGATAATGCCTCACAAGGAGGGCTACTCTACAAAGTATGTCATTTTACAAATCAGTAATGCAGTGCGGAATTTTGGTGTTCTTCATTATTTAGTTCTCTTCAGCATTTCCTCATTGATGGCTGATTTCAAAATGCACAGAATTCCACTCATTCTTACATATATGTAAAACTGTAACATTTCATTTGGCATCAACAATGCCCAAGCATGCTGGTAGTTTGTACATAGAGGGGCCAAGGTGAAAAGTGGTAACTTACAGATGTTGCCAGCAACACCATGTGTAATGAACTTTAGAAGTCAAAATGTATATAATGTTCTCTCCTCCCAAGATCAATGTTTTTAAAACATGTTGAAAATTCCTCCCATAAACCTCCCCCTGTTCAAAGATTAGTATAGTTCTTTGGCTTAAACAACAAAACTTTTATTAATGTTCACAAAATGTTACAAAATATAAAAACCTCACTTACTTATAATTAGACATTACAATATCATAAAATACATACAACAGTAAGTAACTAAAAAAACCCTGTCTTCAATTTCCATCGGCAAAAAGGTGTCGGGATAAAATAATATCCATAGTTTTCAAGTTGATTTTCTCTGCTGTCACCTGTCCACATTGTTCTCATAGAAGGTACGAAGGGCTTGCCACTGTGCAGAGCGCAGCAAGATGTGGGGACGGTGATTTTGCATACAATGAACAGCATCTTCAGGTTTCCAGCTGTTCTTCTGTAAAGTAAAGTGACAGACTTTTACTGTCTAAAGATTGCAGCCAAACATTTTTTATATATTTGTTTCTCAGGTTTGCTGGCGTCAGTTATGGACGGTTCATAGCCGTACGTTTTGGGTTTAATCTGTCAGAGAATATTCAGAACCGCTGTTGATAGGTAGGAGGGGTGAGATTTAAACGGCGAAACAGTTGGGAGCAGTTAACAGACGCTAGCAATCCAGTGTGAAAGCAGTTGTGTACGAGTGTGATGTAAGTGGGAGTACAGAGAAGTGACTTGTGTCAGTTCCTTAGAAATGATCTAGTTTTTTAGCTGGATATAGCACTCCATTTTCTTATATCAAGAATGAAATGAATAAATAAAACAAGTAAAAAAAAAAATTACTAAAATTATATGTGATTTAGTGAACCACACCCGTCTCCTGGTAAGAGGTTCTCCTACCAGACTGAGCACGTTGGGACAACAAAGATACAGAGGGCAATCGTGTAGAAGGTGATGGGAAATGAATTACTTGCAGGCCATCAACTATGTTTCAACTTCAAAACCGCTAACTTACAAGCATAATACAAAAATTATGTCCCTGATCCTACATTGTATAGCATGTAAGATCTAAAATCATCGAGGTGAAACAGAAACAATGGGAATAAAATTCAATTCTAATATCACCAAACATTTATTAACTGGGCAGGGCTGGAGAACATCTGTGGACCCACTTGATGACAGACTTCATTCTGGCAATTTATATTCCTGTGACAAATCCGTCTGTCAAATTACATATGTTACAGGCATTGTGATTCATACCTGACTAAAATGGGCAGGTGTTGTCTAAAATGTAAGCATTTAACTACCTGTAACATTCATGTGCAAAATGAATTATTAGCCTACCACTACACTTAATTGATAAGAAATGACAGGCTTCTTGTATCACTATGTCTGTATACACATACACAAGTCTGTCCCCTACTAACACTTGCCTGACCGATGGATACTGGGGACACTTGATACGAACATTATGCCAATAGAGGCCGTTCAGCTTTTACTTTTTTTGTTAGTACCTATAATACCAAACGGCTTTGGTGGTCTAGGGGTAGCGTGCTGGCCTTTAGTACCCAAGTTTGCGGGTTCAAAGCCGGCCGAAGCTGTCGGATTTTTGGGGCGAAAAAATCCTCAGCACACCTTCCTTCGGAGGGGAAGTAAAGCTGTTGGTCCCACGTCGTAGATTTGCGGCATGTAAAAGATCCCTAAATTTACGTGGAAGTCGGAATTTAGGCAAAATTATTACCGGACATCTTTCTCGCCCACAGTTGTACCTTTCGCTGCTAGGATCTCTCACATCGTTGCGGACGGAGGCACCTGGTGGCTAAAGTGGGGACGTCTAAAGGCGGGGGAAAGCAATGGCAAACTACCCCCAAGAACTTGCCCAGGATGCAGTGTGCCAGAGCCATACCGGTCACATGACTGGGCTCTGGTTCCTGCCAAGTCCGGCCTTCAAGG
>Ga0123355_10022937_pt1 | contig 10010 bp, 10 predicted proteins | sample TergutEmb28metaG_3_FD_89872 | JGI IMG/M metagenome (GOLD analysis project Ga0123355, IMG submission 89872) | Embiratermes neotenicus P1 segment gut microbial communities from Petit-Saut dam, French Guiana - Emb289 P1 | ecosystem: Host-associated > Arthropoda: Insects > Digestive system > Gut ...
GTTTGGGGGTTATTTTTAAAAGGGATTTTTGCCCCGCTTTTTTTTAAGGTATTTTTTTTGGTTTGTTTTGGATTGATTAAATTTTGGGGAAAGGGGTGGGGGGGGGGGGAAGCATAATTTTTAGAGTCGCAAAGGTTTAAATGAATTATTGAGTGTGTTAGGTTTATTGATTCTGTTTTTAGTAATTTTGTTGACAAACCAAACCAGTTCTTTAAATTATTCCCTCATGCATCACAACACATAAGGGTTCTTGAACACATTCAGATTCAGTGACGAGGTTCCCATTGCTTTCAAACATTAAACTTCTAAGGATGTTTACAGTTTTGGTTATGAATATATCCGTATAAATTTTCGTTCATTTTTCCAATATTTGTGAATAATATTTTTGTGTGATGTGTGATGTTTATGTACATGTATATGCCTAACTTTCTTTTCTGTTATGCCAGTGATGTAAAGGCAGGATCATGTCATACAGATTAAAGCATCTGTGTTAGCCTTTCAGGCCATGACATAACTCAGACTGTCACCAGCCTGTCAATTCGGAGGTTAAGATTCATTACCAGGCCAATCCTTGTGGGATTTGTGATGCATACAGTGGCACTGGAACAGGTTTTTCTCCAAGTACTTCGGTCTTTTCCTCTCAGTGATGTATATGATGTTTGACGGTATCATTAAATGAAACACTTTTTCTCTTGAGCCTTTCATTTTATGAGTAGTTGCCTCTGAATTGTACAACACAGGCTGAATGCACATATTGAAGTTAATTTTAGTATTGTTTGCAAAACAAGTTTTGAAAACATGGCAGCTCAATTATTTGTGCTGTTTAGTGAAAGTTACTTTACCAAGCAAGACAGTTAAGGGGTAACGCTTCCTGCTTGTGTTGAAGAGACATACAGTCTTCGTTCAGGTGTGTCTCTCGTCTCTCTTGTCTGAACTGTTCTGTAATTAACCTCAGTTTTTTTGAAGCAAATGTCACAGCAGTAATTATGTGTATTGAGGCAGGTCATATCTAAGTTCTTCTGAATACTTTCTCTTCGAGGTCAAACGTTACAATTCTGGGACTGATGCTCTCATGCAAATATGGTTTGGCACATAAATCAGTTTTAGCTGATTTCTTTTTGTATTATGACTGCAGTGTGTAGTGAAAATAAAAATGTAGCTCCATCAGTTTATTTCTTAACAGCCCTGCACATGAGTTGTGTTTTTATTCATTGTCATAAAACTGTGGTCAAAGATCAAGTTTTATTGCAAACACAAGAAAATTGCTATAGAAGAACACACAGTGTCTGAAACTGTTTGTGGAAATGAAGCTGTTTGTTGTATGCATGTCTTTAGATGTTTGATAGATTCTGAGAGGGATGTGAGGACTTTGAAGATGATCCAAAAAGTGGGCAGCCATCAACTGTTAGAAATAAGAAACAGTTTCAAAAGTTCTTGAAGTGTTGGCAAGAGATCGTCGGATGACCTTAAAAGTGATGGAAGATCAACTGCACATTAACTGAAAGATACTTTATCAGATTCTTCATGAAGGTTTGGGCAAGAGGAATATCTGTGCAAAGTTTTTATAATACAGTCTCACGGATGAGCAAAAGGAGCAGAGAGTTGCATCATATGAACACTTCATCCAGACCTCTCAGTCCCTGCTCTGTCAATCATATTACTGACGAGGAGACTTGGGACTTACGGTACAATTCTGGAATATAGAACATGGAGTGGTGAACAAAATCATCACCAAGGCTCAGTAGTGTTTGCTGACAAAAGTTGAGTATTATCAGAATGATGATAACCACTTTTTGATAAACGGAGTGTGCTGCACAAAGAATTTGTGCCTGAAAGAAAAAACAGTGACTTGTTTGTACTGATGTTGGACAGGTTATTGTAGCTGATTTTGAGAGCAACCTGCAGTTTTGAGCATAATACAGTTGGTTTATTTGAGCAAAATGCAGTTGGTTTATCCTGTATGACAATGCCTCTGCTCATTGTGCCATGATACTGAAGAGCTTCCTTGCAAATTTGGTCATGGTTATTTACTTGATCTTGTGGCAGTTCACTTTTCGTTCTATTACATAAAATTAAAATTGACCTCAGTGTAAGAAGTTTTTAGGACACTGAGGACGTCAAGAAGAATGTAACTCCTAATTTAGTGCAGTCCCTGTGGAGTTGCAACACAGTAACTGAAGTAAAACATTTCAAGACATGCAAGTGTTGTACATTTGCATGGAGACACATAATTTTTTTTTTTTAATTTGAGGAATCTATAAACTTGTATGGAAACAGCAATATGTATAATAGTAAATAAGAATGCTGTACAATTTGGAATGTATTTTGTTTCAAGTACAGTTTACTGAAAATTGCAGTAACAGTAGTTCCTGAGGTGTAAACTTTATTTTAATAATAATTCCATTACTCATAAAAAATGTGACTGCCAGCAGTACTGCAGAGTTTTAATCCTGTATTGCTATACAGTAAAATTTAAAGCACCATACCATTTAGGAGGAGTACAAGTAACACACTCTTCATGCCAGTAATGGATGATCCCATAATCTGCTGAGGAAACAACACCCAGTATTCAAATGGATATGAGGCTGGGAGGGCCCCACAGAATGTCTGTACATTGCTTTAAAGAGATAAATCCTTCCCCTGTCAGGAATGGAACCTCATTTTTCTGACCCATAATTTTTCATTTCACTGGCTGGGCTTTTGTGGCTAATTGTATAATCTGAATGTTCAGTGCTGACCAATACAGTACATGGCATGTTATGGAGAACGAGCCTTAGTTTAATTTTCGTCGTACATGTTTGGCCTGGCTGGACAGTTAACAAAGAGAGCCGGCCAAAATGTGAGAGGAAGGTTAACCTCAAGGTCTTTCTCGATACCTGTGTGCATTGTGTTAGATCTTTATTAAAGACTTATATATGCAAGTGCACAACGAATGATGCATCAGTTTAAGATTGTATAGTCTGGTTTTATGCCACATCTCTTCAGGTGACTTAACATTGCTACATAACCTGTGAACCAACCACCTGAAAATACTTGAACAAACAGCTGTTGCATTGATGCTACCTTGGATCTTGTTTTAGGTTGTGCTACTAAGTGGTAGTGAGGGCTCGAATCTAAAGTCTCATCTACGCTCAGCCGGTTACATAGTGGCTGAGATAGCAGGTGCTGGCTACAAGCAGTTGTGTGTTGCTTGTGGGGATGCTGATGTGTACATTCTTTCCAAGGGCTCAACATTCAGGTGGGACACTTGTGGACCACATGCAATCCTTCAGGCTCTTGGTGGGGGCATTGTGAGTTACAACAAAGCAATAGATGTGGATAAAAGTCTGGAGGAATCAGAACTGAACTACAGTGAAACAGAAGGGCAAATCTCTGGTCCCTTGCACTGTAACTATGATGGCCTTATTGCATATAGAGACAGCAGCCTGCTGCATGAGTTAATTCAGATTCTGAGACATCTGTAGGAACTAGCAGTACTACATGACTATGAGAGTTACTTCCAGATGCATACAAACAGGTAGGTTCTAAACATATTGTACCCATAAATACCCCAATTGAAGATAGTTGCTTAAAGTCAGAAGCTTCAAAGCCATTTAAATTAAATTGAATGCAATTTTGCCTTTATCATTTTAAACAAAGATTTTTATTTTTCTGTAACTTACTATATAAACTAACTTTTTTTGTATTATAACCTTTATTTTCTGCAGCAGACAGTTTAAAGGGTAGAGTTACAGAATACCTAGACTCTAACCTACACCTTTTCCCAACTGACTGTGTTGTTTTCATTCATGACAGTATATGAAACAAAATGTTTTTTTTTTAATATATTGTGGATGTATTTATAACAAGTTTAATGTATGCATTTTGTGTTAAATTACAGTAATATACTTCTTGCTTTTCAGACAGATCAGAAATACCATAAATGGATTTATTAGAAATAGGAAAGACATACATAGTTTTTTTGTTCACAGCTTCTCCGGTTTTCTAAATGGAATCTTCAGCCTTAGGAAATCAATCTTGTTATGTGTATGTCAGTGGTTTGAAATGTTCATAATGGATGGGATCTCCTCTAACTTCCACAGCTTTGTTCTATACAAATATTGCCATATCTGAGGACAAGACGTACTGCCCTGTCTCCTGTTGACCACTGATGATGTGTTGTAAGGTACACCAATCTGATACTCTTAAGAAGTGTATCATGCCGTATTTCTTCTTGTATTGTTCATAGAAGTTTATTGATTGTTAATATTAAATACAGTGTTATTTAATTCTATTGAATGTTTAGTGAATGTGTTTAAATATATAGAATCTCTGTTATTTATTACAGTATTATTAAAGCGGATCATATATTGTTGTTATGGTGAGTGTACTGATCATCTGCAAGTCATAATGTGTTATTTGGCACAGTATAAATATGCCTGTTATGCACCATGTCCTGTTTACATAAGAACACAGTTGGACATGTGTATTATTATTATTATTATTATTATTATTATTTTAATTTATTTATTACTTTTGCTATTGGTATTTTGATTGTTATTGGTATTAATTTCAGTACAGATTTAATGGAAGTTCGTTGTTATTGCAAAAGTGTGCATTGGACTTGTAAGTTAATTCATCCCCCTTGTGCATTTTAACAATTAGAATTACCATTAATCCGGCCATAACACAACAGTTTATTCTGTTATTTTTAACTACATGTTTTGGCCTAAAAGGTAATTATCAGGCTGAACATAAGAATAAAAGAATACACACACAATTTATGTGGACTGTGTATGTGTATTATTTTATTTTTGTGTCCAACCTGATGATGCTGTTTTAGTCTGATATATGTAGTTGAAAATTATAGGAAAAACTGTTGTGTTTTGACTGGATTTTTTTGTAATTCTAAGTGAAGCAGACTGTTGATACTGATATTCACAAGAAGAAAGTTTTACCTTAATATGAAGCTGAACACTGAGCAGTTAAATTGGCATGGAGTTAATTCCCTCATCCCAGTTACAGCTTTTTAGATTTAGATTCAGTATATCTAACTTATCTGAACATATGCTTACATTAACTCAGTCTTTTGATAAATTAGAATTACAGTATGCCTGAAGACTGCAGGTGCCTTTTGCTTTCTGCTTCAGTGTAGCCAGCTTTGGCATCGTTATCTTCATACAAAATTTTTTCATGCCTACTCCCTTGTTTTAAAAATTTGTAATGTTTTTGGCCCTACGTTTTATCAGAGAAAGTACCTTGGGGTCAGTTATGTAGGAGAATCATACTTTCATAATATTTCTTAGATACAAACTTAGTCATGTGTGTACACTACCTGAAATTTGAACATTCCATGAATTTTGTTATTATACAAAGACAACACCTAAATTCTGGTTATGTTATTTAGAGGAAAAATTAGTTTTAGTAAGACGTAACCCCCAAATTTGATATACTCTAGTCATACTGTAGCATGGATGAGGCTAAATAAAATTAAATCTACTGAACTGACCTTTAATTTGAAAGCCATGGCTGGGGCTTGTTTTATTGGAGAGATTTATGAGTTGCCAGAAGTTGAATTGGAAATCTCATGTGACCAATTGTAACCACTGTTTAGTGAAAATAAATGTGGATATTCTGCATTCAGAATTACTTCACGTTGTGGTTGTAAAGTAAAGTAAAGTAAAGTGAAGGTAAAGTTCACCCAAGAACAGGCCACAAAGACCCAGAGGGGGAGTAGATGTATGTCTCTACGCTTCCTACAAACTGGGTGCTAGATGGGGGTGGGTGGTCAACGCCATGCCCTGGCCTCTTTACCCCCTGGGGAAAGACTCGGTACCCATTGTATAGGAGGCTGGGTGGACCCTAGGGCCAGTCTGGATGGGTGTAGAAAATCTCACCAGGATTCGATCCCTGGACTGTCTAGTCCATAGCGAATCGCTATACTGACTATGCTGTCCTGGCCCCATGTTGTGGTTGTACCCTCTGCAAATTGAAATGTATATTGAAGTTGAATTAATGTATTGAATTTACTTTGTAACCAAATGCAGTATTGTAAGTTGTATTGTTAAGTAAACCTGTTGTGACACTGGTGAAATATACTGACTGTCTGTATTTTGTACTGATTTCATTGTCAAGGAGATAACTTGATTTTTGTTGTTAAATGTAATTGTTGAATGCAGTGCAGATGTGTTTCCTTAGAAGCTTGATGTTCATGAATGTGTCATTCAGAACAGATTTGTTCATGTGGCATTGCATGATTAATCATAATTCTATTCAGGTAGAAATTAAGAGAAGATTGAAGTCAGGGAATGCTTGCTATCATAAGGTGCAGAATCTTTTGTCTTCCAATTTGCTATCCAAAAATTTAAAGATTAAGATACATAGAATTATAATTTTGCCTCTTGTTTTGTATGGGTGTGAAACTTGGTTGCTTACATTGAGGGAGGAATGTTAGCTGAGGGTGTTTGAGAGTAGGGTGCTGAGGAGAGTATTTGGGCCTGAGAGGGATGAGGTAACAGGAGAGTGGAGAAAACTACATAATGAGGAGCACAATGATGTGTACTCCTCACCCAAATATTGTTTGGGTGATTAAATCAAGAAGAACGATATGGACGGTGCATGTAGCACATATGGGGGAGAGGTGTATACAGGGTTTTGGTGGGGAAACCCTGAGGGACAGACCACTTGGAAGACACAGGTGTAGATGGGAGGATAATATTAAGATGGATCTTCAGGAAGTGAGATGTGGGGTGTGGACTGGATCAAGCTGGCAAAGGACAGGGATGGGTGGTGGACACTTGTGAGTGCAGTAATGAACTTTCAGGCTGAATAAAATGCAGGGAATTTCTTGGCTATCTGAGAACCTGTTAGCTTCTCAAGAAGGACTCAGCTCCATGGAGTAGTGGAGTGGCATTTCATGATTGATGGGCAATGTAAATTTGAAGGTCATCAAAGGAAACTTGCTGAATAATGGAATTCATCAATTGTCAATATTATTTTGTGTTACGTGCTTCATTTGTGAGTCTGCAAGTTATTGGTTTGGTGATAGTAATTCCAAATAGCAGTTATTAGGAAGTAATTGAGAGGGTTTGTAGTCATGAAGTACCTGTGCTTGGGTCAGCATCACAGCATTGGTGATTCCATAATATCTGTCTGCAGCTGTAATACATACACATCAGTTGAAGGGTTAACTGTGGAAATCATTCCTTTAGACACTGGATTAGCTTGTGAATATTGTATTAACCCCATATGGTGGGTCTCTTTTAGGTTTGTATGGAAAAATCTTTTATGGGTGACTTCGGTTTACATAACTGACCAGTTTCAGTTACATGTGTAGCCTTTGATATTTATAATTGAGCCCCTGAAAGACAAAGCGGTGTAAGTCATGTATACTTAATTCAGAGAACTACCACCACTATACCTTTTAACACCTGCTTTGATATATGCCATACACCGAGGGAAAGATAATAACTATAACTTACATGATTTGTTGTTTGTTAATATCAGTGTTGTCATATTCATATAAGCAGTGTCCTAATTTTTCTTGAAAAACTGACACAACTTTCCTGGTCAGTAGGTCAGTTAAGTTTTCTTACCCCCATAAAGTGTCATGTGATAAGGAATTTGAATTATGAATATGAACTGTGGGACAAGACATAAAGAGAAGGGATGTACGTCAAACCAGCAGTTGCACCATATGCTGTGCAGAACACAGGTATCCAGTGAGCTGGATCAAGTAGTGTTGGTGTTTTCTTGTACAGAAAAATTAGTCAGTGCATAGAATTTTCTTCCCTTTGCCTTTTTTTATCCGTTTTAGGCTATAAAATGTGTTTGTTAGTAATATAGTTCACCAGACCAGAGAGCAACATGATTCCAGTTTCTCTGTGAACCATGAAAGGTGTGGGAAACGGTGTTTTATGTTATTTGGCCACAAAATATGTTTCCAGCTTGTAAATGTCTGTGTCACAACTGTGAAGATGAGACAAATCTTTTGCCATGCCAACAGGCGACTCTGATTGTCCAGTAGTCCGTCCTGGAACTTCGTCAAATATATTAAAATAGTCTGCATTATTTTTCGCCAGAAAATTAATTATGTTTTTGTAGCCTTTCATGCAGTTACATGTCTCTACTTTGCTGCCGTCATCAGACCTCATTTACATAACAAAGACAGAAAGCGTATGGCTCATAAACTTGTACTAACGTTTAAAGTTTGCTGTAACTTCTCCATGCTATTGTGAGTTTACACCACACAAACCTTATCTTTGTGTAGAAATTTTCATATAGGCAAACAGATATGAACATTTTCTGAATTATTTCAAAGTTTAAAACAAAAAATTGCAACTGTCTGATAACAGTAACGTGTGAACTGATATAATACGAAATTTGGGGTTCTCACAGAAGTGTTTCTGAAAATTAGGTTCTTTTAGGACTCGTAATTCATTTTGGACTACTTGAACCTAAAGATGAATATCCTTCGAAACGTCTGCGGCCGGTCACCTGTGGATATGGCGTAACATCCCAGAAGAATTAAATTTCCAAAGTTATAATCTGTTCATAACACCAGAAAGGCTGTGTACCTGTTCGTACTGTATATATGTGACTTTTTATTTCTTGTTGCGTTCGCAAAGACGCGAAAAGTTTCTTTTTATGTGTATTAGTTTTGTGGTCGGTTACAATGTGCGTTTGTGTAACAAAGAAATAGACGTGCATTCTTTATAGTTTGGTTTTGATGACTGTGTCTCTAAGAAAAATATATATAGTGGTTATATTACCTGACTGCGTAATGTGGAACGAACGCATGCTGAGGTGTGATTTTCGTGACACGCACGTTGCGGTAATCTGTGCGTTACATTTGCTTACGATTTCCCCCGGCAGTTCTTAATTACCCTTTTCCCCAGAGTAGTTCCGTTTCCATGGAGACGAGCAGTAGCTATCATAAACTGCAGCTAACCGCTGGAACATTGTTAATCCAGTTTACTGTGTTAGGAAGGGTATGTACAGGGGATGTAATTTCACTTAGTTGCCACGTATTCTACCTTTAAAAACGCAGTACCTTATAAGAAATTCTTATACACTTATTATCTTCACAGTAAAGTAAAAAGTCATTCCCTGGACAGGCCCTGAGGTTTCCAGGAGGTTGAGGAGTCCAGATTTCAAGACAATCGGCACATGATGGTGGTAAGGTTGTCATTCCTACGCACCGGCCGACTTTACCCCACAGGAAATATTCCTGGTACTTATTTCTTTTGGAAGCTGAGTCGGCCCCAGGGCCATAGTGCGGCCGGAAGGATTATGTCAATGAAAAGTTCCACTGACACCATCGGGAATGAAATAGCGCACTGTCTGAACCAATTGCCCCACAGCGTGCCCCCATTGTATTCCCAGCAGAAGCCGAATGTTAATCACACGTTTTACCTTTGGTCTTATACTCCAATTTCAGTTTGTGAATTTTTTTAATGCATTGCAAATGTATGGTCCTTTTGTAGGCCTTCGCCATACTCTTTGTTTAGAATTACTGACGAATTGAGACTTGAGCTCAGTATACTATACTGATCAGTCACTTCGAGTATTCAAGGCCCACAGGATGCACGATTGTTAAGAATGTTAACGATATAAGCGAGAAATTTATGATGTACAAGACTGTGGAAGAACTTAACCAGCTGCATGCCTGGAGGGGTCGTGTAGATGGAATTATTAAATACTAGTGAGCAAAGCTGGCGCGTAATTCTAAACTTGCTGGAAGAATGGCAGGTGGAACACGAACTGCTTGTTTGGGCTTCTTGGTGCCATTACCAGGCTTCAAAATATCTAACTTTTGCATACAGCTGCTTGCTTACTTACTTACTCCATGGTGCAGAGTCCTTCTTGAGACGCTAACTGGTTTGCAGCTAGTCAAGAAATTCCCCGCGTTTCACGGAACCCGAAGGTTCATTACCGCACTCACAAGCGTCCGCCACCTGTCCCTATCCTGGGCCAGCCCAATCCAGTCCATCTACCCACATCCCACCTCCTGGAGATCCATCCTAATATTA
>Ga0123355_10022938_pt1 | contig 10010 bp, 3 predicted proteins | sample TergutEmb28metaG_3_FD_89872 | JGI IMG/M metagenome (GOLD analysis project Ga0123355, IMG submission 89872) | Embiratermes neotenicus P1 segment gut microbial communities from Petit-Saut dam, French Guiana - Emb289 P1 | ecosystem: Host-associated > Arthropoda: Insects > Digestive system > Gut ...
ATGTATTTGGTAATCAATAAGTGAGTAACAGCTGTCAAAGTTTCAAACTTCTCTGACCATTATCTCCGTAACCGTTCCACTTTGGACATAGGTGTTTTGGGTTATATCGGTATAGTTTAACATAAGGAACACTCTCCCGAAGTCTGACACATTCCTCCTGGGACACCCTGTATAAAACATCTTAAAATATATGTAAAAGCAATCCCATTAGAGGCCTGGACAGGCCCTGAGGGTTCCAGATTTCAAGACAATCGGCAAATGAAGGTGGTAACGTTGTCAGTCTTACCCCTTTACCCCCAGGGAATGTTCCTGGTAATCATTTCTGTTAGAAGCCGAGTCAGTCTCATAGTGCGGCCGGAAGGATGATGTCAGTGCAAAATTCCACGGACACCCTCGGTAACGGAACCCGCGACCTACCGGTTTGTAGCACAGTGCCTCAAGCAACTGCGCCACCGCGTGCCCACATATAATTACATGTATGTTTATTCATTCTTCATTCTGTGTATCAGTTTTCATGTTGCCCGCATGCACTCGCAATTTCGCCCGTTTCCCGCACCACATGACTAGAGTAGCCAGATCAATGTTAGTTGTTTGAGTAAGTCGGAAGACACCCAAGTCAAAACCCGTATGTCACGTACGATAAACGGGAATTGCCAACTGCATAGCGTGGTCAAGCACTACGAAACTGTCCACATGATAACACTTCGGCACATAACGACTTTGCTTCTACCTAACAGTAGGAGAATGAGGGTGGTGGAAGCTAAATGAGGCGCTGTCGTGGACAATGAAGGCTGTATCCCTCACAACCCCAGTCTAGTGCACTCAGAGGAGTGACTCATAACACCGCAGCTACTTGTCGCAATAACCCTCTAAAGCGAGGGCTCGTAAATAAACTTTTTTTTTTTGCCATGTACTGTACCCTTTAAGGGTATGGGGCAACCTGCAGACATCTCGGAACTAAAATATATTTAAATACATAAAATAGACAGTGAGACTTATTGGAGTTAACAAATATTTTTGGAATCTACAGGCCACAAATTACTTTGTTGTCTGCATTCTGCTCTAATTCTGAGGCGTGTCATCCCCGTTGTGTGTTTAAACGAAATGGCGAGGTAAATTCAGTCAAAAACACAACTATAAATGTATGGTTAAATGATGGTGTTTTTGGCAATGGGAAAAAAACTACTTGTTTTTTTTTCCCCATTGCTAATAAACACCATCGTTTAACCATATATTTATAGTTGTGTTTTTGACTGAATTTACCACACCATGTACATTCTACACGATCACCCTTCGTAACTTTGTTGTGCCGACGCGCTCAGTCTGGTAAGGTGATCCTCTTACGAGGAACGGGTGTGGTTCACCGAATCACATATTTTTAATTATTTTTAACTTGCTTTATTTACTCAATCTATTGTTGATAAAATGAAAAAAGTCGTGCTGTATCAAGTTGAACAACTAAATCATATTTATTACAATAACACAGTCACTGCTCTGTACTCGCTCACTCACACCACACTCGTACGCAACTGACTTCCTACTGGACTGCTAGCGTCCGTTATCAGCTCCTAACCGTTTCGGCGTTTAAATCTCTCCCCTCCTACCTGACACCAACGGTTCTGAATATACGTTGACATATTAACCTACAACTGCGTTGTAGGTTAATATGTGGTCTTGAACCGTCCGTAACTGACGGCAGCAATCCTAATAAACAACTATACTAAAAATGATCTGCTACAACATACATTATTGAATTAAAATCTGTATTATTATTATATTATTTATTATTTATATGTAAAAATGATAAATACATAATTTTCTCCAAATATTTAATATTGGCACCTGATAAATGGTCCTTTGCTGCCAAAACATATGATGGAAAACATGTAAAGGGCTAAAAACTTTTGTAGTTGACGGTTCATATAATACGTTCTTCGTATAAAAGTTTGGGTTGCAACAACCAGTGGTCCGTGTCACTCCTCGTTTGCCTTCCGGGCGACCTTTGCGCGCCACGCAGAGCTGTTGGTATATATTGGTTGATTTTCATAAACTGAGTGTAAATTATTTTATGACATTTTGGTTGACAGTTTTAATTAATTTTAGTGACATTGCCACCTGTTATATGCCAGTCGGGTCGTAAAAGTTATCGCTGTACAGAACAAATCGTAGACCGCGGTTTGAGGCAGTCGACCCTCTCCTGACGAAGTGAAAACCTGCCGGCCAGTTGCCACACACACCGAATTCGCAAGCTTGGAATCGTGTCGAGGATTATTCGGGCTAAACGCGAACTGTAACGAATACGACTCTTGAGATGCATCTGCTATTAATTACCACCGTGACGCAAGCTCAGTAATGTAATCATGAGATCACGGTTCGCGCATTCACGGATGCGGGGATTCTTGCATGTTTAAAGGCTTCAGAGAGCCGAGAGGTGGAATAAATTAGACGTACAGTTGGCATCGTGTAAAGTGGGTATATGGAGGGGCGGTAATGTAATTAGAGTACTGAGAAACCACTTAGGAACTCTGGAATTCTTGCGTTGATTATGATCCTTCAGTTCGAGGTGGTGATGCTGTGCGTTTAGGAGTGGTGAGTGTGTTGCAGTGCGCATAGTTGCGGATTCAGCGGTGCTGTGGTTGGGCAGAGGTCACGTTGTTGCTGAGAGGTCCAGTAATAGTGCAGTTTATACAGCTCATGTCGGAGCATTGCGAATAGTTAAAAAAAATCGCTTTGTGGGGTATAAGGCCGTGTATTCTAGTAGAAGTTCGCCTCGTTTCGAAGTCGCGTACTTTATTTTGAGAGTGGGACAATACCTGAAGGTGGAGGCAGTAATTTTCTGCGAAACATCAGTAGATTTTTATCAGAGTTGCGCGTCGCACCCCAGAAGATTGCAGTTAATAGTCGTTTCCTGGAAAACTTTTGAAATCTCGCAGTGTAAATGTGTTGAATCTGTAGTTACGTAAGGTGGATAATATTAAAAATAATATTTGATATCAATCCTTCGTTTTAAGTGCTTCGTGGTTTTAGCACCGTATGGCGCTGGAGTCGTATCGTTCCTTAAATATCTTGACACGTAATTGTAATGTGGTAGGGAGGTCCCGGGTTCGATTTTTAAAAGTTCTAATCGTTCCGTACCCATTCTGTAGCCCTGGGGTCCACTCAGCCTCTAACAAGATGACAACCCTGTCGTTCTAGTTGTGTCAAATGTCAAAGTAAGAATGGAGGCCCCGCAGTCCATCTCTCCTTGTGAGATTCCTTTACTTGTCATTGGAGACCTTTACCGTTACCTTGGAGAAGTAGGTTCTGTAGGTGGATACTGGATTGAACTGGCTGCAGTTACTTCTCAACGGTGGGATTTTCCGACGGTGGTGTTTTAAATATCCTGTTCTGTGTGCGTGTGTTTGTGGGTGGGTGGGTGTAAATATAATGCTGTTTGTTGTCTGCTTTTAAGAAGGGAGATTGGTGCTGTGTCGAAGCAGGATGAAGACAAAGGTCTTCCGGGATGTTAGGCCGGATCGACTTGTAAATATTTATCGAAGTTCCTTCGACATGTCGGTAAATTTATGACTCGACTCGACGTAAAATCCCGGACGACTTGTATCTTCCGAATTACTCCTGTGAGACCGTGAGATGTCGCATCCCAGTGAGATGTTAACGACCATACCAGGATCTCTTGAAAGGGAAGGGTTTCTAAGGAATTGTTGGTGGCTTGTTTTAAGGATCCTTGTCGGAATATACTCTTCAGAATTAATAAACGTTAGGGTACCAATCTTCCGTGACACTAGCGGCGTTGTGATGGTGGGGGAAGGGGATGGGGGCGAGTGGTGCCACTGCCCCAGGAGGCAGATCCCAAGCGACGAAAAAATGGGTGTTATAAATAAACAACCTAATTTTATGTGCTTAACAACTATTAAATTGTATTATTTCTTTCGGGTGAATCCCCGGAGTCTGGATTTTATGTGCCGACGTTTCGGAGCACTGTCCCATTTTCATAGGCGGTGTAAGCAGGTGCCTATACCACCTGTGAAGGTGGAACAGAATGTTCTGAAACGTCGGTACCGGGGATTCACCCATAGGAAAGAATACGACGTTTTATATTCATGGGACCGTGCATCGCAATTCTGTGTCAATAAATGTCCAACGAGATGCAACTATACACAGTTTATCTGTAAACTGCTGTACATGTTTCGGGTGGTTTGTCCACCCATCACCAGGAGCACAAATAATTGTATCTACAGCAGCTGGTACTAGTCAACCGTTGTTGCTAAATGTCTCTATCGTGGAGGAGTCTCAAGGCCACGACAGTGACATGTGGCAGCAACGGTTGACTAGTACCAGATGCTGTAGATACAGTTATTTGTGCTCCTGATGATGGGTGGAGAAACCACCCGAAACATGTAGAGCAGTTTAGAGATAAAATAAACTGTGTATAGTTGCATCTCGTTGGACAATTTTTTGACAAAGAATACGACATTTAGAATACGGCAAAATTTGAACTCGAGAACTATTGAATTATAGAGCCCAATACAAGAAGATTCAATAAACAATTGTGACTGTTTTTAAAGTTCGTTAAGTTCTGTCAGTGGCAGCCGTTGTGATCACGCGCCCCGGGCGCCGTTGCGTGCCAGAATTCGAACTTAAGCCCTGTAGACTGAGGTTCGAAGCGTGTTGAGGATGGTGTGATCCCTGTTGCAGGCCGACATGGCAACAAGAAGGCGTGTTGTGAAGACGGCAGACTGTTCTGACGGTCTTGCTGGTTGCGGTATCTTGCCCGGATGTTTATAATTTGAGCTTTTTAAACAAAATCTGATATTACGCAGAAAGTCAGGCGGCTCCAAGAGTCTTGCAATAAATCAAATTTTCTGCTTATTTTAAGACTGTTTAAAAGTTTTTTTTTTTTTAACCCTAGGAGGCTGTTTGACCGTCTTGGAAGTCCACATGCCGTCGTTCGAACACACGCACACACGCGTTACTAGGTCCTGGGCACAATGGGATAAATCCTACAGAACGTTTCAGCTTCAGTAACACTGTCATTAACATTTATAATGATTCCATATGTGGTCAGGAACATTTAAGATGATCCAGATGGCCGCGCGGTCAACGTCGTAGGTCTGCGGCCGCTCGCTTGCTGCGAATGTGGGTTCCAATCCCTCCGGTGGCATGGGTGTCTGTCGGGAGTGTTGTGTGTTATGCAGGTACAGGTCTCCGCAACTGGCCGATCCCTCGTCCAGAGGAGTCCTATTGTGCGTGTGCGTGTGTGTGTGTGTGCCACTGAGTGTGATCAGAAGCAACAGTCAGCCTTTACATGTACAATGTGTAGGTAGCAGAAGTCAGACTAGGAATTTGATGTTCAGATGACCGTGTATCGTGGTAAATTATTATAATGAAACTAACTAGATGCACTAATTTCTCAAATTTATTTTTGGAATAAAACTCTACATGTTTCGGACAGTTCCTCTGTCCATCGTCAGGAGTTTTGCACTGTACACACAGCAGTAGTGTATACCATACAGTTTTGCTGACAGCTTGCGAGCAGGATCAGGACGGAACCAGTTCCGTCTGCCTGTCCGTCAGTCCGTCTGTTTACTCGGCTCCTACTAGACGGATTATTATGAAATTTGATATTTCAGTTTTTTGACCTTCAGGTGACCGTGCATCGTGATAAATTCTTATAATAAAACCAACTAGATGCACTAATTTCTCAAATTTATTTTTGGAATAAAACTCTACATGTTTCGGACAGATCCTCTGTCCGCCATCAGGAGTTTTTCACTTTACACACAGCAATGGTATATGGCATACAGGTTTGCTGGCTGCCAGCAAACCTGTATGGTGGACAGAGGAACTGTCCGAAATATGTAGAGTTTTATTCCAGAAACAAATTTGAGAAATTAGTGCATCTAGTTGGTTTTATTACAGAGGAACTGTACGAAACATGTAGAGTTTTATTCTAAAAATAAATTTGAGAAATAAGTGCATCTAGTTGGTTTTATTATAAGAAGTCACACTAGGAAAGAAAGAATGTTTTAAATTCCGTGTTTTTTTTTCGTTTAAATCTCGTCTCATCCTCGCAAAAGAGCGTCCTTGGACGTTATATTAATTTCCCTGCAATTAAAGGCTATCAATTTACTGAAAGAAACTGGAATCTGTCGCGTTTACTAAGCCATTTGACGCTCGAAGCTGGATAAACACTGGGCGATCTTTTGGTATCGGTGTATGTGGAACACCGTGTGGTACTGATTGGCCGAGTACAGACTGTAATTTAATCATGCGAACGTACACGATGAAAATAGGTTATACTATCAAACATTACACTGTGGGAGACAGGATATTAACGCTACATGTCAGGTACTGTGGTGGAATTGGGACGTCTGGATAGGCACATAGCGACACGGAGGTTTACATGACATTTCAGTAGTAAAGACGGTCGGAGAGTTTAGGTATTATTCGTCTGGTCCACAAGTTACGATAAATATGAACGGGTGGGTAATAAGTTCACCATAAGGCACTTGTAGTCCAGTGTATTAATAAAATTTTTCCCTGATGGTCGCCCATAAGGGCCGAAACATGTAGCAGTAGTAGTGATATTGACTACAAGTGCGCTGTCTTGAACTTAAATTAGTACATAACGACGTTTCGGTCGACTGACCGCATATACGACGGTGGTCCCTAATATTATAATATTATAAAAATGTAAAGTGATCCCGTTACAGGCCCGGTGTGGCCCAAAGGGTGGGTAGAAGTATAGCTCTACTCTTCCATGACCGCGGCGTAGGACGGGGGTGAGTGGTCAGCAGCACGCTCCGGCCGCACTTTACCCCTGGGATAGACCCGGTACCCATTTTACAGGAGGCTGGGTGGGCCCCAGGGCCAGTCTAGACGGGCGAAAAATCTCGTCTCCACAGGGATTCGATCCCGGTCCGTCCAACCCGTAGTCAGTCGCTATACCTACTGAGCTACCCGGCCCACAAAATTATAATATATAATACCATTGTGTTACAATTGCCTACAATATTCAGTACAGTAACATGCTGTACAGGTATGTAGCCTACGAGTATATAGCCGAGGTGTGTAGTAGGCTATACTATGCTGTCTAGGTTTGTATAAGTACACGTTCGCACAACGACGAAATCGTCTAACGACGCATTTCTCAGAACGTATCCCCGCCGTTAAGCGACGCATGACTAATTGTCCAATAGACGGAAAACAAGGAAAGTATTAGGAATAGATGATTTACCACTAAATGTGAGATGTGCGGATTTTCTTATAACTTAAGTGTACCGTCCAAAGGAAGGTGGTAAGAAGGGTGGAGAAGGCTACATGTGGAGGAGCATCGTAAGATATTGTCTCCCCTTTTGGCATGGTGAATACAGTAGACCCGATTGGGTGTACATATAGCACGTGTGGCAGAGTTGAGAAAGACATGCAAAATATTTATGTGAATAGCTGAAGGGAGTATAATGCTTCAGAGACCCTGGCGTAGATGAGGGGATAATATTAAAATTGGTCTTACAAATAACGTGTGCATTATGTTTGTTTTTGGCGGTAGATATGTACCAGCGGGGTTTTTTTTTATGGACCCTTTAATGACTTTTCGTTTGAAGTTGTGCAGGTTCTTGACCAGGCGAGTGACTGTTATCTTTTAAATCATTACGTTTCATACAGTTGTATATTTTTAATGCTGAATCCTAACGTTTAATAGCCCAAATAACTATGAGTAGGTTGGCCACTCAGTAACCGTTTAGAGCCCAGTAATAACGCTCATTTCCACCTGCTGTAAGGATAACATACTGGATTGTGCCACACCGTATTGTGGCCCTTGTATTCTCACCATGAATACCGATTATTGCTCTAAACAGCATTAAATGGTCGGCCTATGTATTGGAGAAGGAGTTTGTTCTCCATGACGGTGGGAAGTGTATTTTTAAATTTAGCGTGTATGCTAATCAGAGTTCATAGGGGTAATTAGAAGCCATCTTATAATGTTATGTGGAAATTTGTTCCCTTTGCACAACCATGGCACCGTGTTGAAGGTATAGAACACACTGCAAATCGAATTGCGACATCTTCATGAAACTACCTAGAACTGTACGAATTTTCTGGAAGAAGCAGCAGTCTGGCGAAGATAAATATCAGGTATTTTAATTTCACACTTCTGGTGGAATTCTTAGAGGTTCTGACGGCTGTAGTTTACGCTTGGTAGAAGATGGCTGGGTTTCTGGTCTTTGTCCACCGTCTGGCATTACAAACAGCACGCGGCATTTCGTAAGTTATCTTCTTGTCCGGTGACAGAGGTTAGCTGTTTCTAACGATCCCAACATAGTATATTTCACAGCCAGGATGATGATACCTGGTAGGATGCGCATGCGCAAGGTTCCGTGCCGCGTGGCTAGTTGCTACTACTAATCGTGAAAGCATTCGCTCAGTACGCTTGCTCACAACATGCTACTGGAAATGCGTCATATTTTAAGTCTGTCTGTGGTAGCAGAAGGGTACGTTTCTGTTAATGTAGGAATATTCCTAGTTCTCCCTATACTCACATTCCCTCCGAACCGCGCCCGACACGCCCTCCCCGCACAGGGATCATAATCTTGGCTGCAGACAGTAGGTGTAGATAGCTTCTTCACGGCTTCTCCACATGAGGTGACATGCGGCTTCCGAAACGTCTATTTCTCCTTCTGAATGAGAGACGATGGAAAAATACCAGAAATCGAGCCATTTTAAACACTTTGGCCGGATTAAGACAACTGAAATTATTGGTCGATCGAGTTGTGCATTCTGTATGTAATGGGACGTGACTTCTGGTTCTGTCAAATTCTAGCCAGTATGCCGCTGACGTGACAGTTCATATGGTGACGTTAGAATACTGCAGATTGTGCACGTGCAGTTACTGTGTACAGTAACACGTGATGTGGAATTGCGTTTGACGTGAGAATGTGAAAAGTAAACTGTAGAAGAGTTTGTGAAAGACGAAGTTTAGTGTTTGAGATGTAAAAGAATGTGGAATGAAGGGTTCCCAGTACATTAGATACGGTTAGGGTTTCAGCAGATGATTTCTTTTCTGAACTAATCACAAATGCATCGAAACACTATATTTTGTATTTGGAGCTTGATCGAAGGGAATATGGGGCTATTGGAGACAGTATCGCACAGAATTGTGATAATGATTGTCTGCCACAGTATGGTTGGCCGGCGCAAGGTCATTACGAAGGGAGAATTCTTTTTTTCTTTCCATTTTCATCTGTTTTTAACACGACACATTCCAGTCGCCGGTGCTAGGCGGAGGTGAGTTGTCAGCTTCACGCCCTGGCCCCAGTACCTATCGGATTGAAGGCTGGGTGGTTTGATGCTATTGGGAAGAGAAATCTATTGCCCTTCGCGGGGATCGAGCCCCGATTCTTCGGTGCGGTCCGTGGTCTAGTCAGTACTGCGATATCCCGGCATCTGTGTGATATTAATGTTTATTCTAAAAGACCAGGCGTCGGTAAAAATTGTGTTATTATTTTCAAACATGTCTGGGTTGTTAAAACGTCGGTATTATCAGTCGACAAAGCTGATAATTTCATAACTTCATGCGTGAATGTTAATGAACTCGCGTCCGAAATGGTTTAAATAGTTGGTAATGGTAGTTTGCCCCGTATTACTGGGACAGTCCACATGGATTGCGTGTGAAGCCCAGAAAGTACGTGATTTCTGGTCACGGGTTGATTTCAGTAATGCCGCCGATTGTGATAAAGTCGTTTGGATTCCTTGTTACTCTATCGCTTTTGAAGACTGGAACATTTCCAATTAGAATTTACACCACCGGAAGATAAATAGTAGCAACTTCATCATAGGAACTTTCACACTCCCTAAAGATGGTCAAGTTATGACCGAAACATGTAGGTGGTTTAGCAAATTTTAAACGAAGTCTTATGTTTTAAATTATTTTATGTAAATAAATATTTTAATAACATAAAACAGTGCAAGTAGTTGGCCCATATTTATAATCATAAACTATTGCACGGAAC
>Ga0123355_10022940_pt1 | contig 10010 bp, 5 predicted proteins | sample TergutEmb28metaG_3_FD_89872 | JGI IMG/M metagenome (GOLD analysis project Ga0123355, IMG submission 89872) | Embiratermes neotenicus P1 segment gut microbial communities from Petit-Saut dam, French Guiana - Emb289 P1 | ecosystem: Host-associated > Arthropoda: Insects > Digestive system > Gut ...
GGACACTTGTGAGTGCGGTAATGAACCTTCGGGTTCCGTGAAATGCGGGGAATTTCTTGACTAGCTGCAAACCAGTTAGCTTCTCAAGAAGGACTCTGCACCATGGAGTAAGTAAGTAAGTAACCAGTAAAATAATGTGATTTTTGACAATTCAGGTACAAAGTCTGTGCATAAACCGCTGTTGGCTCAGCTAAGGCAATGTATGAGTTATTGTGACTAACTTTATTTTCTTTGAATGTTACAAGCCATTTTATAAAGTAAAGAGTGTGCTCCATATCACACACCGAGTCACTTTGTTTGGAAGATCCACAGCCAGCAGTTGACTAAATTTGAAGGGGGAAAAAAAATAAAGATAAAAAAATAAAATATAAATATATTCATACTCTAGGAGAGCAGATAATGATGACAATTTGGTGAACAGTGTCTTAACATACAATCAACTAATACATATTTTCACAAACAGCAAAGTGGTAATACTGAAGATATGTTACCAGCTGAGCTTCACACAGTATTACCATTTCAAAACATTTGCTTCAATTAATGTAATAAAATTACAAACTAAACCTTTTGTCCACAATTTTTTCACTTTTGGCACTCTTAGTGAGCACAACTAATCTGTAGATGCTCAAACACACAGGAACTAAATACTTTAATTACAGTAGAAAACCTGTAATGTATGAAGTCTATAATACTGTCAATTCCTTGTTACTTCTTTACATAATACCTAACATCATTGACATATAAAAATTTGTATAAACATTGCACAGGTATAATCTCACAGAAGAGTGAACAGCAGAAACAATAAGCAGACATGTGACTACATTATAGGGATTGAATAGTAATTTTAAACAAATGCCTATATGCATCTTTTTTGTTGCACTGTGCATTTTGTAGTTTATTTAAGTAACACACCAACAAATGCACATATATAGTCTTCAACAATCTAAAATTTACATTAAAATGCCTAAAATGCTCCTACATGTTTCGATCATACGATCATCCTCAGGGAACACACTTTGTTCCTTGCTGAAGTTACAGTTTAAAACACTCAGTGATTTACTTCATTATATTAATTTGGTGCTGTGGCAGCATGTCGTGTGTTATGTGTGAGTCGTCCACTGTTCAATGCAGACCAGTTGTCGATGTGCTTGTTGTGCCGCATAGTGTGAGTCTCACGCTATACGGCACAACAAGCACATCCACAGCCGGTCTCAACTGAACAGCATACAACTCACACATATAACACACGACATGCTGCCACAGCACCAAATTAACAGAATGAAGTAAATCACTTTGTGTTTTAAACTGTAAATTTGGCAAAGAAACAAAGTATGCTCCCTGAGGATGATCATATGATCGAGACATGTAGGAGCGTTTTAAGTGTTTGAATGCAAATTTTAGATTATTAAAGATTATATATGTGCATTTGTTGGTGTGTTATTTAAATAGCCTATATGCATCTTAATACAGTATACTCATATCAATAGAGGAGCAGATGAATGTTGTCCATACACATGCAAAAAATAATTCTGCTCCAATAGTACAAACTCTTGTACAGAATCTGGTGGCTGTAGTGTAAAAAAAGATGTTGAATGAAAACTGACATTAATTTGCCATAGGCCAGAGAGCAGCAGGATAATGAGTTGAGGTAGCAATTGCTGTATTCAGGAGTTTCAGGTTCCTTTAACGCTTTAAACGCCTAGTTAAATCCTGTCTGCCACCTGCTGGCATGATTAGGAGCTCACTGTATTCTCCACGTTAGCAAGATAAGGGCTAAGAAAGTTCTGTAGGAATACTTCGGGGTTTACAGTGATTTTAAGGCATCACTTCAAGAATAACTTGCCTCAGGTAACAGTGGCTGCTTTAAAATTTCGAAAATTCATCCATTTGGAACATAGAACTTGTATTTAATTTTGAAAGGCAGGCTATAAGAGCCTGTACAAATGCATGGATGTAACAGTCACTGGGAGAACGTATGAACTTTTCAACATTTACATGTCTAAACCATGTCTGGCTGCACTTGACTCTTGATGTACTGGAATTTAGGTACTGTTGCATCTACCTCACACACCTGATAGCAGTGTTATATCTGCAGGTGTTACTAACAATTTATACGTTTCCCCTGGACAGATACTGAGGGATGTTGCCGAACGGAGCAATGGGTGACGTTGCTTGGGGTAATAGGTAGTACACACGTTGTCACGAAACAAAAGAATTTATTAAAAATTGCTCCTCTGATGTATCGAATGATCTAGTCGGTTACACTTCCAGATTGAGAGTCAAAACCCACGGCAATCTCCATATACTAATGGTTCAATAATCACTTGAATGTACAAGGGAGTAGTCCAGTTGTGGAGACGAGTGCAGGAATACCACTAACTTCTATGAGGCCCTTCGCTGCTGCGAAGTGGTCGGCCTGGCTGGTGTCAAAAGAGTCCCCCCCCCTTCTTTCAGGCTCCTTGCTTAGTTATACTCAATCCGCTACATATCTTACTGCACCCCTGCTGTTGTCTCCTTACAGAGAGCACACAAAAAATACTTGGGTTACAGAAACCTTCTGTTTCCAATATTGTAAGACGACCAAACAAATGTGCAGGAATGCATGCACGTGGTCAAGTGGGGAGTGCAACTGGTGGCCAGTGAGTCGCCACGAGCCCCTGGATACAACAGTATGCTTACATATGGGACAACAGTTACAAGAAATGTAAACTAAACTGAAGTACACTCTGTTTGTCAATTATATATTTTGAATTTGTTAGACAGTCTTCTCATTTAATTCAATCAGCATATTTAATTTCATTATCAAATCTTTTCCTCACACCTTCACTGACAAAATCACAATCAAATAAATTCTAATCCAACCTCAATAACAACTGATCCACAATATCGGACTTAAAAGTCAATGGCTACCGCATGCCAAGATACTTGTAATTTGTAACTGCACCAACAGATCGACCTCTCAGAGGGTACATGCAGCATACCAGTGCAAATGACTTGACTACCTTGATGAATTTTTAGAAGTTAAATATAAAATATCGGTTTCCAGAAGTATTCCATCATGGCCTTGGTGTTCTTGGTGAGTTTTGAGGTTTTTGCTTTGGTGTGGCTAAGGATTCCATTCTTCTGGGACATGTTGCTGCATCAGTGGGTAACTGATAATTTCCAAGAAGAATTCTTGAACACTTCAATCGTTTAAGAAGAGAACACTATATTGCTTTCCAATGTTGGGATCTGATTGCCCAGTGCTGCAGAGTTAGTTAGTTAGTTAGTTAGTTAGTTAGCTTTATTTTCCGAGGATCCAATTGAAATACTATTCCATATCCCTGATGAATAGAATCCTAAAGTATTCATGTCACTGTTTCTGCTGCTCTGCTTCTAACTATACAGACACAGAATATTTATATAATAACAAAACTTCACCAATAACTTCAAAAGGTCTGAATTGCTCAGTAGAGATAAAGTTCTAACAGAAATATGAACAGATGTAGGTTCCATGAACTACAATGCATAAAACCCTATTGCGCTTAATTTTGCAAATTATATTTTCAAGGAGACAGTGATGAGTGAAAGAGATCTAAGAATGGGTGAATGGAACAATCGAAGGCAATGGAATATGGAAGTCGGAAGGCGTCGCCAGATGTTTTAAAACCGCGCAATATATATATATTTTTTCAAGGGGGTACACTCAGTTTACAGATTCAATGTCATGTTTAAAAGATGACAGAGCAGGTAAAAACCTTTTGAAGTTACTATCATGCAGTCCAATTTATCTATACATTTTTAAATACAAATAACATTTCTTTAAATATAACATTTTGAATAAATTTTATATTAAATTATCAACACTTCAATACAGAAGAAAAGTTTTCCTGCAATAACATCTGTCTACATTATAAGAAATATATCACTTCAGAAATAAGGATTCCTTTATATTGCAGCCACTACAGAAACACTGTTTTCAATTCCAGTGGAGACTGTACCTTTAATTTCAGACTGGATCTAAGATTTTCATTACATACAGAGTACCCAGTTGACATGATATATTCGTACCACAATTTTAAGTCATCCTTTACCAAAATACTGAACAGAATTTGTGACAAACTTTAAGAATTCCCAAGAACTAAGAAACATTCATAAACTACTAATGACAGATAACTTCTTTAGTAAATTAAGAGGTAAAAATAATTAGAAATAATGTATGAAACACTTCTTCATATCTCTCAAAATTTTAATTGGAACTTTTGCTTTCAATTTTTTAAGCAATATGTAACTGATAAATAAACTACAGTTTGTATGACACTCAAAATATTGTTTACAAAAATATTTTGAAGCTTCCAGTTTTGGGAAAGGAACATCCTTGTAATAACAATAAACAAAATCCAGAAATATTCTAAAGAAATTAACTAACATTTTTCTACAAACATTTTTTTAATTTTCTTTGCACAGTACGGCACTTGACAAAGCATTCAAATACAGTATTCAGTAATATGTATTCATGCTATTGTATGAACATTTCAATGCTGGGTTTATTTCTAAAGAAAACAGTGTAATATGCTCATAATGTAGACAGAAATGCTCTTAGCTTTAAATAAATATGTTGTTAAAATATTATCACAAAATCTGTCTCAAGTACAAAAGACAACAGGACATAAAATGGTACAGATCCGTTAAGTACCCATTATTTTCACACTGCATAAGTACATGGAAAGAATTTGTTTAAATATTTTAAGTCTGTTAAGTAGCCATGAAGAAGTACATCACTCTCTGGACTTTGTTGATAGCTGTGCATACAGTACTGCATCATGAACTGAAGGAAATAACTGTGAATCAGGAAAGTCCTCAAAGAAGTCACAGTGCAGCATTCTTTCATGAACAGTCGCTAAAATGAAAAGTAAAGAATGAATGAACCATGGTACAAAGGTAGTAATATCAGTGGCTTGTTTCCAAACGAATGGATCCCAACACCCTGGATGGATCCAAGAGATGTTCTGGCTGTGGTGACAGTAAGGAGTAAAATTGGAGGTACAGGGCAAAAGGTGACCATGGTCTGTTTTGAAACACTATCTTCAAATTCATCAGAAAAGGCTCAGAATGAACTGCACAGTTCTCTGACATGATTCATACTCTACATACAGTTATGTTCCAGTTAAAAGCAGTCAAATACACTTTATACTTCACTGTGTTTGAACACAAGTGTCCACAATGGTGATCACATTCAAGACACAGTACAGTCAAGGACAAATGCACTGAAATACATACAAAGAATATTTTCTCAGATTGTTAGCAAACTTAAAATTGGAGTGAAATCATCGTGACTGGCTCTAGGCAAACATTCATACGTGTCAATGTCTTACTAGGCCATCACCACTTCCACACTTTTCCAAACTCCTTATTCATAATCATTCTATCATTTGGCATTACATTACTTTTGATGTTGAGAAAAAATAATTTGGTACACCAAGAAACAGAACAAACAACAAAATGGAACCACATAGTTTATTTACATTTTTATCTTCTGTGTTTTGACCATACATGTTGTTAGGGTACAGCTCAATGTCTACCATTTCTCTTACTGAGATTAATCCTAACAACATGAACAAGGACACTTCCTCCATAAGCAAGTCATGGAAAACCTGTAATGTGCACCACGACTGGAAACAAGAGATTTCTTTCTTATGGCTGTACAGCTTCTTCTCCTGATACAAAATTGGCTCACAATTCTAGCTTATTGACTGGTAATTGATGTGGACAGGATTCTAAACTCTCCCACTTTCCTGCAGTTCAAAATAATAGCCTCTAACAATTTAATTTCACCAGATAAGGGCTCTTCCTCCACTCCTGCTCCCCCCCACCAAACATTCAGAGTAACCACCTTCCATGTCTATACACTGAGACAATCATTTCAACATTAACACTGATGGCAGCACGTTCCTTTGAACACGTTCATATCCACCTACAAGACTACTTACTGTCACCACACAGAACACCATGAACTGAACATGTCACACCGAAAACTTGCAAACATTTGTGATTTATTCCCTTACCTGAGCAATCAGCTATACAGAATAGGAGCCCTCTGCTCTTGAAGTCCTTATACATGGCAATCAGTGTCTTGATGGCAGATGGATCAACAAAGCACACTGACATCATGTCTAATATTATGCAGAATACCTGTGGAGTGGAAATGTGGAGGTCACAATACAACTACATCATGAATCCCATCATTCACCTTTTCACATGGGATATTAAATTATATTTCTGTACACTTGAAACCTCTTATTTTATGTTGTGATATTTGGAATAAGTTTCAATAAAAATTCAGTGTTACTATGTGCCTGTGCTCAGAATTTTGCTGGAAGATGTGTTAACATACAGCAATGTCAAATGAATACTATTTAATATTATCTCAAATAAAGCACATTCTTGATTAAAGACAACTGACTCACCAACATGTAATTAATCACTATTATCAAGATGTTAAAGAAATGACACACAACCAAATGAAACTATATCACATTATTCCAATACTAAATATCTCTGGTTCACTTATCTGAGTCACTTAACCTATAGTCAATTTTTAATATTATTTTGGATCAGAATAAACGTAATAATTCATTTTGTATGTATGATGTTCTGATGATGCTTGTACAGGGTTCTTCAAAAGATTTAAAATAATCAAAACAAAAGAAAAAGAGAAAACTTACCTGAGTATTTTCTACCACTAGAGCTGCTGTGTCTCCACTTGTTGTCACTGAAGTTACTGCTTTCTCGTATTCTTTAGAGTTCTTCACTATAGTGTCCTGCAATATTCAGTTTTGTTTTACTGAGTTTGCTTATGAAAGTTTGGAACAAAATAATTTTAAACACTAAAGTTTAGAACAAATTATTTTTAACCCATTTGCACTTCTGATTATAGTCATTGCTAATGCACTGATGTGCAAATCAGAAAGCTCTTCATTTTTCACAAAATGTATGTACAAGAAACTGATGAAATAAGACAATAAGAAATTAACACAAGAAAGCCAATGCACTACAACCTACGCATCTTATGGGCCAGATCTACACTGCTACAAATGAATTTTATAACACCTGCAGACATTTTATGCACCAAATTTTAATGAATTCAATAATCCATCTATGTTTTTATAAATGTTTTATTGATGTTTAGTAAATCCCGGAAGAAGATCAAGGCAGATTGCAACATGTCAGAGTTATGACAAATTGTGTGTAAAAAAATCTAATTTTAACATTAGTGAATTTGTTGGTTTTGTTGTTTGAAATGTTTATTACTGCACAGAAATTAATAACTTTAAAAAATAATAGGAATATTCTTTGCATATAGACAACTGGTATAAAGTGTACATTACATTTTCTTCACATGTTCTATGCAAGAACAAATACTTTTTGAACAGTGCGATGGAATGCAAACACATGGCAAAGTAAAAAAAGGAAGCAACATTAGGAAAAGGAGGGGTACTTGAATACTGTGACTATAATAACATTACTTACTTACTTACTTACTTACTCCATGGTGCAGAGTCCTTCTTGAGAAGCTACCTGGTTTGCAGCTAGTCAAGAAATTCACCACACTTTACGGAACCCGAAGGTTCATTACCGCACTATAATAACATTACTGCAGTAAAATGGAAAAAAAGAAGGAAATATATCTGAGCCAGTAACAGTACAGCCAGTAACTTTAGATAAATTAGATAAGTTTACAATTAACCTGGAATTAAGTCACTGAAAATCTCATATCTTTGGCCCCTATGAATCACAGGGTTGGCATGGACATTGGCTATGAAGCTGTCAGAAGTATGCATATAAGGTGCTGATTAAAAAAAGGCATAAAAGAAGAGGAGTGCAGTTCTCATCTACCTCGAGGAAGAAGCCTAAGATCACACAAGACATATGAGAAAATATTATGCATTGTATCCATGATGTTTGATACAAGATTGTGAATAGGAAGACAGAATATTCATTGTCTTCACACAAAAGCTAATAGCAGGCATTATGAAGACATGTTCAACCCCTCTGGGAGACTGGCATCAAGGCTAAGTAAAAATAAAGAAGTAAAGCAATCCCATTACAAGCCTGGACAGGCCCAGAGGGTTCCAGGAAATTAAGGTTCCCAGATTTCGTGACAATGGCACAGGATGGTGGTAGGTTGTCAGCCTTACGCACCGGCTGCCTTTACCCCCAGGAAATACTCCTGGTACTCATTTCTGTTAAAGGCTGAGTCGACCCTAGGGCCATAGTGCAATCGGAAGGATTTTATGTCAATGAAAAATCCGCTGACACCAGCTGGGATCGAGCCAGCGACCTACTGATTTGTAGCACAGCACCTTAGCCACTGTGCTACCGCGGTCCCCCATCAAGGCTAAGTAGCCATCATATTCCTACAGAGGTCATCATAAACTACAGGGAGTTTCTTCTATCATGCCACTTAGCATGAGAGCTGTCACAGAAGCTGTATCCCATAGGAGGACTTTACATGCTGCAAAATTCAGGAGTTCAGGTCCACTGTTCCCCAGCAGTTCAATTCACCTTATTTTACTGAAGAGTCAACATGCTGACCTTGAACTTCTCAGCAGGTTTTGCAGCTGATTATAACATTTCTTTACTCATGATAGAGCCCTTAAAATATATATGGATTTCTCCCCAAATACTGTATTTCAGTTCTTGGAAAGAATGTGGATAGCTCAAACACACCCTCTTTTAGTGGCCTGCACAAACAATAATCACATAGATTCATATCCAAAACACTACAATCACAATCCATGACTTATCAGTCATTAATTAAACAACTTTTCTATGACAGTCATTGACAAATTTAATGTATGTGCCATGAAACTACCCTGCACAAGGTAATCATACATTTTCTCTTTTTCTGTTAATTCCCTGAAGAACAGAGTTAAAGTTAACTGAAATATGTTTCTATAAGGAGACAAGACCTGGGACTTTGCACACACCCATTGCATACAAGATGCTGAGTTTCAGATAATGTGCAGCAACTTTATGAACTGCATGGAGTCTTCTGGAAAACATTGGTTATTTTGTCTGTCTATATTATACCTTATGAAAATCATACCACATCCAAGACCAACTCAGTTTTTGTATGCTATTTTTGTCCAGCACTAAACCTGTCATTTGAAAATTTTTTGTTATTTTGTCTACTGCTTTTTTACATGGAACAGTCGAAGCAGGATAAAATAAAATGATGGAAGACTAACTGGATTGGTCATGTCTTGCATAGAAACTGCCTTATAAAACATGCTATTGAAGGAACGGTAGAAGGACAAGGAGATGAAGAAGACATACATCAACTGCTGAATGTCTTTAAGGAAAAGAGAAGATACTGGGACTTGAAAGGCAAAGCACTAGATCACACTCTCTAGAGAACATGTTTTGAAAGAAGCTACAGACCTGTCCAAAGACAGATGACATAATGAACAAATTATAAAAAAATGTGTCACTACTTTTTTTTTTCAATATTTCACACTTTGCACAAATACTGCCAATGAATGCTTTTTGTTCAAATAAATATATTTGTGATGCATAGTAACCCACCTGCCTGCCATGACTAACAAAACATTAATCAGCACCCACATCACATTCCAGTTGCTGAAACCACAGGGAAGTTACTGGCACAGACACCCACACAAGCCAAGACCTTATTTTCCTAAGCTTGGAGACATGGTACATCTACCTCTCTGTGTTACGAATTTGTTTTGTCATCTTCCATACATACGAGTATACGTAAGCCTTATTTACAACTGCACATTCAATTTACAGATCCACATTTTTTATTGCAACATAATTTCACAAAATTTTTGTTTTTAAATGTAGGACTAGGTTTATATACTTAAATTCAACGATATGAACAACTCACACAACTTAAATGTAATTGTTCTGATGTTATAATTGTTAATAACTATATCACCATTATATTATAATTATATTTAAGCATTTGACATCTGTATTTTTAACAGATATTTATACAACTACTTTGA
>Ga0123355_10022941_pt1 | contig 10009 bp, 8 predicted proteins | sample TergutEmb28metaG_3_FD_89872 | JGI IMG/M metagenome (GOLD analysis project Ga0123355, IMG submission 89872) | Embiratermes neotenicus P1 segment gut microbial communities from Petit-Saut dam, French Guiana - Emb289 P1 | ecosystem: Host-associated > Arthropoda: Insects > Digestive system > Gut ...
TGAGACTGGAATGCAGTCAACATTATGCCTGCGTGCCCATGTAAAATGCTTGGAACCCTAAGGACGACTACGGCGTTAATGCGAGTGTTTATGTAGTTCAATGTAATGGCTTTATGTCACTCACACGTTAACTACATGTTAAGTACAGATATTAACATTACAGAAACAACATATTCCTGTCAGTTTTAATATGTATTTGGTAATCAATAAGTGTGTAACTGCTGTCAAAGTTTCAAACTTCTCTGGCCATTATCTCGGTAACCGTTCAACTTTGGATATAGGTGTTTTGGGTTATATCGGTATACTTTAACATAAGGAACACTCTCCCGAAGCCTGGCATATTCCTCCTGGGACACCCTGTATAAAAGGCGGGGAATTTCTTGGCCATATGAAAAAACACTGGCTTCTCAGATCTGAACGTTACTTCATGTTGTCAATGAACACGCTACAGGATCTTCTTATCATGTAATCAAGCATTCCACAAATTACAAGACAAATACTTTTCGGAACTAAAGGTATTCAAACTAGCAGAGTTTATTGGTCTGTTCTTGCACCACAGCCCTTCAATTTACAATCGATATATCAGTATATATCGAGAAGTTCCAATAGAAGCAGTGGAGCCAAGATGCGATATTGAATTATCTCACCCCCGCACAAGCGGAAGTTCATAGCTTGGCATTCCAATCAAGCCAAGCCGCGTCCGAATGTAACTTCTGTGATGAATGCAGAATTAATTGCTTCCACTCCTCGTCATGTTTTCAGTATATATCGTAAGTACAGAAAGAATTACAAGCATAATTAACTGCACAATCAGTGCTGAATTTATATACGTAGTTTTCGTACTACAAATAGCATAGTCGGCGTAGTGAATGACCGAATGATCTTGGTGTTTTTCTTTGGATTTAAAGAAGGTTTTCACTTCTCCAGCATATCCAGACAGACTTTGGGCGCACCCAGATACCTATTCTATCAGCACGGTCTAGGAGCTCTTTCCCTAAAAATTGGCCACTCACATCCGTCTAGAAACTAAGTTAAAAATGCGTGGAACTTTATTTCTGCTCCCCCTCACAGCGTGGACAAAGACAGCTATAGCTTTCTTAAGTTGTAAAGACTTCCATCACGTTAAATATATGCAAACTCGTAGATTCAGCATACTAGTAATATGGTGAGGTAAATTCAGTCAAAAACACAACTATAAATATACGGCTAAATGATGGAGTTTAATAGCAATATAAAACTACATGTTTCGGCCTAGTAGTTTTTCTATTGCTAATAAACACCATCATTTAGCCATATCTTTATAGTTGTTTTTTTGACCGAATTTACTTCACCATATAGTTTAAACACACAACGGGGACGGCACACCTCAGAATCATATTAGTAATTTTAAAACAAATTAAACAGCGTGTTTTTATCACAATGTCATAAATATTCTACTATTACAAGCAATCGCCATTTATCTACCACTTACTTACTTACTCCATGGTGCAGTCCTTCTTGAGAAGCTAACTGGTTTGCAGCTTGTCAAGAAATTCGCCGCATTTCACGGAACCCGAATATTCATTACTGCAATCACAAGGGTCCGCCACCTGTCTCTATCCTGGGTCAGCCCAATCCAGTCCATATACCCACATCCCACCTCCTGGATATCCATCCCAATATTATCCACCCATCTACGCCTAGGTCTCCCCAGTGGTCTCCTTCCCTCCGGTTTCCCCACCAAGACCCTACACACCCCCTCTCCTCACCCATACGCGCCACATACCCAGCCCAACTCATTCTTCTCGATTTTATCACCCGCACAATATTGAACGAGGAGTACAAATCATTTAGCTCCTGTTATGCAATGTCCTCCATTCTCCCGTTACCTCGTCCCTCCTTGGTCCAAATATTCTCCTCAACACCATGTTCTCAAACACTCTCAGCTTCCTTTCCTCCTGCAATAGAAACAACCTTTATATCTAAATTAAATTTTTTATAGAGGACATCCCGTTTTGTTTAATGAGTTATAGGATAAACAAACTATTTATCAGTTGTCGTCAAACACAACAATATATTTGGTTATTCTTATTTTAAATGCGAAATATTCCTGTCCTTCCGACCATCAACTGGCCATCTTACAGAAAAGTAACTTAGGTACATGCAGTTCAATCATGTAGTAAGGGATCCCATAATTCTTACAGTTGTACAACATATGTATAGAATATTAAAAACTGTATAATACTAAGTGGTTGTATAGCTGTCTAGAAATTTTTTATGTCAGTAATTGATGGTTTTGAATCTTAAATGTAAATTAAAATGTATTATATTTTACACTTAAAAGCTTGTTGAGTTTGTTGTGTTTGACGGCCAATGATAGCTGGTTTGTTTATATTATAAACCTTAATATCTATTAATAAATAAACAGCTGGCGTGTATAAAATAGGCATGCAGCCCATTATCGTGTCCACAAACCCAATTTTAAACCTACAGGGTCTTCACGAAAATTCACATGACGCTTCTTTATACAATACTCAGCTCTGTATCGTATAACGCCGCATATTCACAGTATTTTGCACGCAGACTAGAAACATAATAAACAACGGTCCTACAAAAATCAAAAGTTCTGATACAATAGTTGCCCATTACTGGAGTCTCCAGGTTTTGTATCATAAGCAGACTGGTGAAAGATGTCGCCTGTACAGGAATTATCATATTGGTATAAGAAAAGATGCAGTTGTGCTGCTAATTGTAAATGAAGGAAAGAGCATCGAGGGAAGTTGTGTTTCCGGTCAGTTTTCTGTTTCCAATAGAAATATACTTATATTGCCACAGTTGTCACGACATACAAGCCACGTCTTTATACCAGCGCAGTTTAAGAAATCTCCGTCCAAAAACGACTCCTTTCTCTTCTATATTGACACGATTGTAACTCTTGTTTACATAACGAGATACGAATTAATTTTTTCATGCGTTTCGACGACTCAAATAACAGAACTGATCCTTTTGTTCTAACCTTAACATACGGTAAGGGTAAATGACCATATGCTACAACTAACTTATTGTAATAAAACCAACTATATGCACTAATTTCTCAAATTTGTTTTGGGAATAAAACTCTACATGTTTCGGATAATTCTTCTGTCCATCACTTTAATTTATCAACCAACGAATGCACATATAATTTCACATAAAACACTTTTAAAACACTTTAAAACACTCCGACATGTTTTGATCTTGTCAGATCATCATCAAGGAGCTTTGTTCCTTGCTAAAGGTATATTACAGTGTTCACAATTCAATTCGTATTTGCAGACAAGGTGTTGTGGTAGCTTATCATGTTATGTGGGAATGTGTTGTGGAGCAGTGGCTAGGTGTGCGTCGTATGCTGAGTAATAAGAGACTGTCCATCTTCAGGAGTCTTTCACTGTACACAGAGCAATGATATATGTCATGCAGGTTTGCTGACAGCTTGCGAGCAGAATCAGAACGGAAGGTTCCGTCCTGATCCTGCTCGCAACCTGACAGCCAAACTGTATGACGTATACCATTGCTGTGTATACGGTGAAAAACTCGTGATGATGGGCAGAAGAATTGTCCGAAACATGTAGAATTTTATTCCAAAAATGTATTTGAGAAATTAGTGCATTTATTTGGTTTTATTATAAGAATCTCTCACGATGCACCTTCACCTGAACGTCAAATGCTACTACCAACGTGCAATCCTTCATAAGCCTACGTTTGTTAATTACAATCAGGCCACTGAAAGAAGACCCATTGATGTTGAGGACGGCATGTCTGCAGGTTTCCCCTGTTTTATCTGCCGTACAATTCCCCTCCATCCTTTCCTGACATTTGCCAACCATCCCAAAGCACTTGTCGCTGGCCAAGTTTATCGTGTGGTTATCGCTACGATCCTTCTTGTAAACAGAATAGTGTAATGTCTGTCGGAATGGGGCTGGACTTCCACCAAACTTGGTATCGACAAATGCTACGGGTAAAGAATTTATACTGGTCTCATTCACTAGTTTTCGTTGCCACCATATCAGATATATTATCTGATAAGAAAACTCAAAGACAATATAGTAACTTCGTCTAACTATATACTCTAATTCACTACGTGCAAATTATGTACAGTGGGAATAGTAAATCAAGTTCACAAATAAATCAGCAGATACCGAAAGTTAGCTTGCCTGATATATAAACCAAATCACGCGAATTTAGAATTTGGAATAAGTAGGTCTCAAGAGGTCCCAAATGTACGCAACTCAATTTAGTTAGAATTTCAATACAACCAGCGCGGCTTACCTTGTAAAAACAGAAGACAGAACTTCATTGCAAGGTTCACAATCAAATTATACACTGTCTTCGTTATAGTCTTCTTCAACAATATCTGGATACGTAACTGCCGTAAATTAATTAAGTAGTGTACGTTGCGTATAAAATGCGTATTAAGAGGTCGTTTACCGGGAATACTGGCTTATATTGAGGCGAAGCGTAAAATCAACCATTCCACAAAGTTTAGCGAACTGTCATTTCACTTTCAGACGTACAAATGCCTCTAATTCCATTGAACGGCATAAGTATTCGCTGAATTAGTGAAAATGCATGGCTGTTCGCTTCCTGCAAGTATGTAACAAATAAAAGTTTCTAATCTAAAGTAAAAGTTGTTAATTAAATTGTTAATTAAACATAGCCCTCACTACAATAGTTACTCGGCTGAAGGTAAATACAGGAAAGTAAGCGAAACGGAATGAGTAACGGCTCCGATGATATATGTAAGGAGTTAATCCAAAGACTCCTTTCTGTGGCCTCAGTATAGATTGCACATTGGGACGTTTCTGTTAGAAGGAAGCGCCCACGTAATGAAGCCAGCAGGCCGCATATTTGTCACGCCGGCATCACAGTCTTCCATTAAAACTAAAGCCCGCCTCAAGCTATGCCATTGTTTCGCCAATTTTCATTAAGCTAAATTAATCACACAAGCAGTCCTTACTTCTCATGCCACCGCATTATAAGCGCGGGCTGTTTAGGGTTCGTTTCGCCGTAACCGAGAAGAAACCCCTCACTACGAATAGAAGAACCATAAACAAACCATGATAGTTCAGTCTATAGAGTGACTGGCAATATAATTTAAGATCCCATTTCGGCTTCCGGTAAATGCATAGATTCTTATTTATTGCACCGTACTCAGACCGGCTCTGATATTGTCAGCTAGCGCGGTGGTACAGAACGCTTTTCTTCGGAGTAAAGCGGACAAAGCGTGAAACTGACCACTACACTTCACCTAGTGGCGATGTTGTGTGGGGATTTGTACGCATTCCTTACAGATTATCATGACATGCTACTTAAGCACCAAGACAACTTTATTTCTGGTGAATAAATTCTGGACATATTCCATGGAACACAATTACACCCTGTATGAATCCTGAAGTTTCAATGCAGTTCTGACATCTGAGGTTCCCGCGGCGGTGACAGTGAGAAGACGCCATGCAGTTTTTGAGTCTTTTCGGAATCTCGGAGTGACGTCATGATTCCACCACTACCGTTCATGCCGCTTTCGCAGAACCCGTCTCTGCATGCTGTTCTGACACACGGTTTAGTCCAGACCTTCGCTTTCCAAAGTACAGCAGAACTTCACTTATCCCAACGCTGGTTATCTGGATCGGCTTGGCCCTTCGGGTGAATTTGTCGAGAATTGTAACAAACTAACTTGCCTTGAAATTACCGGTTATCGGATCAAGTACAGTACAGTGTTATGGCTTCTAGAACTTCAAACCAGGCGTGGTAAAATGGTTTAGATGCAGGTACATACTGTAAATAGTAACAGCTGAAGGGGTTCCCAAATTAGACAAGGAATTCCCAAATTCCTCCTCAGCGGTGAAAGTTGAGGGTCATCATCCGAATTCCAGCCCTCTCCAATCTAACTCTTTTGATTTGCGCATGACTCACCATGGCCTCTGATGATACCATTTAATCGGGACGGTGTCTGAGTACGCTGTAAGTGGTGAGCTGTTTTATTTGTACGTAAATAAATATGTAGCCTACGGGGTTTGTAGAATTTTTTTTTTTACTTCAAACTGCCAATGTAGCCTACTGTCAAAGAAAAATCCAATTATCCGGATTTTCTGCTTATCCGGAGGGCTCACCGTCCCAGTTAATTCGGATAAGTGGAGTTCAACTGTTCTCTGGTCCACTTGATCATGACAAGACTAGCAAGGGACTCCCCGTGTAGGTCTAACCTTGTTCCAAAGCAGGGATTTCAAATCTAGACCGTAACTCAGAAGATGATTTATTTAGAGACAGAGCTGTCCTCTACAGAATGGATTAAAAATGCACGGACAAGCTTCAGGGAATGATTACACACCACAATACAGTAAAATAAGTTATATTAACGTAGCTTCTCTGCAGCTTGGTGTCCTAACTACGGCCTCCTGCAAATTAAATACAATACACAAAGTTTCCGCCTTGAGTTCCAAAGCAGTTCACATGCTACTCGCATTGTCCTGTTTGTAACTTTTGCAGTGTCAACGGAGCATGACAGCAGGCAGATTGCGTGTAGCAGTGTAACACAAGACGTTTGTTCAGTGCTTTTCAGTCGGTGGAACGTGTTCCACTGGTGGTACACGGACAGTCGTCTGGCGGTAAGCGAAAATATTTCAGGACTATGTTTTCAATAATTCAACTTTAAATATGTTGATCACCTTGCTAAAAGTATTTTAAATGTATTTAAATTAAAAGAAATTTATTTATGTATTATAAAGCATATTAATGAATTACAAAATAGAAAAGTACACACGCTATGCTATTAATATTTTTGGTATCTGGTAGTCGACGTCAGTGCCTTGTTCGTGATAGCGGTAAGCGAGAGAGAGAAGGTTGAAAAGCGTTGATTTGTTCCATTCTAAGTGTCAAAAACTCGTAAATTGGGTGTACGTGTAGATATGTAAATGTTGAAGGGAAAATATATCTGATGTGTGCCCGACCGCGTGACAGTGAAAGTGACGCATTCCGTTTGTACCAAGAACACCTAACGCATCGTCGTATAGCAGACCGAAGAATATTTTTCCACGCTTCATGGAAAAATTAGGGAAAACAGTGCGCCTAATATGCGGCCAAATGAAGGTGGGCGACTAGGAGGAGTGGCAAGACCTCCTCGCTGTGGTTTTGTAAATCCAGATACCAGTACAAAGAGATTAGACACAGGTGAGGGAGTTTTAGAACACACAGCTCCTCTGTTCCTTCTATCTACAAGGAGTAGAAGGACTCCAGCCAGCTGATTACCTTCCAAGGAGGACATCTAGAGTTGCTGCTTAGAAAATGTACTGCCAGTCTGAAGTTCCGAATTTTACTTCATTTGATGATAAGACGCTATTTTCAAGCGTTGGAATAATCGGTTTCTATTATCAACGTAATGGGCAGAAAAATTTTCACTCGGGATTTTCCCACTCGAAGCACCAGCGACAGTTTTACTTTAACTTGCGGGCAGTCCTTACAGGAGACGGTCTTCTGAGAACCTACGTTCTTCCACTAAGTCTGACTGGGGTTGTTTTATCACTGTTTCCTACAAAATATCCTTCCAGAGCCGTTTCAGTTGTGGATCTTCAGACTTCGATTTGTTTATGGTTTATGCATGAATGCGCTCTGCTCCATTTTGTTATTGCAGATAGAGCATTCCTAAAATACGCTTTGCCGATAGGACGGATTGGACGCAGTGGAGCAGCAGCATAGCCTTTTCGTTTATCAGATTTAAATATTTCAGATTTTCATCTCTGGGGAATCTAAAGACTACTGATTGTTCTACAGAAGTCACTGACGTTCAGTACTTGAAACAAGGGATGCATAATGGATTTCAGATGGTACGTACTACCGTTGGAATTTCACAGTGAGCAAGACAATCACTGTTGAGGTGTGCAACGCCCTACATTGAAGCTCTAACTGGACACGCTGAGAACTTTATTTAAAGCGCAGAATGTCGTAAAAATTGTAAAGGTAACTTACATCCATGTAATCATGTTTATATTCTGCGTAGTATTGAATTCGTGGGTAGATGATGAATTGGAAAAAATTGGAAGGATTTGATCCTGTTCCACTGGAATTATAGTGTCCCAGCCAGTACTACAGTACTACTAGAACTTCTGTGGTGTAACAGGTACCCGGGAACAGTATTATTATTATTACTATTATTATTATCATCACCATCACCATCATCATCACCATCATCATCTCCTTTATGTAGTGTATTTATACTTATATTCCTGAGACAAACTATGTCCCTAGGGAATACAGTGTTGCAGCTATTCTATTGTTACTATTCATGGTGCTTATATCGTTAGTTTCAGTGTTGAATCTGTTGTACTTTTACGTTAGTACTTTCCGAATTATGTGTGCAGTGCCCAATATGGCTGTTTTCTGTAGTTCCTTGACTTCATGTTTTCCTAGTATATTGCTCACGTATTTTCGATTTTCGGAATGACTTTGAAATAGTCCCAGTCGTCCCTGATTGCTGGTATCACCTTTGTTTTTACATTCCACATGGGCTGTATTTCTATTGTAAGGTCTTTATATTTTAGAATCTTCTCGACTTCTTTTTTAATCACATATCTGTCGCCCGAGATTGCAACTTCTATTAACATACATGTTCTCTTTTCATTATCACGGATTATAAGGTCTGGTTTGTTGTTGGGGTAGTTCTGTCAGTTTGTATTTGTTGGTTCCACAACATGGTTACCTTGCCTGCTTCACTTGTTTCTACTGATCTTGGCACATGTTCATACCAGTGCTTTTTGTCCAATTGTACCTCTGTTTCCTTGCATATGTTGAAGTGTAGTTGTGCACACACACTGTCATGTCATTTTATGTACTGTTCTTTTGCCAGTATTGGGCATGCTGATATTACTTGGTCCATTGTCTCCTCAAATTTTTGCAAAGTCTCCACTTTCTATCTGTCTCTGTGTTCAATATTTTTGTCGCATTTATGATTATTATTATTGTCAATCACCTTTATGCGTGGTATTTACAAATACGCACCTGAAAAGAAATATGTTTCCAGGGTATATAATGTTGCCGCTATTCTGTGGTTAAAATTTGTAGTACACTAATGATACTTCCCATGATAAAAATTGTGAACTTTAACAGTGAAACTTTACTCAGTACGTGTGCAGTGCCCAACACTGTTGTTTTCGGCGGTTCGTTGGTGTCGTTATTTCCAGTATGTTGTTCAGATATTTTCTGAATGTTTTTGAGACGGTTTAAGTTGCCCATATTACGTGTAATACCTGCATAACTTTGGTTGTTACAATCCACATGAGCTCTAATTATGTTCTGAGAAATTTATATTTTAAAAATTTTCGGTTTTGTTTCTTGATCACACTACTATCTCCTTAAATTTTAATGTTCATCAACATACATGTTTTTTTTTCCACCATCACATACTATGATATGCAGCTAATTGTTAGTGATGATTCTGTCAGATTACACTTGTTGATTCCAATATGGTTAACTTACCTTCGTGACTTGTTTCTACTAATTTTTGTACGTGCTCGTACCAGTGTTCATTCTCTAATTTTAGCTTATTTCCATGCATCTGGTAGAGTGCAGTTCAGCTCACACTGTCATGTCTCTTTATATCTTGTTCTTTTATCTCGTTTGTTTCTATTGTCTCGTCAAATTTTTATCATAGTCGGTAATTGTTTTTGTTGCCGTTTGTAATATTGTGTTGCGTGATGCTAGGTTCGTAACGCTGCCTTATTATTATTATTATTATTATTATTATTAGTACAAGTGTCTTCTGCGCAGGATTTATGACTACCACTAAGGAAAGCGGAAATTAAATCTCGTTCCGTGTCCCGTACAAACACACAATTAATTCTTCCTTATATCCACCATATGTAATGAAGTTAAAACATGAATATGGCTGTCAGATTATTCGATTTACTTATGCACAACACCGAGACGCCGGCATGTAAGCAAGAACGAGTGTAAAGTACACGAATTTTGTACAGATTAAACACACACACACACACACACA
>Ga0123355_10022942_pt1 | contig 10009 bp, 8 predicted proteins | sample TergutEmb28metaG_3_FD_89872 | JGI IMG/M metagenome (GOLD analysis project Ga0123355, IMG submission 89872) | Embiratermes neotenicus P1 segment gut microbial communities from Petit-Saut dam, French Guiana - Emb289 P1 | ecosystem: Host-associated > Arthropoda: Insects > Digestive system > Gut ...
ATGTCGGCGATGTTGTCGCACAAAATCAAGTCATAGCAATACTTGAAGCAATGAAAATGGAGAACGAAATTGCCGCCCCTGTGGCCGGTACGATTAGCTCTATAGTTGCCGCGGCCGGCTCATCAGTTAATGCCGGTGATGTGCTTGTGACGATTGAGTAATAAGCAACTATTGTCTATCTGCAACACAAAAATATAGCTATATATACCGAGAGGTAGAGGGAGAATTGTATTATGAATGAAGAACCTAGAAATCACGAGTTTAACAAGCAAGACATTATTGCGAATCTGAGATTTATTGACCCATATTTAGTGAGCTTAAACGACCTTCTAATGTCTATACCAATTTTATGCCATCCGCTATTGCTGCAAATCGGAACAGTTCTTGTTCTAATCTTCTTGCCTTTTATGGCGCTGACGGCATTTTTCGTTACAATTATCAGCCTATTTGTGAACCTTGTTCTGCTTAACTTTATTGGCATCCTTGCCGGAATTTTAGCGGTAGCATTTTCACTTGGCTATCTGTTTTGGGTTTCAAGGTTTACGATATTCAGCAAAGACTCTGATCTGAAAGCATCTGATTTGGGCAAGTGGTCTAAAATGCTTGTGTATGGCGTGTTCGCTTTTTGGATAATCACGGGTATCACAAATATAGCTGTTAGTAGTATCGGCGGTCTGATTAGAAGTGTGATTTCAGACATTTTCTTCATCACTCTTTCCATGTATCTGATTTCTTTTACCGCGAGATACTTTGAAGGAGTTATACTTGACGGCTTAGCCCCTCACCCTAATGCAAAAGTGCAAAATCCGCACGCATAAAAAACCTATTTTTATGGAGGTTTAGTTTATGGAAATTGTAAAAAAACCTATCGGCATTACCGATACAACTTTAAGAGACGGCCAGCAATCGCTGATTGCTACAAGAATGCCGATAGAAGACATGCTCCCTGTTATTGAGAAAATGGATAACGCAGGCTTTTACTCAATGGAAGTTTGGGGCGGCGCGACTTTTGACGCATGCCTGCGATTCTTGAAAGAAGACCCGTGGGAGCGACTTCGCACGTTTAGAAAATTGTGTAAAAAAACAAAGCTACAAATGCTTTTCCGCGGGCAAAATGTGCTCGGATACAAGGCTTATCCGGATGATGTTGTGGAAGAGTTTGTATATAAATCCGTCGAAAACGGCATTGATATTTTGAGGATATTTGACGCGTTAAATGATGTTAGAAACTTAGAATCGTCCGTCAAAGCCATCCAAAAAGTGAATGCTCATGCTCAACTTTGTATTTCGTACACTACAAGCGAGGTTCATACGCATGAGTATTATATGAATCTGACAAGGCAGCTCGTCGATATGGGCGCGGATTCGATATGTATTAAAGATATGGCGGGTCTTTTATTGCCAAAAGTGGCGCATGAGATGGTTAAGGGGATAAAAGAGATTACCGACCTGCCGCTTCAGATTCATTCGCACTTTACAAGCGGCTGCGCGGCTATGTCGTGCTTAAAAGGCATTGAAGCAGGCGCGGATATCATTGATACCGCGATGACGCCGTTTGCGCTTGGCACAAGCAAGCCAGCAACCGAGGTAATGATCGCCGTCCTTGATGGCACCCCTTATGAAACAGGGATAAAACAAGAGGACTTGCGCGAGATTACTGACTACCTAACAATTTTGCGCGAGAATGCGATCAAAAGCGGCCTGCTTAATACGAAGATGCTTGGTGTTGATATTAACACGCTTGTATATCAAGTGCCGGGTGGGATGCTTTCTAATATGGTCTCCCAGCTCAAGGACTTAAACGCTTCAGATAAGTATGACGAGGTGTTAAAAGAAGTGCCAAGAGTTCGCGCGGAACTTGGTTATCCGCCGCTTGTCACGCCGACCAGTCAAATAGTCGGCACGCAATCGCTTATGAACGTTATTTCAGGCGAGCGCTATAAAGTAATTCCGAATGAAACAAAGGATATCGTTAGAGGCCTCTACGGCAAGACGCCCGTTCCTATTTCCGAGGAAATACGTAAGAAAATCATAGGCGATGAAGAACCGATAACTGAAAAACCTGCAATTTTATCCGAGCCGTCTCTACATAAATTTGAGGCGGAAATGGCGGAATATAAAGAACAGCCTGAGGACGTGCTTTCATATGCACTTTTCCCGCAAGTGGCTACGGAATTTTTTAAATTTAGGCAAGCACAGAAATATAAGGTTGACCCGAATTTGGTTTCGGGAGGGTCTTATCCGGTGTAGTTGGTGTAGTTTAAACATCCCTTGGACGTTTGTTTGAGGGATGTTTTTTTGTTTGGAAGTTGTTACAAGCAAAAGGGCTTGAAAGAATTGAGTTTTTACAGGTGATTAAGAAAGGTCAGAGCCACAAAATGAAAATAACCTAACTGTCAAAATGTGTACGTTTTGACAGTTAGGTTATTTTGCTTATTTTAGCATTTATATTATGCAATTGCAACATCTTTTTGACAAATTGACAGTTTTTTTTGTTCAGATGTGCCTGCGTTTGGACATGTTGAGCTTTTGTCAAAACGTACACTATTTGACAGTTAGGTATTTCCGAGTTATTTGTATTGATTTTTTACTAATGATACACCATGAACTTTCCACTATGCAAGACCTTGCAACACCGGCAGCCTGTCCCGATGATAGGTAAAAATACATCCATAGGAGGATTTAATATGAAAAATCTTGGAACAAGTATCATCACAGCAGTAATTGTAGTAGTATTTTTGGCGATTGGAGGCTTCACCTCATTGACATCATATGCACAAGATCTTTGGATGACAATAGAAGTTGACTTTGATGTTGGTCCTGGCATGCACCCTGCAAGAGTTGTCAATCTCGCTCTTTATTACAGAGGGCAACCTACCAACGATCTTGCTGAGCGGATGGGCACAATGATAGTGTTCGAACCAGACTTTACCACTGCATCTTTAGACAATTTAGAAATTAGAATCGTTAATGGTAATGGCTGGTCTTCAGATCAACTAGCGGTGCCACTGAGTGAATTTACAAATTATGGCAATGGTCTGTTCAGGTATACGTGGACAGTGTTTGAAGTAGGTACTACTCCAGAACCACCAACACAACCACCTAACTCAGGCATCCTACAATTTACAATTGGAAGCACCACCTATGTCAATGGCGGAACAACTAACACACTTGAAGCCGCTCCGTTCCTCTCAGAGGACGGACGTACAATGGTTCCGGTTCGGGCCATTGTAGAGGGCTTAGGTTCTACAGATGTAGGATTCAACACGGCTACTCAAGAAGTTACATTTAGCCTAGACGGACAGCAATTTGCTTTAACAATAGGTCAGCAACTTACCGGCAACAATGGTGAGACAATGGGAGCACCAGTTATTGTTGCAGGCCGCACATTTGTACCGGCACGATTCGTTAGCGAATCTGTTGGCGCCCAAGTAAGTTGGGATGGAGCTACACAAACTGTTTCTATCTCTAAATAATATATACAAAAAAGAGTGCTGCGCTTCAAAAGTTGAAGTCGTAACACTCTTTTTGTTTGGAAAACTTATTTAGAGCTGTGAATCCATCAATAACAAAGTTACAAAACCACCCTACGCCATAATCTTTTTAGCCGCGTCAAGCACATAATCAATATCCACATCATCAACCTGGCAATGTGTGAGCATACGAATAAGTCCCGGATTTCTCACGCCGCAAAGCACGCCGTACTTTTCTTTAAGCTCCGCGCCGAAGTAAACCGCATCTTTTTTGCTCTCGTCAAACTTCAAGAATACCAAATTAGTCTGAACCGCGTTCAAATCAACCGTTATTCCGTCGACTGCGTTTAAGCCTTCGGCAAGCTTTCTTGCAAGTTTATGGTCATCAGTGAGCCTTGTTGTCATTTCTCTCAAAGAAACCAAGCCTGCCGCCGCTAAAACGCCAACTTGGCGCAATCCGCCGCCAAGCATCTTACGAACCCATAACGCCTCTTTTATAAACTCTTTCGTACCGCAAAGCATAGAGCCTACAGGTGCGCTGAGACCTTTCGAGAGGCAAAACATCACGCTGTCAGTATGTTTTAGTATTTCTTTCACATCAACATCTAAGTATGCGGCCGCGTTAAACACGCGCGCGCCGTCCATATGGAACTTCATATTATGTTTATCCGCAATGGCTCTGTACTCTTTAAGAAGCTCAAGCGAATGAACTGTTCCACCGCCTGCGTTATGCGTATTTTCAATACAAATCATACCCGGTGTTGGAAAATGAACATCTTCCTTACGGATCGCGGCCCTGAGGTCATCCGGGTCAATAATGCCATATTCGCCTTTAATTACGTTGGGCATAAGTCCTGCAACTCTAGCTACTCCACCGCCTTCATAAAGGTTCAAATGGCTGGTCGATTCCATAAATACTTCCATGCCGGCGCGGCAATGAACCATGATGGCAATCAAGTTACCCATAGTTCCACTCGGCACAAAAAGCGAATCTTCCATACCGGTCATCTCGGCCGCAAGCTTTTGCAGTTCGATAACGGTTGGATCCATTTTTTGCACATCATCGCCTACTTTCGCCTCATACATGGCTTGACGCATTGCTTGCGTTGGATGTGTTACGGTGTCGCTCATTAAATTGATGATTTTTGACATAATAGCCTCCTTAAAATATGTTTAGTTATAACTTTACAATAATTCTTTCAATTTAGCCCTTATCATCTCCGGATTACCCGCGCTGCCAAGCTCTTTCATCGCTTGCCCTACCAAGAATCCGAACGCTTTTTCTTTACCTTCTCGGTATTCTGCAACGGCTTTTTCATTGTTTGCGACAACAGCCTCGACTACTTTATCAATCACGCTTGTATCGCTCACCATCATCAGTTTATGCTCATTAATGTAGCTCTCAGGACAAACATCATCTGCAAAAATTGCTCCAACGACGTCTTTATATGCCGCGCGGCTTATTTTGCCGTCTAGCAACAAAGATATTAGCAGAGCCAATTTGTCCGCATTTATATCCAATTCCTCCGGCAGAGTATTCGTCGTATTCATCAGATACATTAGTTCACCCGTAATCAAATTGGTAGATTCGGTTGGATTCTTGCTCTTTTCCACGAGTTGCTCAAACAGACTTGAGATGTTTTTATGACTCGTTAGAATCACGGACTCTTTTACACTAACGCCGTAATCGCTGATATATCGCTCACGCTTTTCGTGTGCAAGCTCGGGAATGCTATCCTTAATCTGTGAAAGCCATTCATCATCAATAATAATAGGCAGCAAATCAGGGTCAGGAAAATAACGATAATCAAGCGCATTAGCCTTCTCTCTCATGCTAAACGACTGCCCTCTATCATCGTCCCACCGGCGCGTTTCTTGCACAAGACGCCCGCCCTCTTCCAGCGTTTCGATATGGCGCGCAGCCTCATACTCTATTGCGCGGGAAATAGCTTTGAACGAGTTAATATTTTTCACCTCTGTTCTTGTGCCGAGTTTTTCTTCGCCTACTCGTCTCACTGAAAGATTGACATCCGCGCGGAAAGACCCTTCTTGCATCTTACAATCGCACACATCCAAGTATAGCAGAATCTCGCGTAACTTTTCAAGATACGCGATGACTTCATCAGCGCTTCTAAAATCAGGCCTTGTAACAATCTCTATAAGTGGAGTGCTCGCGCGGTTAAGGTCTATTAAAGTAAACTTGCCGGCATCATGAACTAACTTGCCCGCATCTTGCTCCATATGAATTTGATGTATCCCGATATGCTTTTTCTCGCCATTCGCCTCTATTTCTAAGCTGCCATTGCGACATATCGGCGCATGTAGCTGCGATATCTGATATGCGCCCGGTAAATCAGGGTAGAAATAGTTCTTGCGGTCGAATGTGGAGAATTTAGTTATATCGCAATTAAGCGCAAGCCCTGCGCGAACTGCGTATTCAACAACAGCTTTATTAAGAACAGGCAAAGAACCAGGGAAACCTCCGCAACCAACGCAAACTTGTGTATTAGGCTCTGCTCCAAACTTTGTCGAACATCCGCAAAATATCTTAGACTGCGTGGAAAGTTCCGCATGTACTTCAAGTCCCATTACAATTTCCCAACTCATGCTAGATCCCTCCCGCTCTTTTTGTATGATGTGTTGTCCTATTTTGATACACGCCTGCCGCGTTTATAATCTTGGCTTCGTCAAACGCATTACCTATAAGCTGGAAGCCTATCGGCATACCCTCTTTGCTAAGCCCGCAAGGAAGAGCGACCGATGGCAGCCCTGCAAGATTAACCGTCTGGTTATACATGCCGCCTGTGTACATCCTTTTAGGATCAGTATTCTTATCACCGAGCTTACCCGCGACTCCTGTTGTCACAGGGGATAAGATTATATCGAACTGTTTAAAGAGCTCGTTGTAAGCGTCTTTAATGAGCCTGCGTGCTTTGAGTGCCTTCGAGTAATAATCCTCATAGCAGTCACTAGACAATGCAAGTGTACCAGCCAAAATACGCTTCTTAACCTCCTTGCCGAACCCTTCGCCGCGTGACATGGCATAAGTTTCTGCGAGGTTTTTTGCTTCAGTACTTCTATGCCCATATCTAAGCCCGTCGAAACGTGCAAAGTTCGATGAGCCCTCTGCATACGCGATTGCAAAATATGCCGGTACAACATACTCAGAAAGAGGCATATCAAACTCCGTAACAATAGCTCCGGCGCGTTCAAGTTCTTTCGCCGCTTCAAGTATAGCCTCTTTAACCCCATCTTCCAAACCGATATCCGCACTAAAATAGTTGCGAGGAAGTCCTATTTTAACGCCGTCTAACTTATCGCCCGGATTAAGGTTAAACTTAAACGGCGTCTTGATAATACAAGTGCTATCCTTTTCGCAAGGCCCTGAAAGGATACTTAAAAGCGCCGCCGAATCAAGCACATCGCGCCCCATTGCGCCCGTTGTGTCCAGTGATGAGCCATACGCTACTACTCCAAAGCGCGATACCGCGCCGTAGGTCGGTTTTATCCCCGTTATTCCATTGTACGCGGCCGGCTGGCGAATACTTCCGCCCGTGTCCGTGCCAAGCGTCAAAGGTACTTCATAAGCCGCGACCGCCGCTGCTGAGCCGCCGGAGGAACCGCCTGCCGTACGCTCTAAGTCCCACGGATTACGAACTGCGCCAAATACGCCACTATCACTTGTGCCGCCCATAGCAAGCTCGTCCATATTAAGCTTACCAACGACAATCATCCCTGCTGCTTCAAGCTTATCCACAATAGTCGCGTTAAAAACAGGTACGTAGCCGTCGAGTATCTTTGACGCACAAGTTGTCAAGATGCCTTTGGTCGAGATATTATCTTTAACACCTATTGGCACACCTGCGAGAGGCGATAAGTCTTCGCCGTTATCTATCTGCGCTTGAACAATCGCCGCACGCTCCAAAGCATACTCCTTGGTCACAGTTATAAAAGCGTTAAGTTTAGGCTCTTTATTGTCTATCTGCTCTAAATAGGCTTTGGTTGCCTCGATTACCGTTATCTTTTTATCTTTAATCGCCCTTGACAACTCAAGCGCGCTCATTTCAACTATCATGTAACTCACTCCTTTATGCGCTATTCCACAGTTTTGGGCGCAATGAACATTTCATCATTTTTATTCCGCGCACCTTGCAATAAAAGCGTTCTATCCAAAGACGGTTCTACTTTGTCTTCACGAAAAGCGATTGTGTCTTGAAGTGGATTGACAAGCTCTGCCACGCCCTCCGTATCAAGCGTCTTTAGTTCAGCCATCTTATCCATAAATCTCTGCACGCCCTCCGTCATTTCCGCTCTTTCATCGTCAGAGAGAGCGATATGCGATAGTTCTTCAAGGTATTTAATCATTTTATCATCAACTTGCATAAGAAAGCACTCCTTACCTTATTTTTATGTGAACATCTCTAAGCTGAACCTCTGTAACAGGGCTTGGTGCGCCGAGAAGCACGTCCTGCGCGTTAGAGTTCATTGGGAAAGCGATAACCTCACGAATACTTTCCTCTTCCGCAAGCAGCATAACAATCCTGTCAAAGCCCGGAGCCATGCCCGCGTGGGGTGGCGCGCCGTAATGGAATGCGTTGAACAGAGCCGAGAACTCTCTCTCGATATCCGCCTGAGTATATCCCGCGACCTCAAAAGCTTTCACCATTACATCCGGTCTATGATTACGAACAGCGCCGCTCGAGAGCTCGATGCCGTTACACACGATATCATATTGATACGCTTTAATTTCAAGTGGGTCCATATTCTCTAAAGCCTCAAGTTCACCCTGCGGCATTGAGAACGGGTTATGCGTAAACTCGATAGCTCCCGTTTCCTCGTTTTCGCCATACATCGGATAGTCCGTCACAAAGCAAAGTTCAAACGAGCTATTGTCAATTAACTCCAGTCTTCTGCCAAGTTCATTGCGAATTTGCCCTGCAAGCTTAGCCACTGCTTTAGGTGCGTCGCAAATAAAGAATATCGTATCATTTTCTTTAAGTTCTTGTGATTTAATAAGCTCTTGCTGTTGCTCTTCGGTCAAGAACTTCACGATCGGTCCTTTAAGCTCCATACCTTCAAGGATGGAAATATAGCCAAGTCCTTTCATGCCGATTTCTTCGGCGAAGCCAAGCATCTTCTCAAAGAAAGACTTAGGCTGAGTCGCACAATTAGGTGCTGCGATCCCACGTACAGGCTTGCCTTTAAACGGCGCAAAGTCAACCGCGCTAAAGAAATCCGTAAGATCAGTTATTAGAAGCGGGTTTCTAAGATCCGGCTTATCGCTGCCATATTTCAGCATACTTTCGTTGTAAGGAATACGTCTAAATGGTGCAGGACTTACTTTTTTATCTGAAAACTTTGTAAACGTTTCATACATAACTTTTTCGGCCACTTCAAAGACGTCTTCTTGCGTCGCAAAGCTCATCTCAAAATCAAGCTGATAAAACTCGCCCGGCGAGCGATCCGCACGCGCGTCCTCATCCCTAAAACAAGGCGCAATCTGAAAATATCTATCAAATCCCGACGTCATAAGAAGCTGTTTAAAAATCTGCGGCGCTTGCGGAAGCGCGTAGAATGAGCCATGATGCTTTCTACTCGGCACAAGATAGTCACGCGCACCCTCCGGCGACGAAGATGTCAAAATCGGAGTCTGAATCTCCAAAAAGCCAAGCTCCTCCATCTTTATACGCAAAAACTTAGCCACTTCCGAGCGAAGGACTATATTTTTATGCACTTCCGGATTTCTAAGGTCTAAGAAGCGATATTTAAGCCTGAGATCCTCTCTTGTTTGAGCTGACTCGCCAATCTCAAACGGCAAGTGATTAACCGCGCGACTTAGTACGTCTAGCTTCTCAACTTTAAGCTCAACTTCACCGGTTGATAACTTAGGATTAATCGCTTCTTTAGCGCGAGCCTCCAAAACACCTTCGACCGATATTACAAACTCCTTGCCAAGTCCGTCCATAAGCGATTCATCATGTATAACAAGCTGCGTCATGCCATAATGGTCTCTTAGGTCAACGAAAATTACTCCGCCGTGATCGCGAACCGTGTCAATCCATCCGGCTAGTCTGATAGCTTTTCCAACACTTTCTTTATTAAGTTCGCCACAATTATGTGTTCTGTACTGATTCATGATAATTTCCTCCCAATTTATGCTTTTAATTCAAAATCCAACGTTCCGCGCTCTGCCCCGTTTACAATAAGCGTAACAGAATGCGTTCCCGGATAATGTTTGCGCGTGCTTACATCTGCAAATGAATGCTTTCTTGTATAGTTCTTGTTCAAGTCTTTTTCTACCGCGCTTTCGGATATTTGAAATATCTTCCTGTTTGTCTTGCCGTTTGACTTCATGTAATCAATGCCGTATTCCAAACGCAGTTTCGTGTCTTTCTTGACCCCGACGGCGAATGAAAAAATTATATCTGATCCGATAGAAGTTGATGGTTTCTCCAGTGCAAAATCGCTGACCTCAATCGCGTCCGCATCATCAAAACCGAATATCGCAAGCACGTCACGATTACCCTTTTTAAGTA
>Ga0123355_10022944_pt1 | contig 10009 bp, 4 predicted proteins | sample TergutEmb28metaG_3_FD_89872 | JGI IMG/M metagenome (GOLD analysis project Ga0123355, IMG submission 89872) | Embiratermes neotenicus P1 segment gut microbial communities from Petit-Saut dam, French Guiana - Emb289 P1 | ecosystem: Host-associated > Arthropoda: Insects > Digestive system > Gut ...
TCCTATACTCCATAATGTACCACACTCACTTATAATTCCAGCATCAATACTAGTCACATCAGACAATATTAGAACGGGGCTTAAACGTGCATAGACCGTACCATCACCAACGGGGTTGCCAAATTCCCATGATTGTCTACCATCCCATTCCTGTCCACCAAGTCCACCACCCCACGACCATAATGTTCCATCTTCTGTAAGGGCAAGTGTAAGAGATGTACCCGCACGCACTGCAATAACACCATATGGGGTATCTGGCAAGAGGTGGGGAAGTGCGGCAATAAACGCTTCTGGGTTGATAAAAAATTCTCTAATGGTGTCGCAGGTTGTTTCAATTAAAAATCTACCATTTGTTATCCAGTTATGTGCCATCCAAGGATGATTATTAAATGTAAACTCTGCACTTTCTACGTTTTCCATTTCGTAAATTGCAACAAGCGAAGAATTGTTTGTGTAAAATGCTGTACCTCTATTGTTAAGACCAATATCTAATCGTCGATTACGTTGGTTATATACTTCAAAACCAGCATCATTAACAAGTTGCACTATATATTCAATAGTTCTGGTGTCTTCAATTGAATCTGGTTGCGCTGGAATTTGCCATGGTTGAGGCTCTATGCGTATTGGGGGTATGGTTTCGCGCATCATTTGTGGTACAGCTTCCCCAAGGTGTTGCTCTAGGTCATACATTCTTGTTAGTTGTACAAAGTTCCCATATGGGAAACTGGAAAAGAAATTTCGCATTTGCCCAGTTGCTAAAATTTCATAAAATTCATAAATGGTTAAATTGGTTGTGGATTCTGTTTCTATGTCACGAATAATAACTACCAATTCCCAGTCTGTGATGTATTCTTCTGTTTCGTCATCAAAAATAGTTTCTCTTTGCCAACGCCAATCTACAGAACCACCCACTATTTCAAAATTACCTTCACTGTTGAATATGCCACCAACAATCGTTTCAAATTCGCCTTCACTATTGAGTGCATAAAACCAACTTCCATCAGCAATTATAAATATGACTACATCACCAGCTTCATTTATTAGCGGATGGAATTCTAACATCCCAGGGCTACCATAATAAATCATTGAACCCAATTGCCTAAATTCGCCGTTTTGTTTGATATACAACATAGAACTCATACCCACACCTGTGCCATCCACGCTATAGCGCATTCTAACAATAAGTGGCTCTTGGCTATCTGGCATACCAAAAACATCAAAACCAAATACATGGGAATCCCAATACCCATAGTTACCCCAAAGTTGATACTTGCTATAAATCAAATAAACATCACTAGAAACTACATTGCCAAAACTATCTATAAAATAGGTATTTTCCCATCCCCCAAACCAACCCCAACTATCTTGCCCACCATCAAGAACTCTTAAAAATGTGGGTTCGTTGTTGTTATTATTAAAGAATATAATAGGGAATTGGCTTAAAAACTGTTTTGTAACAGAGCATGATTCTATACATGGAAAATAAAATGGTATTGGCTCTGGAGTAGGGTATGGGGTAGGCTCTGGTGTATGGCTATATGTTGGGGATGGTGTAGTTTGAGGCGTGGGGGCTGGTGTTGGTGATTGTACGGGCATTGTAGTTACATAACTATTACTTGTTAGCAAACTCTCTGTTTCATTCTCTGTACCACATGCTACAAATAAAACTGTAACAAACATTATTATCCATAAAACGACTGTAAACTTTCTCATAAAAAATATCCTCTCCATCCTGTGCTTGAATCATTTTATCACATTATTACATTTTAGATTAAAAAAGTTCCGAACAGATTACATGTGTACATTTTAACGATAGCAAACATTTTAACGATTCCCAGCTTGTTAATGGACAGGAGGGGTGCAACACCTCGCTACGTGATATAGCAATTCCATTTGACATTAACACTTATGCTTGCCGAATATCATGCCCCCCGAATGGGTGGAATGACTCAATATTAAGTGGAAATGCTATATAAACTACAAGAGGCTGGTTATGGTTTTGCATACAAAGTAAAAAGTCTTCTGTGGGGAGGTTATATATCCGCAGAAGACTTGTAAATATAGGGATTTATGAACAATGCCTTGCTGGTTTTTTAGCAGAGCATTGTATTAAAGACAAGGTTATCATTTCTATTATATTAACTGATGGTTTATTTGCAAGGTCAGGCATACTAGTCAAATAATTTTCCACTATTTGGCGTTGGTTTGTAATACTATTACTTTCAATATTATTTTCATCATCTAGCGAAAGCCGATAATACTTGTAGATGTACTTAATATCCAAATTCGTCATGATAACGTAAAAACACCTCAATTCTTGCATCATCATAAATTTTTATGGTTCAGAACACGACCAAAGAGTCTTTGCCAACAGCACCATTTGTGGGAATAGGCGCGACTTCGGCATTCTCATCCTCAAGCGGATGGATACCATTGCCGTTGCCTCTGCACGATAGTTATCAAGGTCAATAGCTTCCAAAATGCCATGTTACTGCCCTCTGAATATATTTAATATATTTTTTGCTGCATTGCCAATATCTTTAAGGGCTTGCGCTGCATCCACAGTATCTTTTTCTTCGTCTATTAGCTTCCCATTAAACAAGCCAAGCCTTTTATTTAAGTCGCTGAAAAATGCGTCAAACTCTTTAGTGCTACCAAAAATAAGGTAATGCTGAGACCTAAGTTCGTATGTTTCACCATCTGAAAGTGTAAAGTATATAGTAGGTGTTTTATGTGCGTCTACTTGATTCCATCGGCTAAAATCATTGCGGTTATTCAACTCACGAATATCTTCAAATTGAATCACACGTGCCTTGCCACCTTTGCTGATTTCTATATACCTATCATATAGATTTATGTTTGCTGCAGTATGAAGCAGTCTATTGACCAACAGATAAGCACCCACAGCAGTTATGATTAATATACCTACAAATATAATTTCGTTCATATATGCTTCTTGGGCAAATGTTATTGCCATTATTGGCAGAGAAAAAAAAAACCCATAGAATCGTCGCTACAACATAGTAACTCCCACCACAAATCCTCTTAACTCTAAAATTGTAATTCTTCATTACCCAACCTCCGTAAATTTGTTATCACTAGCACGTCAAATATAAATACTACCGCTTCGACATATTTATTATACTTCACCAAAACGAAAACATCAAGAAATGAACGCCCCACACCGCATACCCTTCTGCGAATAATTTTTACCTTTCAGTGCTGATAGTAAATCACTATAAATAACGAAAAATCAGGAATAATAAAAGTGTGGAACATTTATAGATTTTTTGCGTTTTTATATAAGAGTCGTTACACAAGTATAAAAATTAGCAATATGAAAGGAATTTAATTATGAGAAAAAAAGGCATAGTATTTATATTGGTAATAGCTTTATTGTTGCCAATATTTAGTAGCTGTGGTAGGGGAAATTCACATGTTTACACACCAACACATGATTTATCTGAATCAATAGCAGGGGGGCGTGTATTTTCTCCAACGACGATTGAGTTGGGAATGGAAGCAGAAAATAGTTCCCCAATACAAGCAATGAGTTTTTCAGAGTTTAATTTCACTGATGATGAAATAGTCCCACGAGATGGGTATGTACTTGTACCAACAATGCTTGGTGCTACAGGAATTGATACACTAAGTTCATTTTTTCTAAGAACACCATACAACATTGGTGATAATATGCCAATATTAACAATTGATGGGCAGCCAGCACCAATAATCACCCAAGAAGATAACACTACATTTTTAGTAACACCAGCACTACCACTTAGGGCAAATGCAGTGTATGTATTCCGTCTTTCTCGTGATAATCATGGCAGTCAAGACAGTCAAGACAATCAAAAAGATATAACATGGGCATTTCAAACAACTACACGTTTTGAAATTATGTCCACTTTACCACATAACCAAAGTACATTTGTGCCTGTGCGTACAAGTATTGAGATTCAATTTTCTCAAGGTACATTTGATATAGAAACAATGGAAAACTACTTTACCATTTACCCAGAAGTTAGCGGTAGGTTTATAAATCAGGGTAATACAGCCATTTTTATGCCCCTCACTCCATTAGCACACGAGCAAATTTACACAGTAACGATTAGTGCAAACATTCACGAATCTTTTACCGAAGATTTTACCTTTGCTTTTGAAACTGAATCTGTTGCAGAGCAAACTTTTGCAGATGCTTTTTACTGGTTTAATTTTAATGAAAGCTATGTAGAATTCCCAACATTTGAAATTCCACAAATTGCGTTCTGGCTTAATTATGACACATGGAGAAGACCAAATGCCACACGCCCAACGCTGGATATAGGCATTTATCAGTTTACCAGTAATGAACAAGTCATTGAAGCCGTAAATCAACTAACAAATTTTCCTTGGTGGTCATTTTTTGCAAGGGATGACCGCTTTGTAGATACATCTTTATTAACACAACTGGAATCATTTAGAATCACAGAGCCACAACGTGATTCCAATGATTGGTGGGGTGAAACTTTAACTGTACCAAATTCTTTGCCACATGGTTTTTATTTAATAAATGCCACAATTGCAGGTGGTGAAGTGCGTGACCAAGTTATTATACAAATAACAGACACAGCAGTACAAGTTGTTGCAGATGACTCAAAAATATTACTTTGGGTACATGATATGATTACAGGTTTGCCCGCTGGAGGTTATGGGGTTCGTGCTGGCAGCGAAACCACAACTGTAAGTGATTATGGAATAGCCGTTGTTAATAGTGATGTTTCAACAATAATAATCACAGATGCTAATGGTATTGAAAGTTTTGTTTTTCCAAATGCGATACAAGCGTTTAGCCCTTGGGTTAGTGACCCTATGGAATCATCCAATATATGGAACCCATGGGGATGGGATGCTCCAATTTCGCGCTCGTTTTCATTTTCATCTTGGATGCCTATGCCTGTACTAAATATGAACTCACAATATTGGTCTGTATTACAATTGGATAGAACTTTATTCCAACGTTCAGATACAATTAATCTTTGGGGGTTTGCACAAAATCGCACTATACCAGAGAATATAACCCATGTAACTGCCTCAATACGAATGAGTTGGGGTTCAACTATGATGTTTTTTTCCCAAGGTACTGGTACTGATATTTTGCACCAACAAACAATTCCTGTGATAGATGGGGCATTTGTTGGCGAAATTAACCTTCCCAATTTAGACCCTGCACACTACAGTATTATTATTTCTCATGGCGACATAATATTAGATTCAAAAGCCTTTGAAGTGCGGGATTATGCAAAACCCCCTTATCAACTAGTTGTTACAGCAGACAGGGTTGCTGCATTTGCAAATGAAGAATTAAGATTTTCGGCACGCACAGAATTTTTTGAAGGCACACCTGTACCAGATTTAAGACTTAATTATAATATATTTGGTAATCAAATGTATACTTCTTACTTTGGTGATACGCAAACAGACTCAACTGGTTTGTTTGAAATAACAAATACGCCAGTATTTAGGGCAGATGCACAAGGTCAAGATAGAATAACATTCTCTGCGGATGCTACATTACCAGAGATTGGATGGGTACACCAGCAAGCAACTACAAGAGTATTTATTAATGATATAAATGTTGATTTTTCTGCACACCATACAGGTGATGGTAACGCAACACTTGACATTAACGTACACAATATTACACTAGACCGCCTTAATAATGGCACAGCAGAAAATAGCAGAGATTTTTTATGTTCTCCTGTTCTTAATCAATCTTTGGAAGTGGCTATTGTGCGTTATTATTGGGTGCGCATTCGTGAGGGAGAACGCTTTGACTCTTTAACAAGGCAAGTTATACCACGTTATCGCCACGAACGTAGGGAAGAGATTTTACAAACATTCACACTTACTACAGATTCTGATGGTTTTGTAAGCAGAGATTTTACAATTCCTTATATTCCACGTGAGTCTTTTGTTGCACGTATTACTACAGTAGATGGTAATGGGCGCACTATTCGTCATACTGCGTGGATTGGGCGTGATTTTTCATCATTCCATAATAATGCAAACAGTAATCGCCTTTTCTTGGAGGGTATTCGCCCCGCTTCTGAGGGTTATAATATTGGCGATGAAGTTGAAGTTTTATTAATGCGTGGTGATGAACAAGTATCAACTGGAAATGTTTTATTTTTGCTGGTTCATAATGATATTATTAAGTATCAAGTTGGTTCAAGTTCGTTAAATTTTACATTTGAGGAGTTACACGCCCCCAACACAGCCGTTTTTGCATATCACTTTAATGGGCATGTTTTTAGCCAACCAATAGCCCAACGAGTTAATTTTAATCGCAACAGTCGTGAGTTAGTGCTGGATATAAACATTTGTTCAGATTCATACCAACCAGGCGAAACAGCTACAATTACAGTTACAGCACGAGATTTACAAGGTAATCCAAAATCTACACATGTTAATATCAGTTTAGTTGATGAAGCATTGTTTGCATTAGTTGACTATGATATTAATACTTTGGATATGTTATACCGCCGTGTAAATGATACTGTGCGTCTTTCTGGAAGAACTCATCGAACGTTTGTAAGTGATGGTTTAGATGAAGATGATGTATTTTGGGAATTTGCAGAAACAGAATCTTATGCTGGTGGTCCTCAGTCAGCTAGAGCTGCTTTAGCTACCCCAGCACCTGTAATGGCACCTAACATAAGATGGTCAATGGATTCGGCAATGGTTGGTGGGGGGGGTGGAGTTGCAGAAACAATAAGAGAAATTTTTGAAGATACCGCTGTATTTTTAAGCCTTCAAACTGGTGTGGATGGTGTTGCCACTTTCACATTCCAGTTACCCCATAATATAACTTCATGGAGAGTTACCGCCTCAGGTGTTACCAATAATTTATATGCTGGAAATGTCACAGAAAATGTAATTGTATCGTTACCAATGTTTGTCCATTACACTCTTAATTCTGTATTTCTTGTTGGTGACACCCCTAGCATTGGTGTTAATGCATATGGCACAAGTTTAACAGGTGGAGAACAAGTTACTTTTGAAGTTTGGTGCGAAAGCCAACCAAATCATATTTTTACTGCAACAGGAGCTTCATTTGAACGTGTAAATATTCCACTTTGGGAATTAACAACAGAAGGAAATTTTTCTATTTATATTCGTGCAACTGTAGGTGGAAGACGTGATACAGTACGTCATGATTTCCAAGTGTTAAACTCTCATAGGCAAGTTGATATAGCAAGGTTTTACAATGATATTACCCCTGGTACTGCCTTTGAAATTGGTCAACAAGGTATGACAAATATAACCTTTACAGACCAAGGAAGCGGGCAATTCTTAAATGCTTTATTATCTATGGGGTGGACACGTGGCGCAAGAATTGAAGGGTTAGTTGCACAGCGTGAATCCACAAGGTTAATTGAAAGGTTTTTCCCTGATACTCGAATGTTTAATCATATGACTAGTTTTGATGTCAGAGATTATCAAGTGCAAAGTGGCGGAATTGCTTGGTTGCCATACTCTGATGCAAACTTAGAAACTACAGTAAAACTTATGCCTTTTATTCTTGATGAAATTAATATACCTGCTTTAAGTCGTTATCTTAATCGAATTAAAGACGGCGAATCATCCGAAAATAGAATTATTGCATTATATGGGCTTGCAATGCTTGGAGAACCTGTATTACTGGATTTACAGCGTTATTTAATGCTTGATGATTTATCTGTAGAAAATCTTGCATATATTGCATTAGGGCTTATAGCTCTTGGAGAGGTTCATATCGCCAATTTTGTTTTTGACACACGCATAACCCCTTATCTACAAAGAATTACGCCATATTATAGAGTTAATAGTGGTAGGAATAATGCAGAAATTCAGCAAACTACAGCCACAGTAGCATTACTTGCCGCCCAATTAGGGTTACCACAGGCTTTACCACTTCATAATTATGCATTACGTAGGTTTAGCTGTGATTTTTCCAAACGACTTGAACAATTGGCATTCATTTCTTTTATAATCGAGGATTTTAACCCAGAACCAGCAAGTCTAACTTATACTCTGTTTGGCGAAGAAAGAACAATCGAATTAAATAACCATTCACATTTCACTTTGCGTATTCCCACACAAAACAAAGATGAGTTTAATATCACTTCCGTAACTGGTGCTGTTGGTGCTGTTTCAATTATTCGCACAGCAATGGAAGACATTGAACCTGTAGACACTGACATTACCATAACACGCACCTTTATAAGGGAAAGAAATAACACTCCAACAACTACTTTTGAACAAGGTGATTTGGTGCGTGTGGAAATAAGAGTAGTCTATTCTGGTTCAGATATTGAAGGTTCATATATCATCACAGACTTTCTACCTGCTGGGCTTGTGCTTGTAGAGGGTTCTGCACGTGTGCGCGCTCCAGAGCGTTATAGTCACAATAGGCATTTGGCACATGCCTCACCAGAGGGACAGAGAGTTACCTTCTTTGACTTTAATAGCAGATTTTTTGGACCTCGTGTATATTTTTACTATGCGCGTGTGGTAAACCCTGGAGTATTTACAGCAGAAGGTACTCTAATACAGAGTATTGGCGCAATGGAATATATTGCAATTGGAGATAATGCCACAATTACTATTTTAGATTAGTATTACAGTTGTAAAACCATGAGGGGCGCTGCCCCTCAACCCCACAAGGGACTTTGCCCTCTTTTCGCTGTGGGCTTAAACTTCGCGATTAAATCGCTCGTTTTCGCCTCACACTCAAAGAACCTCACCCTCCCTTCTTCCGCCTCAGGCGGCGGTTGGGTTCGGTTCCCTTGACCCTTTCTTAAAAAAGCGGCTACGCCGCTTTTTTATTGTAATCTGTAACAACACGCACCAGACGAGCATATTATGAAATTACATATTTTAACTTTAAATAAATTAAGGAGCTTGATTTTTATGCCAAGTTATACCCCTGTTGATGTAACACTTTTAATGTCTAAATTTGCAGTAGGCGCACATTTAATTGGTAATGAATTTTCATATGGCATTTTTGAACAAGATGGCACGGAAAAATATACAACCCAAAATGATGCAAACGGGTTAATAACTTTTTCAAATGTGAATTTTACTGATGTAGGTGTGTTTGAATATACAGTAAAAGAAACTCTTGCCCCCCCAGAATGGGAAAAAGATGATACAGAATGGCGCGTTACTATAGAAGTTGTTGCTGCTAGTGCCACTGAATTGCGCGCAATTGTAACGTATCCAGATGGTACACCAGTATTTACAAGCAAACATTTAGAATCAGTTTGTGGCAAATTTGAATTTCCAGAATTATCTTACGACGAAGCGGGAACTTATGAATACACTTTAAAGGAATTAACTGCCTCTGGTGGAGGTTGGCAAACCGACAAAAGTGTTAAAAACGTAACTGTTACAGTTGTAGATGATGGTCATGGTCATTTAATTGCCACTGTTCATTATCCAGAAGGATATCCTTCTTTTGTAAACACTTATGCCCCATGTCCAGCAAAAGTAATTCTACACGGTTGTAAAACAGCAGTTGGCGCACCACTTCCAGCAGGTAGATTTGAATTTGGTTTATATGACGATGAAGATAAATTAATTTCAACTGCTAAAAACGAAGCTCTTCCTCAAGTTTAATTACTAATTTCTAATTTACAAAGGGGTATCTTTAGATGAATAATATTAACTTCCCCGCGCTTGAATTTACAGCTCCTGGCGTATACTCATATACAATAAAAGAGCTAACACCCTCCAATAGACAGTGGGAAACAGATAGCCGAGTTTATCGAGTAATTATTACAATAACGGATAATGGGGAAGGTTTACTTGTTGCGTCCTTAGATTATCCTGATGGTTTTCCCACATTTGTGAATAGAAGCAAATGTGACCCACCACCTCCCCCTCCCCCACCATCTGATGACCCATGCAAATTCTTTTACTGTTTGCCTTTCCCAATGTTTTTATTTGTTCCTCCACAAAAGCCCGAATTTATGGAGCTTGCAAA
>Ga0123355_10022945_pt1 | contig 10009 bp, 9 predicted proteins | sample TergutEmb28metaG_3_FD_89872 | JGI IMG/M metagenome (GOLD analysis project Ga0123355, IMG submission 89872) | Embiratermes neotenicus P1 segment gut microbial communities from Petit-Saut dam, French Guiana - Emb289 P1 | ecosystem: Host-associated > Arthropoda: Insects > Digestive system > Gut ...
AAAAAAAAAAAAAAAAAAAAAAAAAAAAAAAAAAAAAAAAAAAAAAAAAAAAAAAAAAAAAAAAAAAGCCTATTAGCTTCGTTAAGTCCGTAGTGTCTGTCTGGCTGTCCGCATGTTTCAACTCGGCTCCCACTGGAAGGATTTTCTTTAAGTATGATATCGGAGAAACGTACGGAAAACTGTCGATGAGATCCAAAGTTGTTTACGATCGGCGAAAAAATGTCGGGCACATTACATGTAGACCTAATACGGTTATACCCTACAATATTGAGGCAGTACGAAATATTTTGTAGCTCAACAACAATAAAAAGGAACCAATTTTCGGTTTTCGATGATAACACTCAACAACTTTGTGCTGTTTAGAGCGACGTATGTACCTCAACGATAAGAATAAAAGGAATTTTTGTGTTTCCACGGCCAATGTAGTTAAACGCGTCGGAATGTTACATTATACGTACACTTTCCATCTATTTTAAGTTTTCCCCTATTGAGCGGAGTGGCAAAAATAGGTAGGCGTATGTTTTATGCCTCCTTTAATATCAAAGTCTGCGTTTTGCGTGCACTGCGTGTTTGTGTGCTTCACGTGAACATCATAAACTGCACGTTTCAAAGAATTCATTGCTTTAGAATTTAACTAAAGGAATAGAATTTCAAACGCAGAAAACCAAAAGCGCTTATGTGTGAAATTTCCTTGCTTTGTCCAAATAGCATCGAAGTCAACTGAAGATAAGAATTCTGCCGAAAGCCAGAAAAGGTCCCACGTTTCTTACTGTGTATGGGTTTTCGCTTTACAGTTCCTTTCACAAAAATGCTTGTAATATATACATCCTACAGTGCAGTGACTAAATCACCACGTGAGCCCACACTGACGTTAATTCTTATAACGCCACTGTGAATAGTACGATACAAACATTAGGCGCCGAAAATATTAGTACAAGTGGAGTGACATGTTGACGTACGTACTTTTACGTAGTGTTTCACAACATCTTTTACCTTACTCTCCGACTAAAGAATGTAGGTTATGTGAGAAATGTGTGCTGAAGGGAATACTTGCACAGTACTGTGGAGATAATTGCATATTGGATGATTCATATTTTATATTCTACACGGCGACACAAATGGGGCCCGGTGCCTCCATTTACCGGGATTTCCGGATATCATCTTGTGTAGTCTTGGTAGAATTCCTCATCCGGGGCTCTCCGTCGAAACGGAAAAACTTCACAGGGCAGGACGTAAATATACAAGGTGGTTCAAATATGACCGGGACTGATTTGTGTGTAAATCTGGCGACATCAGTCCCGGTCATATTTGAACCACCTTGTACATCCATGGCCGGACAGGAATTCGAAAGCACGATGCCTCTTTGCGGTTGATAGAACAGATTAGTGTCTTGCAGCCTAAGAATTTAGAATTTCTTCAATCCTATTCTAGCCACAAAATTTTCTTTCATATGCGTTAACCATACCCGATCGAAGCCCGACTTTTTAATTTTAGTTCCAAGAAGCCCAATATACGTACGATTTGCTATGACTATCAAGTTATTAGTACATGTTGATTTTAAGGTATAAATGTCAATAACACTTCAATAAATGACTTGAGCACTGTCTAAGAAAATCTGATGTTATTTTGACTTTGTGAAATACGCAATGTGTTGTCCATGACGTAATTCTGGGCAAACAAAGCAAACAAAAAAGCCGTTGATAAAATCAAGCCTCCTTTTTTCCGAGCGCGGGCTAACCCAGTTTAATTAACTTTGCAACTCGCCACATTACGTCTCTCTCTGGTCAATTCGGTACGAGACAGTAGTGTCGCAGCTGTCTACACTAGTTGTAAATTACCTCTGTTACGAGCTTCAAGTCAAAGCAACTAAGAACAACGTTTTCTTTTGTAAAAAAGGGAATGGTCTAGGAAGCCCGAAATTTTCTAATTAAAGTATGGTTGGTACCATTTGAATCAGGGCTGACCCTGCTCCGAAATCTGCTTTACCCTGAGAGTTAGGTTGGGCCAAGAGCCGAAGGTCTCGCCCGGGACGGTGCAGACCTGTAAAAAGTAGCTTACTTTGCAGACAATGAGGCCACTGTGCTAGGCAATTTGTACTGCATTACATCATGACGGTACTAAGATGATGCTGGATATCACGGACAGGACAACGCAGCGCACACAAAACAGAAGAGAAATGGTTCTGAAAATTACCGGGAAGATAATACTTACTTACTTACATACTTACTTACTTACTTACTTACCCCATGGTGCAGAGTCCTTCTTGAGAAGCTAACTGGTTTGTAGGTACTCAAGAAATTCCCCTCATTTCACGGAACCCGAAGGTTCATTGCCGCACTCACAAGCCTCCGCCACCTGTCTCTATCCTGGGTCAGCCCAATCCAGTCCATATACCCACATCCCACCTCCTGGAAATCCATCCTAATATCCACCCATCTACGCCTAGGTCTCCCCAGTGGTCTCCTTCCCTCCGGTTTCCCCACAAAACCCTATACACCCCCCCCTCCTCACCCATACGCGCCACATGCCCAGCCCATCTCATTCTCGATTTTATCACCCGCACAATATTGGGTGAGGAGTGAAGATAATAGGGATAGAAATCACTATCTGTCTTTATTAATAAACGTAATTTGTCGCCGAACATATCACTTTTTGTACCAACTGTATTGATATAACCAATAAAGTGTGCTATGTTCAACGGTAAATTACATTTAGTTGTATCCAGAATGAGGAGCTTAATGATCTGTACTCCTCACTCAGTATCGTTCGGGTGATCAAACCGAGAATAATGAGATGGGCTGGGCATGTAGCACGTATTGGGAGAGGAGAGGTGTATACAGGGTTTTGGTGAGGGAACTTGTGGGAAAGAGACCACTTGGAAGACCCAGGTATAGATTGGACGATAGTATTAAAATCGACCTTCATGAAGTGGGATGGGGGGACATGGACTGGATCGAGCTGGCCCAGGATAGGGACAGGGGGACGGGCACTTGTGAAAGCGGTAGTGAACCTTCGGGTTCTACAAAATGCGAGGAATTCCGTGACTATCTTAAAACCGGTTAGCTTTCCAAGAAGAACTCTGTTCCATGGATTAAGTAAGCATAGACTCACAACATAAAGAGATGAACTCCATTAAGACTGTCCGTCTACCCAAAGATAGGACGATAAAATAAAATAGATTTTATATTGCATTTGGAATGGTTTCAGCTGGCTTAAGATAAAATGCAATGGCGGACTTTCTGAACCGAACAATTAACTGTCACGTATAGAACAGAAAGGGAATTTCTTGACCGCTTGGGCCAGTATTAGTCTCTCTACGAGTTCTGTGACCTTTGGGCCTAGTTTTGTTTTGCCGGGTAGCTTCTTCATGTCATGTTGCCCAATTTGTCTGCTACCAAACTGAAACAAAGCCGGTCCCAGTAGCCGCCCGGTCTAAAGCGTAGGTCTGCAGCCGTTCACCTGCTGAGATTGTGGGTTCGAATCGCACAGGGGCATGGATGTCTGCCTGTTGTGAGTGTTGTGTGATATCAGGTAGAGGTCTCTGCGACGAGCTAATCACTCGTCCAGAGAAGTCCTGCCGACTCTGGTGCGTCGTTGAGTGTGATCTAGAAACCTCGTGAATGAGGAGACCATGACCCACTGCGAGCTGTTGTGCCAAATAAAAAAACTGGAATAAAAATGGCTCCCTTGGATGTGTATTTTACAGTCCGTCATTCAGTTTCCCGTATCTTTGCTCTAATGATAGTGCATATATCTATGAAAACAAGACTGCTGTGTGTTACACGGGCCGTCTATAACTCAGGTGGTTGGTATCAAACGTGCAGGTCCACGGTTGATCCCAAAGTAGCCCGTGTGAAATTTGTGGTGGACAAAGTAGGCCTGTGACAGGCTTTACATCTAGTGCTTGAGATGGCCTCTGTCAATATCATTCCATCATTTATCTATCACCGAGGTCCCTTAATATTAGCAACTTTTGGCGTCGTTAAACAACACGTTAAATCTGCACTAATTGATTTCATTGCTCTCGCTGCTTAGCTTACAGTATCATAGATATTGTTATGTTGCGAATAATGAGTAAGAAGTAACAATGTGGGATTGTCACAAATGAAAGGAATGTCACAAAAACTTTCTAGTTAGTTAGTTGCTGTAAATAGTACGGTGAAGGGGCGACGTCCATAAGAATATACACTGCGTAAGTAGGGAGGATGTTTAAGAATAAAGGTGGCTAAAACTGATAATCATGGAACAGAGCATTATTAAAGCTTAAAAGTAATAAACATAGCCTAAATATTATTATTATTAGTAGTAGTAGCAGCAGCAGTAGTAGTAGTAATATTATGACTATTATCATCATCGTAACCCCCATCCTAATCACCATCATCGTCTTTCGAACGTTGGTTAAACCAGAGATTTGTTTCGGGTTTGGATTATCTATTATTGGTCGCCCGTATCTTCTGCACCCTTACTGTCTGCATTGAAAGGTTTGTGTTTGGAATTCTGGTGTTCTGCAATCTATTCAGGTTTCCATTTGGCTTGTCTTTGAAATTCTCATGTTTTTCATTCAAGTGCCAACCCATCATTTCCTGTTGACACCGTACAGCAAACTTAATTCTGTTGAAACGTTCTGCAGTAACACGTATAAGAGAGTGTAACGGTTTATTGATTTGGCCGCTAAATGTAGCGCAGAAATAACTCTCATTCCCACTCCTCTCTTAAAGGGAGAGAGAAAATATTACGCAGTTCGATGAATACCGATGTTCTGTCTTGCTGTCTACTTTCTGTAACCAGCCATGGTCTGTATTTCGAATCCCCAGGAATCTACTAATACGATACAATGGAGAATTTGGCGATGAATCCAGTGAAAGTAAGAATACAACGGAGGTAAAATTATGCTTCGATTTGAACAAACCGGGCCCCAGTGAAGGAGATTACTAGGAATGTATGAAATTATTTCATATTTACCCATCCTTATTGGTTGAATATTCGATATCGAGATGTTTTCATGCACATAAACAACATCGACAGTGGTACATCAATTATTTGTGCTCGAAGAGATGTCAGCATCATATTGTCAGTAATATCCACAATTTTACGTTTATGGCTGCCACTATTTTTAAACATTCTGTTTTTAACATTACGTATGTAAATTGGCTGTGTTGGCTTCACATGCCTTTGTGCGATAGTTCACTGACGATGGCGATTTCTAGCCGAAACATTTAGGAGAGATGATTTATGATTTGATACAAATTGTGTGAATTTATTGGTGTATGTGGATAATTATAGTCACACTGTATGGAACCAATACTATTAAATTCATCATCATCATCATCATCATCATAAACATCAAGGATTGGACCCTTTGATCCATTCCGTCTCCAGTGTTACAGCTATTCGGTCATCCAATTGTTCTCCTTCCTTGTGGTCTGTAGTGGTATGATTTCAAAGGGAGTTCCGTCTGTATTCATCTATCTTGTATAGTATGCCTGTAATCCGTAGTTCGCGGCGTATGTAGTCATTTGTTTTGTGGTCATAAAGGGCGTAGCCTTCCAGAGGTCTCAGTAACTTCATTTCTGCAGCTTCAATTTTTCGTCTTTATAAGGCTGTTAGAGTCCAGTTTTCTGACCCATATAAAATGTAGGTAAAACTAGTGTGTTGTATATTTTCAAAATAGTTTCCGTTCTCACTTTCTTAAAAATAGTTCTCTTAATAATATTAAATTCACGGTAGATCATCACTCCTCTGATGCCACAAAAGAAGATCGCTCGCCGAATTCTTAGGCTTAAGGCAAATCTAGAATGACGCCATCATTCTTTGAAGACTGAACTTCGAATTATTGCGTTTTCTCTGTGAAGACCCAAAATAAAACAACTACGTTCCTTCCTCGTATCCCAAGTCAAAGCGCCAATATATAATGTGGCTGCTCTCAGCTTTGGCGGAGTTATAAAATCTTGAATCGGTGTCGCTGGCTGTGCATCTTCGAGACGCAGAATCTTTAGATCGCGCGAGTAAGTTCACTTTGACTTCAGTGGTTTTTACAAATAATGTGTGACCCAAATTTCTCGGGGGAATATAGACAGATGCACAATGTCATCACTTCACATGCAAAAGAATCCGCGTTTTCTTGAGTTTGTTAAAGCCACGCACGTCGTTTGCAAATCGGGCGCCTACCAGTCTTGAAAACCGTCTGCACATCCAGTTCCTGTGCCGTGTACTGGTGTTCTCGTGTAGGAGAGTTCGTGTGTGTGGCTGATGTACGATTTTACATTATTGTAGGCATTTCTTCACTTTTATGAATGAAACCTTTATGAATTTTGACTGTGACAATTGAGCGCCATTCTGATTTCACGTCGGCAGTAAGGAAGTCTTTCGTTGTCAGTTGTGCTGTCGGTTGGCAGTATCATGAAAGGTCTGTCTCCTTAGCAATAAAGAGCCTAAATTATACAGGATTAAACTACTCAAAATCGAAGGGTAACTTGAGATTTGAGAAGAATTTGAACGTTTTCATAACTGCTTGCACGCGCCACGACGTAATAGTGTTCTTAGCGTCGTCAACAGTGCAGTCACCGTCAATAAACAAGTTTATTATACGACAAATTTTGACTGCATTATTGCTGGGTCTAATTCCATCAAATGGCACGAGTTGTAACAGTCGAATTCACATTTACCCCAGCAGAATCCCTAAGAGAATTTTCATATCCTCGACTGGGCGCCGACTGCGCCATAACTGGCTTATATCGGGCGACGGCAGTTATACATCGTGAGTCCCCAGACGCGTTCCAATGTGCAGTAGAAATACTCATTTCTCCTATTGCATATTCTTATGGCAAATTTAACCCTTAAAAACACGCTGGTAACCGTGTGTACTGCCTGCCTGGATGGCGAAAGAAGTCTGGATTTTCTTCTTACATTGTATTTTTGCGTTTCCTGTGATTCTCAGAACAAATAACAGGTTTTCCCTGCTTTGATGGTGAAAGGAGTCTGTATTTTCCCCGTATTTTTGCTTTTCTTTATATTTTCAGAATAAAGAACGGGTTTTGCCTACTTAGATGATGAAAGAAATCTGGATTTTTCCCCGTACAGTTTATTGTTTCTTTTCATTTGATTCTCAAAAAAAAAAATGGTCCCCCCCCCCCCCCCCCCCTCCCCCACCAACAGCACCAAGCGACTAGCTTTGCACAGACGACGCAGTGTGATTTCTGTCCAGTTAGAACTGATTTTTTGGATGTTATTTAGAAAAATTTCGGTTTTAGAAGGGTGAAGCTGCTGAGGCATGTCATTAATCCTATAAAACAGGCTATTCATATTTTCCATCAACACTATGCGTTTCGCCTTTGATATGTGTGTGTAGAGAAACAAACGTAAGGGTAATGAAAACTGATGGCACAGCTGTCGGCTTTGAAGGCCCTCTTCATGATATTTCGTATTTTGGTGGCCTCGCGGCTGGTTTTTTGTACTGTAAGGACCTGCTGCAGGTGTAACTGAGTGTCATATCTCGTTTGGTTATGGACATATTGAATGACACTATATCAACAGCGCGCCAATCCCAGTGGCCGCGCTGTCCACGGCGTGGGTCTGCGGCCGCTCGCTTGCTGGGACTGCTGGTTCGAATCCCGCCGGGAGCGTGGATGACTGTCTGTTGTGAGTGTTGTGTGTTGTCAGGTAGAGGTCTCTGCGACGGGCTGATCATCCGTCCAGAGGAATTTTACCGAGTGTGATGGCGGAACCTCTACTAAGGATAGGCCTTGTCCCACTGGGACTTAGGACCCATGAAAAAGTCAACAGCCAGGGTACTCGTATATGGAGTCGCATCGGGGTGATAATACTGCACAAGAATTTTTCACTTTTTCGATCACGTACTAAATGGGCTTGCTTAGAATAAACTAGTTACACTTATCGTAAGGTTAGTCCGAATTGTTACACCACTTCTTATAAAAACCGAAATAATGGTGTCATATAAAAGTGAGCTCATCATCTTCACGCATTAAACGTCACTTTTCCCCACTGCTCAGAGATTACAGTCTCGGCCCTCCAGTTCTGCCATCTTTCACCAAGCGATGTTTAGCAACCAGAAGTAAGACTTTTATTTAGATCTTGTGCAAAAAGTCTCGTTAGTGTAGTGCTTTCCTACTCAAATGATGGCTTGATTCCCATCAAGTTTTCCAGGGAAAGGACACTAAGGCGTTTGGTAGTAATTTTCACCGCCACCAGCCAATATTTTGACAAATCTGTTACGGCAAGGACTCAAGGATTTGCAGAACAATCGTTTGACTCATTCTCAATTTAAGTAGAAAATAGAAAAAGTGTATATACTATTCTATGAAACTAAATATTAAATTACAATAACTAAAAAATCATTAGCTACAGACGTAATAAGTCAAACTTTGACGAAAATGTAGTACAAATTATTAAATAATTAACTTGCCTCTCTCTCTATAAATCAAAACGTGTAAATTTGGAATAAAACCTAAAGTGTAATTGCCAAACTGCTCAACTCGGTGTAAAGTGAATTTCTAATGCAGTCAATGTGTCTTACCTTGTGTCAACAGCAGACGGTCAAGCATTATAGTACCGTTACAGTAATCTTAGTAATAACTATACTGAATCACAATATTTCTTCAGTCGCAGATACGTGACACCCGGTAATCAGTTTGCTAATGAGTGAGAGCGTTTACCCGGTTGCGCTATGCTTTATAGAGTAGAGGTGACAAGTCATGCATTCCTAAAAGTATAATGATCGGATCAGGTCACTACCGAGTTCAAGCGTAATGAAAGAGTAATAAACTGATAGGTATTGCTGAATTCTGCGGCTGTGACTGATCTGTCTCTTCCTGGATATGAGATTAATCAAATTTTTAATTTTCTATGTAACATAAATCCAAGGGCAAATTTAACATGCATTCCATTAGTCTTAATATGAAGCATAATATCTATTTGGGTGTTTTTTAGTTCATTACGTGTAATTATTTTCCTACTGTCTGACACAATACGTGTATTGTATACAGCGCCATAACAGAGTTTACAGCGCGGGGTAGATACTCTAATGGAAGATTTTACTATTTCCTCATATCCCAAGGGAAGGTTGTATTAAAATAGGTCACTATCACTACTTAGCAAATTGTGTTCTTACTTTCTTAAGCATGCCACTGTCCGCATTGTTTAATGTCTTTCAAGAACATAATGGATGTTTATAAACAAACAGTGAAATGCGAATTTATTTTAGTACGGGCGTGCATGTAATTTGTGAACAGTCTGTGAATGGAGTCCATTAAGGTGAGGTGTTATTGCCTGGCGCACTACTAAGGGCTTCTAGCAACCAGGAGATTGCTTCCAGATTGAATTACATTCCCCACTGAACACCTCCCCTTCCACTGTGCAGTTTATCATCACTCTTCTAATATTTTTATCAAAGGTACACTTTTATGTTTTATGTATATTCTGATTCGAACACAGCTAGCACAGAGTCGTGTGGATGATTCTGACCGTACCACAACGCGTGAACTCCGGTATTGATAGCCACTCTGTCCAGAACACTGACTGTAGTTTCTTTTGTTTTGTGAGACGACAGTTTATCGCACCTATGGACAGTCGCCACTCACACCCGTTTCTCCATCTATTGACACCTGTAAACCGTCCTGTGCCTGGTAAGATTTATGTGTGTCTCTTTTGTTATAACGTAACTGTGTTAGCGTAGTCTATCCTGTTAAAAATGAAGGCGCAGCTATCTTGAAATACTGACATTTATTTTGCATATATATATATAATTAACATAAAATCGGAAACTTGAGGGTTGTTTGACCGTGCATCTTCCTCACGAAATAATTTGAAGTGTCAACTTGATGCAACAAGGTAACTTTATTGATGTATTCTTAGCTCGACATGTTTCGGATACATATGCCCATCATCAGGAGCATTAGATGTTGAGTTGCAGCATATGGTTTTCTGCACCGAGTTTTTGGATGGGTGGTGGTCTTGAGAGCCGCTGCGTAGGTCGTGTGTACGGTGCGGATGG
>Ga0123355_10022947_pt1 | contig 10009 bp, 5 predicted proteins | sample TergutEmb28metaG_3_FD_89872 | JGI IMG/M metagenome (GOLD analysis project Ga0123355, IMG submission 89872) | Embiratermes neotenicus P1 segment gut microbial communities from Petit-Saut dam, French Guiana - Emb289 P1 | ecosystem: Host-associated > Arthropoda: Insects > Digestive system > Gut ...
AACCAAATATGTTAGATTTATGAAACAAACTGCATTTTGAAGAGGAAAAAACGGAAAGTATATACCATGTTTAAAATATTCAGTACCTGTATTTGTTGAATAAATATATAAAATGCAACATTTAAAGGTTAGCGGTGCGGTACGACCACTATAGTCGTCGTTAGGCATCAAAGGGTTAAAATCTACCTAGAGACAGGAGGTTGTCTTATACTCAAGGAAATACAGCATTTACATACAGAATACAAGATTATTCATAAGCAGCTAACACTCTTTTCTGGAACAGAAGCTACAGCTCACAAGAACAGTATCAAGTGTTTAAATTACTCACATTTCCCTCCCAATTTAACATAAACTAACTGCATATTAAATACAACAGTTTCTTGTACATCACCATAATTTTTTATTCATTAGCAACACTCACCACTACATCCAAGAGTAATTCTCCTTTTGTTCCATGCAGGATTTTGACCAAATTGCCAATGCTTTTCTCCCAAACATAGAGAGCATGCTGCCTTGCTGATCCTGCACATATGTACTCTCCATCTCCAGAGAAGCAACATTTCTTCCACATAGTTCTACAAAACACGATACATATGCTGCATGTCTAGTACCTTGAGGTTCTATTCCCACCCCTCTAACAGCAATGTGATTGGTATTTGAGCTACCCTTCATCCCCTCCCACACATACATACACACTAGAAAATGTGCCCTAATGTACCATGTACACTTCAGAACACTGGACAGAACAGTATTTTCTCTCAGAGGAGATGGTTATCCTTCTCCAGGCTTCGAAGAAGCAGCTAATTTGTAAGATGGGTACACAATGACAACATAAAATTACCGGTATCTTAAATTCAGTTTTGCATTAATCACCACCCTCCACACAGGGTCCCTTTATATTTCATGCATCTGTACACACAGGCTTACTCATATTTTTCTACATATATACATTTTATTGTATGTTGTTATTTGTTTGCAAGCAACCACAATATAATGTTGGGCTGCACTGTGTATTCAGAGCTGGTTCTTGTGACTAACCAGATATAGCATTGTGTGGACACAGACCTGTACATAGGATGAGGTTGTCAATCTCTTAACCCCCCTGGAAATACACTGTTTTAAATGAGAATTTTGTGTCCAATACACATGACTTTGATTTGCAAGGTTTTTCAGGAATGTAGCCCTGGTGTAAAATGAGACCTGCCTGTACTAGCAAGCACACTGAAAAGAATGGTGATAATGCATTTCTAGAATTTTGTGAACAAGAATGGTGTGATCATACAGAGATCAACTGCCAAAGTGTGAAATGAACTTCTGAACTACCCATTTGACATTCAGCACTGTGTTTATATTTAAGATTATTAGAACTGTAATTCAAACCTTTTGTATAGGAGTCCAACACTTTAATCAGATATCAGAACATTCTTTCACTAATACGGAATGAAACACCAAAATCAAAAACAATGAAATCCCTCTTTTAGGTTCCTGAATTTTAATATTTACTTTATTACAATACATTTCCGTCAACACAACTAACATTTAAAGTATGACATTAATGCAACATGTTTCAACTTGTGACAGTCATCATCAGGCTGATCTAAGAACCATTTAACATTTCACAGGTTTTATTTTATGCATTTGGGATCCCATATGCCTTACACCGTATAATATTGTGAGATCGTGAGAAGCCATTCACCCCCACAGGAAGGGTACGCTACAAAGGGATGAGCCCAACCTGACCCACCACCACTCTAAAGAAGCCGGCAGCTACCTCTAAAGACTACAGAAAACAGTATAAAGACCGAACCAAAACTATGAGCAGAGACAGGCAGGAGCGCAAGTGAATGAAACAATAGGAAGAACCCCACCACTGCAGAGAGTCACGAAGTGGAAGAACAACGGCCAGCAAATAGCATCGCTCACACCACGTGCCTAACATTACATACAGTAGTATTCGTAGATAAGTTACCTCACAATATTGTACGGTGTAAGGCATATGGGATCCCAAATGCACAAAATAAAATCTGTGAAACGTTAAACGGCTCTTAGATCAGCCTGATGATGACTGTCACAAGTCGAAACATGTTGCATTAATGTTATACTTCAAATGTTAGTGTTGACGGAAACATATTGTAATAAAGTAAATATTCAGATAACACAACGGGATGACTTCATTCAAATCCTGAATTTTAGTTTTATACAATTTTATGCACTCTCTATAAAGTCTTGGCCATATTCTGATATAAATAATGCTAAATTTTAATGGCTTTTCCCTTTTTGCAACTTCACATTTCCCCAAAATTTACACTTCAATTTCATAGTCCTGACCATGAAAGTTGGGATTGCATTTATATTTCAATTTATTGTTACAATTTTTATTAGAATTGAGAGACAACGCTCAGTAACAGCTTCACTTAGCAAACAGAAGCATACGTGCAGTGATTCTACCATCAGACAACTCTGTTTACTGTTCTAAATTTACAATAAGTGAAGATGTGTCATGTGAATTCCAGTTACCATTAAATCATAGCTATTGCGGTGACATGCATTTGACATTATAGTGTTATAACAACACGACACAGCTGTTTCCTACATACAAGAATGTAACACATTGTATTTATAGTTTTCAAACATTCACATTTTAAATGGCTTGCCAGAGCTCTATTATGAGGCAATCCATGCCCCTTTTTTTTAACTGCACATTTTTTATTTCCTGGACTTTACATTTTCTTCCACTTCACATTCAATTTGAGGTGGTCCCTAAAGCAGCTTAAGTGGGGTTTCACTACAGTATAATTTTACATAACTGCAAACTTAAACATTCATCAGAATCAGGAAAAGCTACTCACTTATTGACCAAGTCCTGCAACTTCTGAATGGGCTCTGGTTCACCATCCTTGCCACATGTCAGTACCTCCTTGCTGTCATACACTCGGATCACTCGGTCTGCCGTATTGATCAAGAAACAACTGTAACAAAGCAAGAAATAGTGAAGTCATTACCACTACTTTCTCTTATTATTTCCACTGTTTTATGTTTTCTCACAGCAAAACAGCAAGACAGAAAACATACTGATAAGTTCGCAGGGAACTATTTTCTGGCAGCTGTGTCTTCCATTCCTGAGTCCAAGCATCAACCATTATTTGAGCTTTCATTTCTTTAACAATGATTAACTTCCTTTCTGCTAAGACAGGAACCTTACACCAATACAATCAAACAATTGCACTGTTAGCATACTCGAGGACTTAAGTGACTAATTGAAAATGTCCTAAAAATCACCTTCCAATTCAGAGCTGCATACAGATTTCATGCAGGCACCCTTGTTTTAGATTCCACAAATAATGATGATGATGATGATGATGATAAGGGCTAAGGAGTGGGGAAGGGATCCGCCTTCACCTTCTCCAGGGATATGATGCAAATTTACAGCCTCTCTATGCTCAAGACCATTCGTATATTATGAAAAAGCACATCCTACAAGAGGTGGGCCTGTTGATTAAGAGAACATAGTGGATCTAGAGAAGTAAACCTCAAAACAAAAAAAACAAAAACAAAAAAAAAACACACCAAAAAAAACAGAAAACACACCAAAAAGCCTAGTATATGGTGCCAAGGGACTACAGATGCATACGTAGTGGAGGGTAAGAAACCAAGAACAGTGAACTTCAAGAAGTGGTGACCCTTAGTTTCAAGCAGCCTTACTGTGGCAGGCAGGGTTATACTACAGTGGACAGAAAACATCCCTAGCTACTTGTGGGACAGCAATGGTGATTAGAGAACAAAATACTAAATAACCAGGAAGAAGGAGAGAGCAGAGGTCCTCTACCAGCAGTGAAGAGAACAGTAACCATACTGAGGAGACTCAACACGGACCACCTCAAATTCCATCTAATATCAGAGTCAGGCAAGAAAATGGAAAGGAATGAAATAAACTAATCCGATGGAGCCAAAATGAGATAAAGGAAGTGTTGTGGTATTTCACGTTATCAAAGAAAAAACAATGGGAGAAAACTAAAAGGAAGCATATGAATTATGGAGAGTGGACTCCAATGACAAGAATAAACATAGACATAAAATTATTGTTAAACCAGAAGAACTGCATTTTAAAAGCTAAAATAATAACTGTTGAAACTGATGAGATAAAGGAAAATATTAGACTAAAAATACGGAATGATACAGAAGATCACAAACAAGGAATTAATGACAACAAAATGGATACGAATGATAAAGAGCACCAGAAGAGAGACCATGAAATTAACAACACTGGCTTAGGTAAAATGGAGAATAACAAACACCCAGGACCAGAAAGAGAGCAGCACACAGTTAGGAATAACTTAAAGGAAGACCTTCAAATAATGTCGCACAAGATGAAGCTGTTACAAATGTCTGAAAGGGAAATGCTGCCAAAACGGAAAGAAAACAGCAAACTGATAAGGCTTATGGAAGAAATAAATGTAATAATTGAAGAACTTTTAGAAGAAGATGAATCAGACATAACTGACACAAACTACTTGATACATGCCACAGCCACAATTGACACAAAAAATGAATCAGCCTATCAAAAGAAGCAAAAATAGAAAAAATATTTTTTTTAAATAAGAATGCATAGACAGATAAGCAACTGGAGAAAAGATTTATCAATAATAGCTGAAACTGGAATAGGCTCGGATAATGGAAATCTCAACAGGAAAAAGAAGAAGATTTTTCAAAAATACATAGTGACAAATGCCAGAGAATTTGCACAGTTGACAGAGACATAGAAGCAGAAGGTGCAAGCAAAAGCCCAAAGAATCAGAAGATAAGAAAAAAAGGGAAAACCAGTATATCCAGAATAAGATATTCAAAGAAGACACCAACAAATTTTACAGAAACTTGGGCATGAAGACTACTGAGGCCAGAAAACCCCCCACTTTGGCAGAAGAAGAGCCTTACTGGAAGTCATTGTGGGGAGAAAAAGCATAGAATAATGAGACAGCAGAATGGATGTGAAGAGAAGAGAGAAGGAAATCTGTAATATGAATTGGGGGCCTAAACAGATTATGGAAATCACTTCATTTTTGTCAAAAGCTGCAACTGGAAATCTCGTGGAAATGATCTAATACAAAATTACTGGCTTAAAGCATTCCCATCTGCCCAGAGGCATATTACAAAACACTTTAATGCAGTAAAGAAGGAACCGGAGAAGGTACCTGATTGGCTAACCACAGGAATAACTTATTTGCTACCAAAATCAGTAGACAGCAAGGAAGTTAGAAATTACTGACCCATTACATCTTAACAACCATCTACAAAACCCTAACAGTAATAACAGCCAAAAGAATTTCCACACATTTGGAAGAGCAGAACTTATTACCAGAAGAGCAAAAAGGATGTCACCCTGGAAGTAAACGTTGCAAGGATCAATTAATGACACCAAAAGCAATATACGAGGACTGCCAGAGAACAAACAACACTTTAAGTACAGCCTGGATTGATTACCAGAAAGCATTTGGCAGTGTTCCACACAGCTGAGTAGAAAAGTCAATAGAATTGATAGGCATGAACAGTAATATTGTTAGATTTTGTAAATTATTAACGGAGAAATGGAACATAATGCTTCATTTAAAAACAAAACAGGAAGTGATGCAGTCGCAACCCATTCACATACGAATAGGAATATTCCATGGGGACTCTCTTTCACCATTACTCTTTCATATAGCATTTAATGCATTAATACACAGCTGAAGTATGGAAATGAGAGGGAAGTAAGTCACTTATTGTACATGGATGACTTGAAACTGCTGGGTAGAAATGAAGATGTTCTGGAGAATGAAATAAAAATTGTGCAAGCAATTAGCAAAGACATTTATATGAAATCTGGATTAGAAAAGTGTGCAAAAATATGTTTAAAAAAAGGTAGGGTCCAAAGCAAAACATACATAGCAAGCACATTTGAGAAGGACATTAAAGACTGGAACCAAGAGAAGCACATACATATTTAAGCACTGAAAAGGGCCATGATACACAGCATAAGAATGAGAAATAAATGTTGAAGGAATACTTGAGGAGATTGTGATTAGTTTTGGGCAAAGAATTAAGTGCAAAGAATAAAATTCAAGCAATTGGATCATTGGCAGTACCAGTACTTAGATACACTTTCAGAATTGTACACTGGTGCCAAAATGAACTGCAAATCTAGACAGGAAAATGAGGAAACTACTAACCACCCAAGGACAGCATCACCTAAAGGCAGACGTAGATTGTTTGTAAGCTCCCAGAAAACAGGAAGGAAGGGCCCTGATGAAGTTAGAAGAAGCCTACGCAGCATAAATTACAAAACTGGTGGAATATGTAGCGAGGAAGGAAGATCCACTAACATACGTAGATTGTCAGAATGCACCAACACAACATCAACTCAGCAGTGTTGCAGACAGCTAGATGCCTCAAGACAGAAGTACAGAAAGAAACAAGAAAAATGAAGGACAGCACAGCAGAGAAAACAAAAGAAAGATGGCGAGGGAAGAGGATGCATGGGCAATTGCCACGTAACTTAGATGAAGGGCTGGTGGATATGGAACAGTCATATCGATGGCTAAAATCTGGAGACATTAAGGGAGAAACATAAAGCATAATACTAGCAGCTCAAGACCAAGCAATTAGTACAAACTATTTTAAGAATAAAATTTTGAAGGAAGAAATTGACAGTAATGTTGGGTATATAAATATGTAAACATAAGCAAAACATGTGCTTACCTTCACCTTCATGATTACGGCATGAGGTGGTATGATTCTTCTGTGCTAAACATAGGTTAATGAGACAAATAATAGTAATACCTGAGTTGCACACAAGGAAAGCATGAATTAAAGGAACTACAGAAAACAGCCATATTGGGCACTGTGCATGTACGTCAGAAAGTACTAATGTAAAAGTACATAAGATTTAACATGGGAAATAGCATTACTTGTGCCATAAATTGTAACTACAGAATACCTAAAACACTACATTCCCTAGAAACAATGGTTTGTTTCAGGTACATAACAGTCAATACCCTGCAAAAAGTTGATTACAAATGATATAGGGCATTTTTTCTCTTGCTTGACCAACAATGGTCCACGCAATATTCAGCTAGCATTACATCACATTCTGAGTCTTCGGAGGTTTAACAGTCAGTGAAGGAAGTGAGAAAAAGGATCACCATGATAATAACCTTTAGAAAGTCTAATAAAATCTCACCAGTTCTATAGCAGACGCTGAAATGTTGCCCATCTGACCAAATGCAGTCAGTACAACTGCTGAAGACACTGTTGTTTCCTCTCAGATGTTCTTGCCCAGAAACTCTTGAAATCTCAACGCAAAGGTTGTTGATTAGTTTTTCCAGAGTGTGGGGATACGTTTATTACAATTTACTTTTAAACTTCCCCTCAAATAAAATTTACGAAGTGTTAAATCAGGAGAATGTATGGGCCAAAGACTGTGTATAACTACATGGCCATGTACACTCTCTCAGCATTGTTTTCAAACCGGAGAGTAACTTCAGGTCGGTGATAACTGACTTGCGCTATTGAACATAAGGTTTGTTGCTGGTAAATGCATTTCTCAGTTCTGCAGTGATGTAACAGCATGCCTCAACTCAGAAACAATGTTGAACAGCATGTGTTTTAGTGCAGCTGCATTTTCAAATATGAGACTGCTGGAAAATGTTGCAGAACATTTCTCAGCTCAGGTGATGAGTGGTTCAAAAACATTTCACAAGGGGCCACAAAACTGTTACAGCTGTGACCATGTAAGGCAACAGTAGCTCATGCTTTGAAGGAACATGTTCTGGTTGCAAGAATACATTTCTGTAGTGAACTTCTTCAGTCTGTACATGATGAAGCTGAACCAGACGCAGAGTTTTTCTCTTATAAGGTCTGGTTTTCATTAGGTGGACAGGTGAATTCTCAGAACAGCCAGTACTGGAGTGCAGAAAATCCACGACTTATCCATGAACTCCTTTTTCATGATGAAAAAACTGGTATTTGGTGGACAGCAAATGCACGCCATGAGATAACAATTTTCATGCACAAACTCAGAGAGTGAATTACCTGCTCCACTGGTATACTGAATGCATTTGGTCAGACAAGCAACATTTTTCAGCATCTGCAGTAGTGCTGGTGAATTTTTATTAGACTTTCTACATTTTCACAGCAAATCTTTTTCTTGCTTCCTTCACCCACAGTTAAACCTCCCAAGGCTCGGTGTACAACATTCCGCTAGAAAAGTGTCCGATGGTCACTTATCAGTCAAGCAGGAAAGAAACCCTTCTCAGAAGTTTGTGCAAACATTACACTGTTTTACTTATTGTACATAATTAAACGTACAAGGCTGAGTGGCCTCAAATAGTACAATGTTCACCTGATTCAAAGGTTACAAGGCTGAGAAACACAAGACACAATGATCTCAGAAGCCTACTTTCTTCTTCTTGAGAAAGTTAGTGGGCTAAATATACAATATCACCAAAACAAAGCAACACTTTGCCTTGGCAACTCTGATTACAAACATTAACTTTATACTCACTCTCCTCTCCTAGCAAATTCTATGCTCTTCACTGCTGTTGCACTTGTTGTTCCTTGTGTCACTTTAAATGAAGCCTTGAGGACTAGATCAATGGTTGATAGCACCAGAACCTTCCCTTTAGCATTGCCTGTATATACGTACTGTCCACGACGATCAAAGGAAGCAACTATGTTCAGATCTGATTGCTGTAACAAATTTACACAACAAGTATATTAGAGACATGTCTGAATTTCTGAAACTTAGCACGTTCTAAGCGTTTTCTAGTTGGCAGAATGGTGAAACACATGTATCATTTCCCCCATACTTAGTGTTATTAACATATTCTATATCATATCATATATAAATGAAGCATACATTGCAACTACATACAATTCATAAAATTTTCAACACAGTGATACTAACATGCACCATACAAATCATATACAACAGATATAAAACATGTTTTGGCAATTTACAACCATCAAGTCAAACGCCAAACACTTTACAAATATAGGTACTTCTGAATGTAACACTTTAATAAGAACCTAGATTTTCCAAAAAACTAAATAATACTGTATATTTTCATTATTATGTCCATGTAAGAATTACTATAGTAACAAATAAAGAGGGATGTTCATTAGCAAAATTAAAATACAATGTTAGAACTGTTGAACTATCAAAACTGTAAAGGTGAATGTACAACCTCTACAATCAGAGGAAGCAGGCTAAAATGCAGTGGATACAGGATCCAAGCCAAAGCAATGTAGATAATGTGAACAATGTAAGATGTATGCTAGCAGATATTTTAGGAACAAAAAGAAGGCATATCTGAAAGCTAAATTTGAGGAACCTGAAACTAACAGTAAAGTCAACAATGTCAGGGACTTGCATAGGAGCATTGACGACTTCAAGAAGGGATACCAGCCTAGAACTATTATAGTAAAGGATGACAAAGGAGAGTTGGTTGCAGACCCCCGCAGTATTATGGCAAGTTGGAAGAACTATTTCTCCCAGCTATTGAATGTACATGAGGATAATGACGTTAGGCAGGCAGAAATGCACACAGTAGAACCACTAGTGCCTCAGCCAAGTGCCTCTGAGGTTGAGTTGGCTATTGGAAAGCTAAAAAATCACAAATCACCAGGTACTGATCAGATCCCAGCACAAGTGATTAAAACAGGGGGTAGGACAATTTGCTGTGTGATTCATAAACTTATTATTTCTATTTGCAATAAGGAGGAATTGCTGAAAGAATGGAGGGAGTTGATCATAGTACTTATCTATAAGAAGGGGGATAAAACAGACTGTAATAACTATAGGAGCATATCACTATTGCCAACTATGTACAAAATTTTGTCCAACATCCTGCTGTCAAGGTTAATTCCATATGTGGAGGAAGTTATTGGGGATCATCAATGTGGATTCCGACACAACAGGTCAACCACTGATCATATATTCTGCATTCGTCAAATACTTGAGAAGAAATGGGAATAC